>LQYC01004437.1_pt1 | contig 16660 bp, 20 predicted proteins | sample 661771 | NCBI WGS metagenome assembly LQYC01 (sample SAMN03483023, study PRJNA281117) | bioreactor metagenome | isolation source: benzene-degrading methanogenic enrichment culture from a contaminated... | place: USA: oil refinery in Oklahoma | collected 2011-05
CGGATTGAAGTCCGCCGGGAAACCGTCGGGTAAACTACCGATTCCTACAGCCACTGCACCGAGGTTCTACTCTACAAAATTCTTAACAACGGAGGCGTCTTGGGAATTAGTATTCAAGTTTTGACCATTAACCAGGTGTTGTAGTTAACCTGATCACACTTGAGCATAAGATTAGGCTCAAATTTTTTACTTGCCAAATTGAGAACGTAAAGAAATGAAATACGTAGAGACAATGCACACAGGAAAAGAAATCTGTGGAGCAGGAAGTATATTACGAAAGCACACGATTTTTTATTTTATTCTTCTTTGAGGTGATGTTATGAAAACTCCAGACCGCAAACCAAAGATACCGGTTGATTTAAAACGATGCGTAGAATTTCACGGGCATATCTGCCCCGGTCTGATCTATGGTTACCGGGTAGCAAAGGAGGCGGTAAAACTGATGAAACTTAAGCGGTCTGTAGATGAGGAGATGGTTGCCGTTTGTGAAAACAATTCATGCGCTGTTGATGCTCTTCAAATTATGCTGGGCACGGTGGCGGGCAAAGGCAATCTGATCATTCAGAACTACGGAAAAAACGCCTATACGGTTCTGAGCCGTTCAACGCACCAGGCGTACCGATTTTCCCTCAAGACGCGTTACGATTATACGGGTAAAAACAAAAAACTATTCGACCGGCTGGAGGCAGCTGTTTCCGCCGGAACGGCCACTGATGAGGAGCGGAAAAATTTCAGGCGCTTGAAAATACATGATCTGGTTAAGCGTCCGTTCGATGAAATATTTACGACTGCCAAAGTCCCCTTTAGTCCGCCGCGTTACGCGCAGATTTCGCCGTCGGAACCCTGCGCCGTCTGCGGAGAAATGACCATGGCGTCAAAAATGAAAAAAATAATCAATGGGCGGCTTGCTTGTGTTCCCTGCTCTAAACAACGCAAAAAACGGAAAGAAAAGAGGACAGGCTGATATTGGGTAGCGAGATGGTTGATAAAATAAAAACACACACCCCGTCACTTCGTGACACCCCTCTCAAGGGATTTATAATTCCATTGGGGAAATTGCTGATACATTGCCCCTACAAAATAGCGCACAGTGAAAAGGAATCTGAGAACATTACGCTCGTCGTCGTTTAGTTCCCAACAACCCTTTTCCTCGCTTACGACGGCGAGCGTTACCAAATGATAAAAAGTAAGGGGGGAAGATTTAAGTTTTAAGTTTGAATTTCCTTAACACTTAACCCTTTAATCTTAACCCTTCGTCCCTTAACCCTTCGTCCCTTAACCCTTAAATCTTAATCCCTAATGTCCATGACACCCCTCAAGAGGGGAATTGTCCCCATGTCAGGGCATGCTGTGCTCTTGCAAAAATACTAACAATTTGATAAAACAACCACATTAAAATAAATCCCCTCACCTTATTCCTCTCCCCGGCGGGGAGAGGAAATGAATGAATAAAAAAAAGGGGAACAGACTGTTTTGGAAAGTTGATGATGATCAGTCCGGCAAAGGTCTTAATTTATCTTATCGAATTAATCAATTGTTACGCCGCTATTTACTATTCCAATTTTCTCTTTTTTTACCTGCAGCGCACCTTCGGCTTCGGTGAGAAGGAGAATCTGCTGACGGCGGCCCTCGGCGGCTTTGTCTATATTATCGCAGCCTGGCAGGGCGGCAAATGGGTTGAGCGCTATGGGTGCATCAGGATGCTTTACCTGGGCTGCTGCGGCGTCATTTTGTCCCTGGCCCTGGGCTTGGTATTCACTACCGCAACGGCGCATGTCGTGGTGTTTTGTTTGTGGACAGTGGGGGTTAGTTTTATCTGGCCGGCTCTTGAAACACTGATCAGTGAGCGGGCAGGCGCGTCGCTCGCGAAGATGGTCGGCATCTATAATGTCACCTGGGCTGCCGGTGGCGCGGTAGGATACTTCACGGCGGGTATCCTGATAGAGAAATTGGGCATGGCAAGCGTGTTCTGGCTTCCCCTTGGGCTTACGGTTGTCGAGCTTGCCATACTGCCATGCGCCGCAAGATGGCTGAAAAAAGAAAATGATCGTCAATGTCCTGATGAGACCCTGACCTTGGCGGTTAGTCCGGCAGACGCCAAACGGTTCTTGCGGATGGCCTGGCTTGCCAACCCTTGTTCCTATGTGGCGATCAACACCGTCATTCCGCTGGTTCCCTCCATCGCGGAAAAACTTGCCCTTTCAACGGGCATGGCGGGCATTGTCTGTTCCCTCTGGATGTTTGCCAGGCTGGCTGCTTTTGCGGCCTTTTGGCGATGGACAGGTTGGCATTATCGTTTTCAATGGCTGGCGGGGTCTTTTCTGCTGATGATCGTCTGCTTTTTCGGATTTCTCATGTCGCAATCGATCGGATTGCTTTTGGTCGCGCAAGTTGGCTTCGGCCTGTCGATCGGGCTCATCTATTACTCATCCCTCTACTATTCCATAAACGTGACGGAGAATCAGGGTTCAAACGCCGGCCTTCATGAGGCGATGATCGGGGCGGGCCTGTTTATCGGTCCGGCCTTTGGCGCCGCCACCCTCTATCTCGTTCCCGCCGCCATCGGCATCGGTGCCTGGTCTGTGGGCGGCCTGCTTTGTGTTGGATTTTCTGGTTTACTCTTTGTTAAACATTACCGGATAAAGTCATAATACCCCAAGTCGCATTCTTTGGCTAACTACTACAGGTTATTTTTTTGCTATTGATCCGTATAAGACCCCAGTGTTAAAAATTTTTCAGACATCACCATCTACCCCACTCATTCGGTTTCTATAATGATACCGCACTGCTCGCATTGGTAACGGATTTTTCCCTTATCTTCCGCTTCAATCGCATCAAAATCATAGCGCCTCCGGCCCTGCACCTCAAAACACTCGGGGCAATACCCCTGTTCGCGCAATTCGTCAGCCTTGATGGTCAGATGGCAGTGCCGGCACCGCAGCACATTTTTCTTTTCCGGCAACAGAACAAGGGTGAGGTGAGTGCATGAAGTCATATGAGATACCGTTCCTCCAAATGATGGTTCGTGCCATCATGAGTAATAGTTGATGGGCTGTTGCCCAGGATTGCCGGATACTACACCACCATCGTGAAAAGACGCAAAGCCTTTTGCTGCTGCGGGACGCCGGGCTTTTCAAAAACGCATATCACCGATGGGCGCCCCGGTTCCTTGTTCTCTCTCTATCGGTTTGCTGTTTTTTTTGTCCTGCGGTCTGCCAGGATCTCCTTTTGTCTTTCTCTGCCGCGGTACGTTTTTTCCACGAAACAGGGTTTTCCGTTAAAGGGGTCGCGTTCCGTCCAGTACATGAGGGTGGACCAGGTCGACGGTGCGGGCGTGAACACCTGAACCTGCTCGGGCAGGAACTGCAGGTCCTTGAGGGCAAATGACCGGAGCCGTGCCATGTCGTCGTCGGTGCACCCGGGATGCGCGGCGATAAGGTAGTAGGTGAGAAACAGATTCTTTTCTCCCCGCTTTGCAAGGTCGAAAAATCGCTCCCTGAAAGCGAGCAGCGCTTCCCGGCCCGATTTTCCCATTTTCTGAAGGACACGCGCCTCCGAATGTTCCGGCGCGAGCTTCAACTGTCCTGAAACGTGATGCCTGATAACCTGCTTCAGGTATTCCGTGCCGTGTTTTTTGTCGGCCATCACCAGATCATGCCGAATCCCCGAGGCAATAAAAACCTTTTTAACACCATTCACCGCCCGAAGCGCTTTCAGCAGCGATATCTGTTGGTTGTGATCGGTCGTGAGCCGCGAGCATATTTTTGGAAAGAGGCATCGTTTGTCCGGGCAGCAGCCCTGCTTCTCTTTTCTGTCACAGTCAATGCCGTACATATTGGCCGTAGGTCCGCCTACATCCTGTATGACTCCCTTAAAGCGGGGGTCCAGGGTAAACGCGCGGGCTTCCTTGAGGATCGACTCCCGGCTGCGCCACGTCACCTTCCGTCCCTGATGAACCGTTATGGCGCAGAAATTACATTCTCCATAACACCCCCGATGGGTCGCGATGGAGAAGCCGATGGTGTCCAGGGCCTTCACCTTCCCCTGGTTCCGGTAATAGGGGTGAAGCTCCCGTTCATAGTTCAGATCGTGGACGGCATCGAGCTCCCCGCCGGAGAGAGCGTACGCGGGAGGGGTCTGAATGAGATAGCGGTTGTCCTGCTTCTGCGCCAGCGGCCGGGCGGTCATGGGATCGTTGTTACGATAAAAGAGATGAAACATTTCCGTGAAGGCAGCTTTATCCTGGGCCGCGTACTCGAAAGACGGCAATTCCAGACAGCCATCGGGAATGAAGGGGGACGCATAACAGATTCCCCGGATTCCACGGGGGTCTTCGCCCGCTTTGAGACAGGCCGCCAGTTCGACAACGGAACGGTCCGCCATGCCATAGAGGAGATAATCGGCCTTTGCATCAAAAAGTATGGATCGTCGTATCGTATCGCACCAGAAATCATAATGGGCGATCCGTCGCAGACTGGCCTCGATCCCGCCGAGGACGATGGGACACGTTTTCTTAAAATAGGTCCTGATGAGATTGCTGTAGACAATAGTTGCCCGATCAGGGCGGCGGTTGTTTACATTACCCGGAGTATAGTCGTCACTCTTGCGCTTCCGGCCCGTGGCGGTATAGTTGGCCACCATGGAATCGATGCAGCCGCCGGTCACACCCCAGAACAGTCGTGGTTCTCCCAGCCGGCTGATGTCGTCACCCGAAGTCATGTCAGGCTGGGCAATAATGCCTACCCGGTAACCGGCATTGTGGAGGATCTTTCCGATGACCGCCACGCCGACGAAAGGCGAATCAATATAACCGTCGCCGGTTATCAGTATGATATCGAGCCGGTCCCATCCAAGCTCTTTCATCTCCTTGCGTGTGGTGGGGATAAACATAAGCATTGTCCTTTTATCCGGGAGCCGCACCATAGCTCCGATGCCGTCTGAGGTGGCTGTTAAAAAACTTTCAGGATTCTGCGCCCTCAGGTCCCGGTTTCACCACCTTAATCCTACGGCCGCCATACTCAACCATCTGGCCGTTTCTGATTTTACATCGTTTCCGGTATTCGACGGTCCCGTCAACGCTGACCAGTCCGTTTCCGATTTCAATCTTTGCCATACCGCCTGATTCACACAGCCCCGATGCTTTTAACAGCTTGTTCAGCTCAATATAGTCACCCGAGAATTCGAAAGTTTCCATGCTCTTTCCTTTACGAACCTTTCAGTGGCTCAAAAAGATATTCGAGCCCGTTCATTTTTATTTCATACACCGCGCGAAGCATATCACCCAGTTCGCCCTGGGGAAAGCCTTTTTGGGAAAACCAGACAACATATGATTCGGGAAGATCCACAAGATAGCGGCCGGCATATTTGCCGTAGGGCATTTTTGTCTGAGCCAGCTTCAACAAATCGTGATAATCAGAATCGACGGGCTTCCCCGATCCATCGTTTTTGGAATTCATGGAATCTTCCTGTGCGTACTGATTGCCATCGCCGGGGGGTTGCATCATCCGCCGGATGACGACAGTATCGTTAATAAGAGAGCAATCCGGTTACTTTAATATTAATACGGATACTTGCGAATCTCAGTTCACTGCGTTTCTGAAATGCGAGTCCATGATCCCGCTCCGCTTCGCTTCGGAGATAGTTCGACCAGCAAACTTCATTGTACTGCGTTTATGAAGTTTGGGTCCACGATCCCGCTCCGCTTCGCTTCGGGGATAATTCGACTTGCGAATTTCAGTTCACTGCGTTTCTGAAATTCGAGTCTCATTAAAAATTTTATTTACCACATCAATATAATGATCCCGGTGATGTGTCTTATTTATTCTTTTTCGTATTTTTTCCCTGTTTTCAAAAAAGCTTGCCATAAAGTTCCAGATTTCTTTCATTTTATTGGTAAGATGCGCGGGGCCAGACAAAATTTTTAAATATTCATCGAATAAATTATCATGGAAGTCCCTCATGATTTTGATTTTTTCATCATAAGGCTTTTCAGTATTGAATTTAATTTTTTCCGCGAGGAATGGGTTTCCGATCAGGCCCCTGCCGATCATCCACCTTTCGACTGATCCGAACCGTTGCGAAAGCATCGCAAATTTCTCAAAAGAATCGATGTCCCCGTTATAGACAACCCTGTGTTTCGATAGGCCAAGACACTGCTCAAAAATATCGAGGTCAACTTCACCTTCATACATTTGCATACCAGTCCTCGGATGGATGATCAGTTCCTCGATCTGGAACTTGTTGAAAATTGGAATGAGCTGCAACACCTCGTCAGGATATTTTAATCCTATCCTGAGTTTTATCGATAATTTCGGTTTTATGGCAGGCATGATTTCTTCGAGAAAAGATTCGACCCGGTCCGGATAACAAAGCATGCCCGCACCTCGACCCCTCTTCACAACCGTGGGGAACGGGCAGCCAATATTCCAGTTTACCGTGCCGCATCCAATGTCGTATAAAGCATTGGCGAGCTTTGTGAAGTCATCCGGCGCAGAACTCATTATCTGCGGTATCGTTGGAATACCCTTATTTCTATCAGGGTAAAGGTCGCGCAGAAGGTTATTGTACGGTTTCATGTTCTTCACTAAGGAGATAAAAGGCGCAATAGCCATATCAACTCCCTTAAAATAAACAGGGAACAGGTTGCGATAAATCCTGTCGGTTATCCCCTGGATTGGTGCGAGGTATATCATGGGTTATCTCTAAATCCTTTGGCTGTTATTGTACCAAGCCGCATTCAAACGCTAACTTTGTTGGCAGCGTTGTCAGCTTCCTCAACGTATTTATAACGCGTGACCTTTAGGTTATACGCTTCGTCGCCTCCTCCTTGCCGCCGCGTTATCCTTTGAATGCAACATGGTATTATCATAATCATAGGGATTGCTTTTTCCCGATTTGGGGGGAGGTCGATGGGAACGTCCATTAAATCATAAAATTCTTAACAACGGAAGCGTTTTGGAAATCAGTGCTCAAGTCATGACCATCAAGCGCAAGTGGTGCCGGGCACCGCATGCCTTCTCATAAACCCTTCAAATACTCACGTCCCCCCAACAACCGTATCTGACGCAAGACCCAGTACTTTCTGATAACCACATAAGAAGAAGGTTTCCGCGGTGAATAGCGCCAACCGATATCCTTATGAGTTTTTGCATCATGATGCGAGATAGAAAAACAGCATTTATCGTTACAACATATCTGGCTCTCTACGGTAGAAATGAACCTTTTTTGCCCCGGAGACCTCTTCACATCCCCATCGAGGTCTATAACCCGGTCTATTCCGGGGACACCATACTTAATTATTCCTTGACTTTGTGAGTATAGTGCAATTAATCTCTATATATGGCTCGAATCGCTCGCGTTATTGCAGAAAGAATCCCCCACCACATAACCCAGCGCGGGAACCGTCGAATGCCGACCTTTTTCCGGGACGAAGACTAAAGGTCATACATTGGGCTAATTGCAGAATGGTGCCGGAAATCCGGGGTGGAAATATGGGCGTAGTGCCTTATGCCTAACCACGTCCATCTTATTGCCGTACCTGAAACTGCCGATAGTTTGCGACGCGGGATTGGCGAAGCTCACAGGCGATACAGCCGTATGATCAACTTCCGTGAGAACTGGCGGGGCCATCTATGGCAAAGTCGCTTTGCTTCATTTCCGATGGATGAGACATATCTGCTTGCCACCGCCCGCTATGTTGAAATGAATCCGGTGCGCGCTAATCTTGTATTGGATGCCGCTTTGTGGCCATGGAGCAGCGCACGGGCGCATATTGCCGGCATAGATGACGAATTAGTCAAAGTGTTTCCACTTCTGGAAATGGCGGGAGACTGGAAAACATTTCTTACTGGTGCTGAGGAAGAAGAACAGATAAGATACATCCGGAAACATGAACGGACTGGCAGACCTCTTGGTTCAGAAGGATTTATCGAAACCCTGGAATTGATTTTGGAACGCTCACTAAAGCGCGGGAAACCAGGGCCAAGAGGGAATCGTAATAAGTTCGCCCTGAAAAATACGTTCTTTTGATAGAAATTGTTCTTTAAAAACTGAATAGAATTGTAAAATAGGGACCTTCTTAAAATAGTTTGGAGTTAGGCGGCTTGTTTGCTTCTTCTTAAGGTCTGTTTTTCTTCCTTACGGTTCAAAGAGCCACTCAGTATTAATAAGGCTTTTAAAGCCTATTTTTCAGGGCGAACTAATTAAGTATGGTGTCCCTGGAATTATATGTCTAAATTTAAATTATTTTCCGTGAACTGGTGGATCCTTCATATAATAGCGGTGATATTTTTCTTTTTCCTTGGTCACGCGGTCCACTTTTTAAAATAAATGCGACTAAAGCGTAAAAAGTAAACTTTATTGCCTTTTTTCTCTATTCGGATTAAAAATTTAATCTTGACAAAATACTACCTAAAATGTACAGTTGAGTGTACACATTAGGAGGTGCGTAAATGAAAAGCGTTGCATTCACAGATTTCCGTAAAAAAGCTTCAGATCTAATAACTGAGGTAGAACATGGGGAAACTCTTATTCTTCTCAGACGCGGGAAGCCGGTAGCTGAAGTGGTTCCCTTTTCTGACAAAGCACAGAGAACCCCGGCATGGAAGCTACCAGGAATCCGTTTGCGTATCCAGGGAAGCGATTTGTCTTCGGCTATCTCAGAAGAACGTGAGATGAACTCATGAAACTATCAGTTGATTCATCATCGTTTGCCAAAAGATATGTGCAAGAGATCGGTAGTGAAGAACTGGAACGCTTTTTTGAGGATGCTTCGGAGTTAGCTTTCTCAGTTATTTTAGTGCCTGAAATTATTTCTAGCCTCAACAGGCGGCTGAGAGAACACATTTTAACTATCGCTGATTATCGGGCTATTAAGAAACAGTTGATGGATGATATTGGTGATGCAACTGCATTGCAGATAACCCCTTCAGTAATCTCGCGTTCGGTAAAGCTCTTAGAGAACAATGCGTTACGCGCACTGGACTCTCTTCATGTCGCATGTGCTCTTGAGTGGAGGGCGGACCTGTTTATCACCTCCGACAGAAGGCAATTTATGGCTGCAAAGAATTCAGGCCTTCCAGCTGAATATATCGGCCAACCAATAAGGATTGAAGAGACCTGAAAGGTCGCATTCAATCCTGTGTTCAAGGAGGCGGGGACTTCAGGTTATATAGGGTAATGCTTCGAGATTACTTGTTCTCAGGTGTCTTATATTGCAGAGCTGGCATTTTGGGGTCTTATACGAATCAATATAAACATTGTTGTGCAGAACAAAACAAAATGAAGATTACTAAAAATAAACCATAAAAGAGACCCTCTTTAAAATCATGCCAGACTTGATTAATTTCGCGGGAACGCATATCCCACAAATAGCGGGGGCTCTCATCATGGCGGCGGTCGGAGCCTACCTTGCTGAATTTAATAGTAGGCGAAGCCGCCTTGCTATTGCTGCCGAAAAATTCCGTAATACTATCTTGACGGAGTTGAAAGGACTCTATCCTATTCCCTCTGATTGGCCGAAGGATATTAACGTTTTTGACTATCAATTGCGGCTGGCATTCCCAAAGTTGCAAATCGCTGTTGCTAACTTCAGACCATTCGTGCCTTGGTATTGGCGTTGGGCTTTCGACCGAGTATGGTTTATCTACCGCTTGGATAAGAACGGCAGGGAAATTGATAAACAACTGTATCATCAATATATGCCATTTGGCGATAACCCAAATTATAAGGAGAACTTTAAGCATAATGTTGACAAGCTCCTCTCATTTGCAAAACAAAAATAAAACCATGCACAACAACTTAATCAACCCGCCCGGAACCTCACACGGTGCCACAAGTAAGGCAGTGGCCGGCGGGTTATTTATACCGTTATGTAGTAGATAGTAATAGAAGAATTAAGCTTTATTTAAAAGGTTTAAGTATGCAATTATCATCTATATTTCAGTTTATATTTAATTTGTTTCCCAAACCAAAAAAAAATGAAATGCAATATAACTATATGCTGCAGCAATATGCCCATATCCCCAAAAGGGAGGCAAAGGAAATTGCAAAAAATATAATTAAACAGGCTCAAGAAAACTTATCAGCAAATGGATACCTACCAAAAAACTATGGAGATTATCTTTTAAAAAATGAATCAACTGATGATTGGATAAAAGACTTCTTAGCAAAAAAAAGAGCTGAAGGTGTTAGAAATGAAGATATCAGATGGCTTTGGAATATGGATAATCTTGAAAGGGAAGTGTTGTTCGAGAGGGATCAATATAATATTGCCGTGATGTATTCTAAATTCATTGAAGAAGATGGATTAAGTAAGGAAGAAGCATTAAAAAGGGTGAAAAAAGCCCGCCCAATTTATGGTACTGGTTTGCCTGAAGGAAAGAATAAAGATATGCTACCTTTTGACTTAAGAAATCGGGTAAGTAATTACACAGTAAAACGAGGAATGATTGATCCCGAACAATTTAAAAAAGAGATGAATAACGCTATTACCTGTAACGATTTTATAAGACAAGAAATAAAAAAAGGTAATATATGAAATAAAAAAGTCTTTTAGATATTGCTTTAACCACTCTCTTCATTTGATTAAAAAACTATGCTTGTTTTAGGTATTGAATCTTCATGTGATGAAACTGCGGCTGCGGTGGTGAAAGATGGTAAAACCATTCTTTCCAATGTGGTCGCTTCGCAGGATGAAGTCCATAAAATATATGGCGGGGTCGTCCCGGAACTGGCCTCCCGCCATCATATTGAGAATATCACTCCGGTTATCAGCGCGGCGCTTGAGCAGGCAAAAGTATCTCTCAGCGATTTGGATGGGATCGCGGTAACGCAAGGTCCGGGGCTGGTGGGATCGCTTTTGGTGGGGCTGTCAGTAGCAAAAGCGATGGCGTATGTTTTGGAATTGCCTTTGGTCGGAGTGAACCATGTGGAGGGGCATATTGCGGCCGCTTTTTTAGAACACGATGACCTCATGTACCCTTTTATCGCCTTAGTCGTTTCCGGAGGGCACACCAGTCTTTATGAAGTGCGCGGTCAGGGTGAAAACGTTTTGTTAGGTCAAACTCGCGATGATGCGGCGGGAGAAGCTTTTGACAAAGTAGCCAAATTTCTTAAATTAGGGTATCCCGGAGGCATTATCATTGATCGGTTTTCCCGGACTGCCAATAGAAAAGCGTTCGTTTTTCCCCGGCCCTGGATCACGAGCGAGTCCTTGGAGTTCAGCTTTTCGGGTTTAAAGACCGCGGTGATTACCTTTATTAAAAAATTGAACCACGAACCCACTGCTTCGGAAATTAATGATATCGCCGCTTCTTTTCAAGAAGCAGTGGTAGATGTATTGGTGGGGAAGGCCTTTTTAGCGTCTGAGCAAAAGGGATTAAATAAAATCGTGGTGTGCGGAGGGGTAGCTTCCAACCAAAGGTTACGGGAGAGACTGCACGAGGAGGCTGCAAAGAGAGGCGCTTTGGTCTTTATTCCTTCACCTCATCTCTGTACTGACAACGCGGCCATGATCGCGGCTGCGGGAACGTATTATCTTGAACGGGGAGTTCGCGCTCCGCTCAATCTGAATGCTTATTCCCGCTTACCCATCGTTTGATTTTTTTACTCCGTTTTTTTCCACCATCGCGTAAGCATTGTGATTATGAATGCTCTCCATGTTTTCCGATTCCACGCTGAACCAGGTAAAGTTGACGTTGGCGGAGAGTTTCTCGGCGATGGTACGCACCACATCTTCCACAAACATGGGGTTTTCGTAGGCTTGTTCGGTGACAAACTGTTCATCGCGCCGTTTTAAGAGCGAATACACCGGGGAACTCACGGACTCTTCAATAAGGCGAATAATATCTTCAATCCAGAAAAATTTTTTAAAACAAAGGTGAACGGAGACCTTGCTTCTTTGATTGTGAGCTCCTTTTTTACTTATCTCTTTTGAGCACGGGCAGAGCGTTGTGACCGGCACCTCAACCCCGACGATTAATTTATTGCGTGCATTGTTGTCCGTAGAACCAATAAAGCGGCAGGTATATCCCAGCAGACTCTTGGCTTTGGATACGGGCGCGGCTTTTTCGATAAAATAAGGGAATTCGATCTCCACCTGAGCGGATTCCGCATGGAGCTTCTTTTTTATTTTCGCGAGGATTCGGGAGATATTCTTCATATCAATACCTTGGCGATATTCATTGAGGAGCTCGATGAAACGGCTCATATGCGTCCCCTTAAAATGGTGGGGAAGGTTTACGTACATATTAAACGTAGCAATGGTATGCTGGGTGTTATTTTTTTTGTCCTTAACAATGATCGGATATTTGATGTTTTTAACTCCCACCTTTTGAATCTCAATGTGGCGGTGATCAGGGCGGTTCTGGATGTCTTCGGGAAACATATTTTTTTCCTTATTTCTCTGAGTAGCCGGCAGATGAATCATCTGATTCCCAAACCGTAACCTTGGCGACAATGACCCTCTCATGAGTGAGTGATTTTTTTAATTCCTGGAAAATATAAAAAGCGATATTTTCGGACGAAGGATTGAGAGCATCAAAGGGAGGGATATCGTTAAGGTGCTTATGGTCAAGCCTCTCAATAATTTGATGCAGTTCCTGTTTCAAGACCTTAAAATCAATAACCATACCGAGGTTATCCAGTGTTTCTGCTGCTATCTGAACTCCCACTTTCCAATTATGACCATGGAGTTCTTCACACTTTCCCTGATAACCTCGCAAACTATGCGCGGAGGAAAAATGAGCATGCACCATGAGTTCGTACATTTTTTCTATCCTCTCAATAGGTGTAATATCCAACGTTCATGCGCGGGTACGCTCTTATCCGGTAGTGCGGTAAATCCCCTCGAGGATAGCGGTACCCCCAGCATTTAAAAGCTTTTCCGCTAAAAGAAGGCCTATTTTTTCTGCTTCTTCGGGATTACCTTCGATCCTATCCCGAATAATCTTTTTCCCATCTAAAGAGCTGATCAGTCCCTCAAGGAGTAATGTGCCGTTTGCTATTTTTCCAAAGGCAGCAATCGGTACCTGACATCCGCCTTCCAACTTTTTCAGAAAAGACCGCTCCGCGCATACGCAAAGGGCGGTGTCAGGATGGTGGAGAAAAGCGACGATTTCGTTGGTTGTCCGGTCATCTCGACGAGTTTCGATACCGAGCGCTCCCTGGCCAATGGCCGGAAGAAATTTTTCCGAATCCAGATACTGGGTAATTTTTTCTTCCCACCCCATCCGGATAACTCCGGCAGCTGCTATAATAATACCATCAAGTTTTTCAATTTCCAATTTTTTTATCCGGGTATCAAGGTTACCCCGGAGGGTTTCGATTTTAAAATCAGGTCTCAGATTAAGGAGCTGTGCTTGCCGACGCAAGCTTGACGTTCCTAATCGAGCATGCACCGGCAATTCTTCTAATCGTTTTCCCTCCCGGGCAATTAATGCATCTAAAGGGTTTTCCCGTTTTGGGATTACGCTGAGCATTAATTCATGGGGAAGGAACGTTGGTACATCCTTCAGACTATGGACCGCCAGATCGATTTTGTTTTTGATCAGAGCTTCTTCAATCTCTTTTACAAAAAGTCCTTTGCCTCCTACCTGAGCCAGTGGCATGTCATGTATTTTATCACCCGTGGTTTTAATTTTTACCAGTTTGAAATCAAACTGGGGATATTTTCCCTTGAGCTGAGTTTTAACCCACTCGGCTTGCCAGAGGGCGAGGGCACTTCCTCGTGTTCCGATAGAGAGCGTATCTTTTGCCAAAAGGTATTTCCTATAACGAAGATTTAGTCTTAAAATCGAACAAACTTAAACCTTTCCCAAAATTGACCCTGATGAGTAAGGGTGCGCGAACAAAAAAAGGAAAGGTTTTTTTTCATTCACATAAGAAGCCTTGGAAATTTAATGCCAGGGAAAAAGATTGTGAAGAGGCTTCAGCGCTTTGAATTTACCCCGTTAGAAATGCCCCGTTTGCCCCGTTAGATATCAAATATTTAACGGATTGAAGAAGCACGGGATAAACTTAAAAATTCTTACACTTTTTTACACGGGGAAAATGCCTCCTGTGAAATTCTTCTAACGGGGTTTACCTGGGGACAATTAATGATTTATCCCTGCGACGTTCAGTTCCTTCAGCATAAAAAAGGATGCTTCGGTGAACCAGTTTTTGTAAAAAACCATGCTTTTCCGAAGCAATTCTTTGAGGTTTAAGATCCCAGGCCGCGCAAAGAGCACATTTAGCTTCTTCTTCCTTATTTGTGCGAAAGAGCATGTAGGCCGTTTCTTCCAAACGCCGCTGGTAAATTCTCCGAAAATTTTCATCAAAAATTTTCTGCACTGCTTCAGAAAAAATCGCTTCCTGTCTTTGCTCAACGTGATGGGGATCCAAAATTAAAGGACTATCATCAATGACTCGTAATTTTTCCAAATACCCCCAGACCAATCGTGGTTCCAGAAACCAGCTTTTGAATTCTTCAAGCTCAAAAAGTGAATGGTACTGATCCCGTGCAGCAATGAGGGTCGCCTCGTGGATCGTATCGTGCGGTATGCAAGAATAAATAATGGGTTCGGTTACTGATCCCCTCAGGTCATCAATTTCTACTTTCCAATGATTAAATTGTTCCGGTAACGGGATCCCTTTTTGCAGGTTAATCTGGTAGGCTTCATCAATAAGGAAATAACCGTAATCAGGGGTAATTTCAATAAATTGAACCACACCATCTTCGGAAATCTTCTTAAGGAAGTTTTTTATCTCTTTGCGTTTAAGGTCAAAGGCACTAAAATTTTTTATACCGTCTTGATCACTGAGGGTAATTTGAAAAAAAAGCACTCCCCACCTTAAAACCGACTTACTCAAAAAGATTAAACGGTCTCCTACATAATCGATGCCACTTATGTAAACCGTGGCTTGCGATGGTTCAAGGTTTACAATTTTTAAAGGCTCACTCTCATCGGTTTCGGGGATAACTACCTCTAAGCCCCTGCTTTTCATTTGGAACAGATGGCGCTTTAACAGCCGGCGGAGATTTTTATCCTTGGTATTCTTCACCATGTTGCTAAAGATTTTTCCAACCTCTGCGGTGGCGTTTGAAGCTAACAAATTAATGGTTTTCTCATCTAAGTCGGACTCTTCTTTAATCAGTCGCAGAATAAAGGGAAGAGCTTTGGGAAACCCATCTATTACCTGTTTAATGATGGAAAATTTTAGTTGCCCTGGCAAGGGGGCAAACTTTTTGAGGATAGCATCCTCTGTTCCTTCTTCCAAAAATCCATCCAACTCAGTAAATTTTTGGATGGCATAAATAATATCTTCCCCTTCTTCCAAAAGTTTTAATAAATTTTCATCAACCGGTTCTTCCCATTTTTGAAGCTGGAGCAATGCCTGTCGCAGGATATTAACGGGAAAATCATTTTCGTTAATTATTTTTTTTATATTTTTAATAACTTCGTCACTTTTTTTTCTGATCAGGAGATCTAAAATTACTTTTTGTTCCGATGATTTTCCCTGCCGCAACCTTTTCATTAACAAGGGAAGACAATTTTCTCCTGACTTCTCCATCTCCCTGATTTTGCCATCTAAAAGGATAAGATTACAATCAGGTTTATGTGATTCTTGGATAATTTCTTCCAGTAATTTTCCTGGTCCTTTCTTAATGGGTAATTCATTTTCCGGGGTATTGCCAACACTTTTTTTTCTGCTTCTTTTTGCCATGTTTCTTACTCCGCTGTTCTCCAAATTACTTGAATTAATTACAGATTCAGAAATCGAACCTCTTTCTCTACGACTGACGCCAATCATTCTTGAGCCGTTCAAAAGAAATTATAAAGGAACGATGAAGGCAAGTCAAAACTATTTCAAACGAGGCGAGGAGCAAAGATAAACAGGCACAGGATTAAATCAGGATAGTGAGATTGATCGTTTAATAATGCCTTGTCTTATTTATTTGATAAATCTATTTTTCTTCTTATTCATATTATATTTTAACCAAATAAATTTTATTCATCTGGCTGATGTGTACTTTTGATTTATGAAGAAAAAATGAATCGTCGTGAGCCTCGCTTTCACCTACAATTCCTTGAAGCCGATGTAAATAAAAATTAACGATTACCAAAGGAAACAAGCAATAGCCAATCCCCGAATTCCACCACATGCTTCTGATACACTATCAATGGGTAATGATCACATATTCGAATACTCCTGGACCAATACACGGAATCATAACGTTTTTTGAGCCGGGAAGAATTGCTCTGCTTGAATTTCGTCCAAAATGTCCTTAGCAGGGTGTTAATTAACTAATAAGTGAATCGATTTATCAAAAAAATAGCCGTCACGATAAACCTCTCAAACAATGATCGGCAACGCACCCAGTATTTTGCTCCCAAAATCCTCTTGACAGACAAATTCTTTTTTCATATCCTTCCACCTTAAAAAAGCGATGTTTTATCAATGAATTCAATGATGGGGGAAACATTGATGAATAAATTAAACTATCTGTTACTATCAGTCTTATCCCTATTTTTATTGCCCCAAAATGTCCATGCCTATATCGATGCAGGGACGGGGAGCTATATCTTATTCTATTTCTAATTCAAATGTGATATAATAGTTGCACAATTAAGAAGGAGGTGCAACTATGTCAAGGAAGGCGCGTGGGAAGGATATAATG
>LQYC01004315.1_pt1 | contig 16523 bp, 16 predicted proteins | sample 661771 | NCBI WGS metagenome assembly LQYC01 (sample SAMN03483023, study PRJNA281117) | bioreactor metagenome | isolation source: benzene-degrading methanogenic enrichment culture from a contaminated... | place: USA: oil refinery in Oklahoma | collected 2011-05
TCTCCTCGTAGGCCTGAACCTCCTGCAATTGACCATAAAGCGTCACAAACCGACAGCGTGAAAGATCGGAAACGGTTTGTTCTATTTCCACCACCACCAGGGGATTTTCTCGAAAATATTTTATTTTAGCTCCGTAGTTGGCGGAAAGAAAGTAGAGGTGGTTGTTTTGCCAGACGTAAATAAAAGGCGCTAAGTAGGGATATTTTTCGCCATGAAAGGCAATGCGGCAAAGATGCTCCGCGGCAACTATCTTTTCACATTCTTCCTGGCTTAAGGAAGGGATTTCAAATGCCTTCATATCAACTCCTTTCCTGTGGCATTGTTGCATTAAAAAAATTCTGAGGCACTACCTTTTGGCCTTTAAGGAAATCTTACCATATTTAAAGGAAGATTTTTACCTTATGGACAGAAAATCTTAGAATTTGCTAAAATTCAAAAGGAGAATGAAACTACTCAATTTCAATTAAAATCCCCGCAAAAATGTGGGGTTTTTATTTGATGGAAAGTATAATAGAACCAACTATATGGGAAATACTAATGGACATTTTTTAGTGTAAGTAGTAAAAACAAAAAGAATTATCGAATATGAAAATAAAAGATGTTGTTTAGAATGATTAGGATGAACAGGGTCGTTTACCGAATGAGGACAAAAGAAGCCCAGTTTGCCATAAAAAAGGAAGCCGGCTGAATATCGTTTGATTTTTTTGGGGAAACATCACGCTGAAAAAACGTTCGCGTGATAAACGGCATGTTAGTAAATATTTTGACAATAAAAAGAAAGGAACTCTCATGGCCACAATCAAATTTCAAGGATCTCCTATCCAGACGTCAGGGGAACTCCCCAAAGTCGGTTCAAAAGCAAAGGACTTCACTCTCGTAAAAGGCGATCTGTCCGAGACGAACTTGGCATCTTTTGCAGGAAGAAACGTTATTCTCAACATCTTCCCCAGTATTGATACGCAAGTTTGCGCCCTTTCAGTGCGACGATTCAATACTGAAGCTGGTAAGCGGGATAATACTGTTGTTCTTTGCATAAGCGCTGACCTTCCCTTTGCGCAAAAACGTTTTTGTGGTGCGGAAGGATTGGAAAATGTGATTACCCTGTCGACATTTCGTAATCAGAGTTTCGGAAATGATTATGGGGTAGTCATGACCAACGGTCCTCTGAAGGGTCTGATGTCGCGGGCAGTGGTCGTAATCGGCCACGACGGTGTCGTGAGGTATACCGAGCAGGTTTCTGAGATCAGACAGGAACCTAATTACGATGCTGCGTTGGCGGCATTGGAATAGGGAAATGGCCAAACAACGGTGCTTCAGCGAACGACGAAAAGCGGTGTCGGTGATCTTTAACGTGTGTGCCAGGCAGGGTAGCACAAACTTTGCAGGGGGAAAGTCACCGTACCATTTTACTCGCCAAGCCGAAGGTTAGCAAAAGGCATGTGCTGCATCTTGAGGCGGTGTCTAATGCGGATCAATATAATAACTGTTCGGCTTCGCAGATAAAACCAGAGATGAAAAAACTATCAATAATATTGATCATATTCTTAATGGGGTGTGTTGGAATACCTGAGAATGTGAAACCCGTTGATAATTTCAAGTTAGAAAAATATCTGGGTAAGTGGTACGAAATTGCGAGGCTGGATCATTCATTTGAACGAGGGTTGACACGAGTAACAGCAGATTACAGTCTGCGGGATGACGGTGGTGTCAGGGTATTAAACCGCGGTTATTCTGCTAAAAAAACCTCATGGCAAAAAGCCGAAGGGAAGGCTTATTTTGTAAAAGGATCTGATCTGGGTTACCTGAAGGTTTCTTTCTTCGGCCCCTTTTATGGTTCTTATATCGTTTTTGAACTTGACCATGAGAACTATCAATATTCCCTCGTATGCGGTCCTGACAAATCTTATTTATGGATTCTGGCTAGAAACCCAAAAATAAAAGAAGACATAAAAGATTTTCTAATAAAAAAAGCAGCAGTATTGGGTTTTGACACGAGTAAATTGATATTTGTCGATAACCACTAAACGCCTAACCCCTATATGACATTCCTTTATCAAAGGGAAAAGAGTTTCGCTAGGCGGAACGAATAACATTTTTATTTCGTCATGAGCAAACCCCGGTAGAAGGCTTTCACACGGGGCATATGATTCGAGGAAATCATGAATGAAAAACCGCTCGTTGGAATAAGCACCTGTCTGCTGGGTGAAAACGTCAGGTATGACGGGGGTCACAAACTAAATCATTACCTGCGGGATGTGCTTGGAAGGTATGTAGGGTTTTTTCCTGTTTGCCCTGAGGTTGAATGTGGCATGAGTATTCCGCGGGAAGCTCTCCGTCTTGTAGACATAGATGGAGACATACGTCTGATGACACAAAAAACAAAAAAAGATATGACGTCACAGATGGCAAAATGGATGCAGCAAAAACTCTTTGAGCTTTCTGATATGCCTCTTTGCGGCTTTATCTTTAAATCGAAATCACCAAGTTCCGGACTTAAAGGAGTTAAGGTATATAAACAAAATGGAGGTGTTACAAAAAACGGAGTTGGAATTTTTGCAAAGGGAGTAACCGGTTTCTTTCCATTTTTACCTGTTGAAGAAGACGGAAGACTGAATGACAGCAGTTTGCGTGAAAACTTTATTGAACGAATATTTGTCATGCAGCGTTGGTATAAGGTTAATGAAGGAAGGAAATCGTTGGTAAAAGTAATGGATTTTCATACCGGGCATAAATATATTCTTATGGCACATTGTCCAAAGACACTGAAAGAACTGGGCGCATTTATTGCCGATGGAAAGATGCACCCGATTAACGATGTTTATGAAGAGTATTTTGGAAAATTGATTATAGCACTCGGGAAAATAGCAACAGTCCAAAAAAATACGAATGTTCTCCTCCATATCATGGGATATTTCAAAAAAGATTTAACGAAGGATGAAAAAGAAGAGCTGAAATCACTAATTGACAATTATTACAAGAAGCTTGTTCCCTTGATTGTTCCCATTACATTGCTTAATCATTACGTTAGAAAATACAAAAACCCATACCTGAAACAGCAGTTTTATTTGAATCCTCATCCCATGGAATTAATGCTTAGAAATCATGTTTAATTTTTGATAAATGTTTAACCATTCAATCCAGCGGACCCGCTACTGCGCATCGCTGATTTAATCCATTCTTTTTTTTACCCTGCTCTCAACCATGTTTTTTATTTATCAGGATACTTCATTATTATTGACTTTTTCCCTTCCCATGGGTTAAAAGAAAAGAGGTTCTTCTCCTTATCGAGTGGGTAGATTTCAGGGGTTTTCTTAATTCCCCTCTTGAGAGGGGTCAGGGGTGTGTTCTTCTCTACAATAATAGACACACACCCTGTCACTTCGTGACACCCCTCTCCAGAGGGGATTCAATACACGGTAAACAGAGCTTAGTAAACTTAAGAAGGTGTCAATTCCCAACAACGGTCACTAATACCCATTACATCTGGTAAAGGGTGTTTTGTCATGCCTAAAAATGGCATAAAATATCACCGTTACCAAGCTGCTTTTACCTTTAATTGGAAATAGTTTCCTCCAAAAAGAACGTTTTCTTACCCACTTAATTTGGAGAAGAACCAGAAAAGAAATTATCAAAACAATCAACTAATGACACTGCGATTGTATTGAAAAAACTTGTTCCAAAGGATTGAACATTTTAGGCTCAGTTTTTAAGCTAAATTAGGGGAGTTATTAACTCCAATGATTTTGCTGTGGGGATTGTCGGGCAATATTCCCTATGTGTATTAACTGAAACGCAGGAGGTACGTATGAAGCTGAGCGAGTATTTTGAAAGGGCAAAAGGAAAAGGGGTAATTGCAACGGCGGATGCAAAAGGGAAAGTGGGAATGGCGGTTTATGCACGGCCTCATTTTATAAATGAGAAAACGGTTGCTTTTATCATGGCTGATCGCCTGATGCATAAGAACCTTCAATCCAACCCGAGTGCCTCCTATCTTTTCGTGGAGGATGGACCCCAGTACAATGGGAAGCGACTCTGCCTAACCAAGATCAAAGAGGAAAAGGATAGTGACATTGTTTATTGGCTTCGGTCCAAAGGGAGCTGCCTGGTCGACGAGAGCTATAAACAAGGACAACGCTTCGTCGTCTATTTTAAGGTAAATAAAGTGCTGCCCTTGATTGGCGCGAAGTAATTATGCAAGGGGATAGACAGGAGGCTTCATTAAGGTCTTGATTACAGGTGGGAAAGGTGCTTGCTTCTATCGAACAAGGGATAGCAGAATTCACTCCGTTTGACAAATATAGGTGTTTTGAGCTTTAGAAGCTTATTGAGCAAGTCTCAAAGCTGAAAGAGGGAAGTATTATTGAGGTAAGTGTTTGGCGTGGCGGTATTTTTTTTCAATACCACAATCAAAACGAAACTCCGGTTTCATTTCTCACGGTAACGTTATCCCGATAGAAGGTGACATATGGCAGATATCGTAGTCGGTCTGAAGGGTATACAGGAAATGATCGTGCAACGGCATCATCTTGCCAGCATTACCGGGAATATCGGTGCTTCGGCACTTTCCACCCATCATGTAGTGCTTCTCATGGAGTTGGCGGCCCGCAATGCTATTGAAGGCAGGCTACCAAAAGGAAAAATGACCGTGGGAACAGCGATCAAGATTAACCACTTGGCAGCGGCACCTCTGGGGGCAAAGGTTCGTGCTGAAGGATATCTGAAATTGATCCAAAAGCGTAAACTGATTTTTGACGTGGTGGCGTTCGATGATTTTGGAAAAATCTCTGAGGGAGAAAATGAACAGATAATCGTTTCGACTGATAACTTTCTCAACAACTTGATAGGAAAACAGGTGAATCTCATAAAAGAGTGAAATGTAGGACGTCCAGGTTTAATATAATCTTAGTCGTTTCTGAAAAAGTCTATTGTGTGAATCTTGAGCTTCGATAAGCTTGGCTGTGATGTATTAGACCTCAGCAGACGAATTGTTAGAATTTTTATGCCAAGCACGTAAAAACTCATATGGGGTTTTCCAGGAAATGCCCCATGAGGTCGATTAAAATTATAACATTTACCCGAAGAACCCCGCATTTCTGCGGGTTTTTTTATTAGCAGAACATTTATTATTATTTGACATTTTCCCTTACACAGGTTAAAAGAAAATAAATTATCAAAACCCAATAATCGCAGTTCAAAAATGGGCGTCACCGAGGAAGGGACCGCCATGAGTGATGAGAATAAAAACAAGGCCATATTGCCCGATAAAAAGGGGGTTGGCCTTTTTTATTTTAGGTTGACTAAAGAATGTTTAGTCCGGTGGATGTGTTATAAATACCCATGTTCTTAATAAGGGGCAGCTTCGTGAGAAGCCCTTCTGATAATCTCTGCTAAATTAGGGGATGTTATACCGCAAATTTTGCGGTGTTTGGTTTTTAATACAAGATACCTATAATCTTTGTTAGCTGGCGCCAGAAGAAAGTAAGGGTGAAAACACATCAGATTGTTAGTTATTTAGAGATACCTTTGGCGATAAGTGAGGTATTCGATTTCTTCTCCAAGGCAGATAATTTAGAGAGCATCACGCCTCCCGAATTGAGATTTGAGATTGTATCTCCCAAGCCGATCGAAATAAGACAAGGATCAATAATAGAATATGATCTGCATCTTTATGGGATCAAATTTAGATGGAGGGCACTCATCAGCGAATGGCTGCCGGGGAAGCGATTTGTTGACGAGCAAGTGAGTGGTCCTTACAAATTGTGGCGACACAGCCATGAGGTTGAGCAGATCGAGGGTGGCAGTATCATCCATGATCGGGTCACATATGCTTTGCCATTAAATCCGCTTGGCGAGATAGTATTTCCAATAGTTCGCTTACAGTTGCGCCGGATATTTACTTACCGTCAACAACAGGTTATAAAATTACTGGCTCAAGATCCGAAAATGTGTAAGTGGAGTGTCAGCTGCTAGCAATGAAAAGGCGGTTGTTGACGATGGCCAGCTAACTTCTATATGACATTCCTTTATCAAAGGGAAAAGAGTTCCGCTAGGCGGAACTTATAGACACTACCCTTCCCTTGCCATGTCGTTGTGATACAATCCGGATGGTTGTTATTTCAACACTGGTGCCCCTGTCTCACTGGTGACAATCGTTACCTTTGTAGGCCCCTTGCTCCCGTGGACATTGCAATATGCTTCGGCGACAACCTCGGTGTTTCCAATAATCCTGATCTTTACCTCTCTCGTAAAGACGGCCCCCTCAGGCCTGTTGCCGCTTGTCAACACCCACTGCGTGAAAGGTTTACCGTTCACCTGGACCGTGAGCCGGTTGGTGTAATGAAAAAATGAATTGGCGCTATGGGTAACGGTCAGGCGAAGGGTGACCTCGGAGCCTTGTTCCGCGCTTGCAGGTCCTTCGATGGACACCGAGGACTGATTTGCCAAAACAGGTCCCGTGCTGAGGAAAAACCAAACAAAGGCACAACCGATAAGTAAAGCGATTCTCTTCATTGAATTCACTCCTTGGATGTTTTTCTCTTATTGTATTAAAATATCAGACTTAGGGCAATAATAACTTTGGGAAAGGGGCCGCGCACTGGGTATTTGTATTATAATTTAACACCTTTTTACCTATCTTTTTTATAAGGTCCTCAACAATGGGGAGAATAGGGTGCTTCCGCCCGAGGGTTTATCAATTTTTTTTAATTAAGAGGATAAAGCGACACGCACTGTTTATCGACATTAGGTTTTTGGTTTAATAAGTTGTTTTTTTCTTAATGCCGAAGGCCAGGCAAAATCAACTCCGTAGGATTGGCTGAGTAAATTGCTTGAAATCCGGGCGGATTCGTAAATCGTGGGGAGTCCGCTGCCCGGGTGGGTGCCGCCCCCGACCAGATAGCAGTGTTCAAGTTCCTCGAACTTGTTGTGCGGCCGGAAATACAGAAGCTGCCCGAAGGTATGGGCAAGATTGAAGGTTGCGCCGAGGTAAACATTATACTCATGTTCCCAATCCTCAGGGGTGATAACCTTTTCAACCTCGATGTGCTTTTGTAACCCCTCAAATCCGCCTTTCTCCTCAACAATATTTAAAACCTTTGCCTTGTACTCATCTTTCGCATCCGTCCAGTTAATCCTGCTTTTGTTGTTGGGCACCGGGACTAAAATGTAAATCGCGGATTTTCCCGGAGGAGCTAAGGTAGGATCGCTGACTGAGGCGTTTTGAACATATATTGACGGGTCCTGGGAAAGAACCTTTTTCTCGATTATTTCATCCACATGTTTACGGTAATCTGCAGGGAAGAGGACATTTTGATGCTGGAGGAAATCGAATCTTTTGTTTACCCCAAGATAGAGCATGAAGGTGGAACAGGAGTACTGTTTTTTCTGGAGATTGGCTTCGGAATATTTTTTTAAGAGACCGGGTTCAAAAAGATGAGTCGCGGCATAGGCGAAATCAGCATTGATGAACACATCATCGCATAATACTTTTTCCCCGCTTTCCAATTGCACCCCCTGTGCCACCCTCCCTTTGGTGATGATCTGCTTCACCTTTGCCCCTTTGATAATCCGACCGCCTTCTTCTTCAACGACCTTCGCCATGGCCTGGGAAATCTTATTGAGCCCTCCGATGACATGATAGATTCCGTAGGCATATTCAGTATAAACCAACATCGTAAAAAGGGCGGGGCATTTCCAGGGGGACATGCCGAGGTATTTCGACTGGAAGGTAAAACAGGTCTTCAGCTTATCCTGGTTGAAATACGTCCCCAGATTTTCAAAAAGGGACTTTCCAAGAGAAAGGTAGGGAAGTGATGTTAAAAAAATCGGGTTAAAATAAGCGAAGAAACTACTGTAATCCTTCTGAAGGCCGGGAAAAAGCTTTTCAAAGCGTTTCCCCTCAATCCTGAAGAACGCATCAAGCCCGTTTTCGTTACCGGGGAACAGTTCACGGATCTGGCTTTTTGTCTTTTCCCGATCCTGAGAGGGGGAAAAGGCGCAATCATTAAACTGCAGCCGGTAGAGTGGATCAAGATTTACAACGTCAAGATAATCCTCGACTTTCCGGCCGGCCTTTTCAAACATTTCCTTTAAAATATAGTTGATCGCCAATAAGGTTGGCCCGGTGTCAAAGGTAAAGCCATTTAAACGAATCGGCGCGTTCCTGCCTCCGACCTCGGCTTCCTTTTCAAACACTGTGACTTTAAACCCCCGGTGGGCAAGAATCATGGCGCTGGTCAAACCCCCCGGCCCTGCGCCGACAATGACAATATGCTTTTTTGTCATTTTTGTCTCCTTTTATGATTGGACACCATACTTTTCAACAATTTTGTCCCTTACCTCTTGACCCGACAGGACAACCATCTGCATCCCCCCGCCAGGATTTACAATTCCCCCTCCAAAAAAGAGGTTTTCTCTTTTGGAGTTTTAGAATTTGTTGACTTGCCCCTCGCAATTTATACCACATTTAGAGTTAGGAGTCTACCATTTGTTTCAGATAAGAATTCTTTTTAGAAAAATAACCTGAAAGGATTTTCCAGACTCGAGAGGGACCCCGTTCAGTCTATAAGTGAAGATGCAAAAAGAAGTAATTTAAAAAGAGTCGGTTTTTTTTTCTTCTTCTACCTGGGTGGTTGTTTCCATGGTCTTCTTCCTTACTGACTGCTTCCATGATGGCCGTCTTTTCCACCCAGGCCAACATAAAAGGTGAAACTAAAACTTATCCCGTTTTGTCCATTTTTTGCTGAAGATATACAGCAGGGCAACTTTGGCTTTAATGGCCCCATCATGGCCTCTTCAAATGTTTCGTACCATACGACCTCCCTCTGTCAGTATGTCAGGCTATCAGGCACCTTATTCCTCTGTCCAGTTTTTGGGGAGTTTTATAAATAGTCTATGTTTTAATCCTTCGGAGTAGGCCCTCCGACAGAATATAGGTTCTTAAGAAACCAAGTGCTAAAGAGGCAATCATTACAAGAAACTCCGTCAGTTAATTCAAATGGGCTAACGGCAGATGTTAAGAAATTGCATGTCAAGTCGAGGTTACAAACATAAAGGCAGGTTCAATTGGTCGTGCTTGGCGGGATGGAAAAGAGAACACTGCCCCTTGTAATTGAGCGCCAGTCCCGAAAAAAGCTAGATAGAATAAGAGCAGTGAAAAGAGTTGCTGGAAGCACAAACCAACTGATGGGCAGGACTGGGGTAAGGGCAAGCCCAATAAAAAGGGCATTTGAACCTCCAATTATACGCCGATAATTACTTGCAGGGAGTTCGTTTACGTCCTTTTCGGATACTTTTATGATCCATTTAGCAAGAGAGAAAACATAAAATGCGAGTCCCACAATCAAATACCATGATGGAAGATGTCCGTAAAGTAAGGCCAGGAGTGATCCTATCAACGTTGCAAGTCCATCAAAATTACGATCGAGGGCAGCGCCAAACTCAGAATCAGAGTTGTGCAAACGCGCCAGGTAGCCATCGGCATAATCAGCAAAGACCGCCAGAATATAGAGTGATCCCGGCAGCCATTTATACCAACCTGCTGGCTCAGGAAAAAAGAGAAAACCGGCAACACACGCAACAAGAAAACCACGTCCCAACGTAACAAAATCAGCAATTGAAAAGTGGTTGTTGTAGGCAGTAAGTTGAGGTAGCCGTTTGTATTTTTTCCACAATCGCATGGTAATCCAAGATTCAAAAAGGCATACCAACGTCGTACCCAGGAGCCATTGAAACATTGATGTCCCGTGAATATGTTCAAAAACTATGAGCGGATTCAAAGTCATGGCAATGAAGGAAGCGCAAGGATTTTAATCAGTTCGAGATGATCACTAATATGGTGCACGGCCTGTAAGGAGGTATTTTTGTATGCCACAAAAAGCACTCCTGCTCTTTCACACAGCACATGGTCAATCTCGTTGTCACCGATATAGAAGGCCTCCTCTGGCATCAGCCTAAAGTGCGTTAGAATTATATTCAGGCATTCTGGGTGGGGTTTCGTTTGGGATACATCATAACTGGATACTGTCTTATCAAACATGGGGGTAAGTCCATGGTAAGCAAGGAGTGGACGAAGGCTCTTTCCACGATTTGTGGCAATGGCTGTAAGATATTTTTGTCGCACAAGCGTCAAAGCCTCTCTTGTATTTGGCTCCACATGAATGAGGGGGATAAACCTATCGTTGTCTAGCGTTTTTTCATAGGCCAGTGCGTCGTCAAGCAGGCCAGTGCCGGCGAAGATGAGGGCCATTACCTCGCCTGCAGAAAGAAATTGAATCGTATGCCTATGTTCTTCCGTGAGGGGCGGCTGCCCAAAATGCTTCAGAATGTGATTATAATATGCCTTGTTTGACTCCCTGGAGTCAATAAGCACGCCATCACAGTCATAGATGATGGCTTTAATCTGACCAGGCTTCATTTTTGTTTCCTTGTCGAAATGGCGTCTGGGCGAGAACGTCAAGTTGATGGGCTACATAGAATAACTCAGCACGCTCAACTTGCTTGTGACGAATATCTGCCCATGAATTGAGTTGTCCCGGATTTATCTCTGGTCGTAACTTTACGGCACGATGAATAGTATCCACTATGAAGTGGAGAAAGTATGCGTCATCGTTCTGGTATGAACCGTTCGTCGGGAAGAGGACCCAATCTGAGGAACCTGCATCAAGAATATTGAGGCCAGACCTTTGGAGAAAAGGTAGCAAATGTCTGCCTGTTTTGCTTTCCCCCCAAGGTTTGCCAATAACAAAACGGTGATCCATGGTTTCATGGTAGAGTGAAATGATCTGCCTGTCTATGGCTGCGTCTATAGCGGGTTCCAGGCTTGTTACTCCGTCAAAATTGAGCGTAAAATAGAGGAGCCCACCGGGCTTGACCAGGGAAAGTATTGGGGGAAGAAAAGAGTATATATCAATAAGATCGAGAAAGGCATGGGCGATGATTAAATGGTATTCACGACGACAGGAATTATTCTTGGCAAATTCGATCACATCTCCGACCTTAAGCTCAATCCGAATATTTTGGACATGGTTTTGCAAAACAAGTACATTTCCTGTTTTTTTGTGTACCTCTGTACTTGTTTCATTGCCATACCTCACAAGACGACCCATTGCCTCGGCAATATACTCAGGTTCAAGGTCAACAGCGGTGTATGAAGCTCTGGTAAAAGCGCCCCATGCGAGCATCCTCTCTATCATTGATCCGATACCACAGCCTGCTTCCATGACTTGGATTTCCTCGTTGAAGTATAGTTCCTTTAGCATTTCGCTCAGGGTCTGAAATACGTGGGAGGAGAGTGACCGATCATCAATTGTCTTTTTTGCTGCCAAATAACGAATAAAAGACGTGTGGTCAGTGAGCATTAATTAACCTCGAAACGATGAATAAAGCTATGGATCAATCTACCAGTCTCAGACCAGGAAGGGTGCTGGGCAAACCTATCCAGTGCAGCAAAGGCCATGGTGCACAATTGTTCCCTGTTTTCGATGAGGCTGTTGATATGGACTGAGAGAGTCCGGGAATCACCGGGAGTGACAAGGTAGCCATTTATTCCGTGGGTAATTATTTCTTTTGCAGCACCTGCTGTGGATCCAATGACCGGGAGGCCGAAACCCATGGCCTCGAGGTAGGCAATGCCAAACCCCTCGTAGGAAGAAGGTACTGCAAGCAGGTGGTTATCTGTCAGATAATGAGATAATTCAGAATTGGTCACGGGTCCTAGGAAATCAACCTTTCCTATGAGGTTGAGATGTTTCACCTGTTGTTTCACTTTTGTTACGTATCGCGGGGTATATGCCAAATCTCCCACCACGGTGAGGTGCCAGGGACTTCGTGGTAATCCGGCAAGGGCATCAACGAGGGTATGGAGTCCCTTGCGTGGGATTACATTCCCAAGAAAGAGAATTTTCAAGGGGCCCGGTTTTAATGTCTTTGCCCTGATCTGGTCTTTCGTCAGGGCCTTGTTAAATCGATCTCCACCCGGGAGAGCAACTATTGATGGTTTATTATTTCCTACAAAGGAAGTTACGACCCGGTGAGTTTCATAACTATTGAAGATGAATCCCTCTGCAGAGGAAAGGTAAAGTCTTTCTATGATACGGTAAATATGGTGCTGATAATTTGCATTGGACTCGCTGGAACGCAGATGGTGGACAATAACGATGATAGGAAAATGAAAACGCCGGGCTATTTTCCTGTTCAATAAAAAAAGAGAAGGATGAATGAGTTCATCCTGTAGAAGGACATCCAATGAGGTCCGATTAAGGTGATCGAAAAGGGCAGAAGAAAAGTTGTTGATAATCCCACGACAATAGCTCACCCACGGCAGCGAGATTATTTCCACTGAATCGCCTGAAGCCAGGAGAAAATCTCTAACCTTCCGATCGTAAAGGAAGCCCCCGCTTACGGTATCTATGTCCCCGTAAAGAACAAGGCCGATTTTCACTACCAATCCTCTTCATAGGCAGACCACGCTATGGTACTTTCCCAAACTTTTACCCGCATTGACTGTATATTGGGCGTGTTTATGAATTTCCGCAGGTTTTGGAAGAGAATGTGGGACAGGTTCTCTATACTGGGATTAAGCTCGTCAAATTCGTGCAGATCGTTGAGTACCCTACCTTGGTAGCAGGCTATAATCTTTTCAAAAGCCTGCTCAAGGTCAACAATATCTAGGAGGTACCCGTGTTCATCAAGGGTTTCTCCCTTGACCCGTACCTCCACCTTGTATTGGTGTGCGTGGATTTTATTCTCGGCTCCCCAGTCTCCGCCTATAAGGTAGTGCTGTGCCTTAAATTGTCTCTCAATTGCGATACTGTACATTTTAATCTCCCCCTCTGTCTCCATAAGTAATGAGAACCTGAACTGCCTCGCCCGGTCTCTCGTCCAATAGCCGATAGGCCTCCGCTGCACGAATGATGTGAAACCTGTGGGTGATGAACCGGGAAGGTTTCAATTGGCTTACCATTTCCCAGGCAAGGGCCAGCAGTCTGGGCTTGGTAAATCTTCCGCTCAACTGAGGGTTGATTGTGCTTACCTGGCTGGTAACAAGGGAGATTCGTTTACGATGAAAATCTCCACCGAGAAGAAGTTCAGCTTTCTTTGTTCCATACCAGGAACCAAGAACAACTCTTCCGTTGTAACCGGTTATTGCAACAGCTTGTCCCAGGGCTTCAGGGTTGCCCGATATCTCATAGGCGAGATCAGCACCTTTATAAAATCCAGAACCAGTCAAAGCCGAGGAAACACGAGCCAATATTTCCGGATCGCTAGGGCCAAAGCTCAAGTGTGCTCCAGCCATTTTCGAGAAGTCCCGACGAAAGGGAAAATTATCTATGGTTGCCAGGAAAATTAGAGGAAAACGGCTAAGGATGGCTGTAAGCAAAAGCCCTACGATCCCTTGACCAAAAACAACAACCTGTTCCCCTGCGAGGGGTGATCCATCGAGGGCAAGTGTAAGCGCGGTTTCCATGTTGGGAAGGAACACGGCTTCTTCAGGGCTAACATTTGAAGGAAGTACATGCAGTTGAGTGGTCTGTTCCACGAAGTGGCTTTCGTGAGGATGAAAAGCAAAAACCAGCCTACCTAGCCAGTCACGTTCGACACTGGGCCCAACTTGAGTAATCTTTCCCACAGCTGCATATCCATACTTGAGCGGGTAAGCAAAACTACCTTTAAGGGCTGCAATTGTGGTATCTGTAGGCATGTTTTTAGGGGCTTCACCCCGGTAAATGACCATCTCTGTTCCCGGACTGATAGCCGTAAAAAGGGTCTCAACGAGAGCCTCTCCCGGGCCTGGCGAAGGAATGGGTTCTTTTCTGACCGAAACGCTTCGTTTATTATCAAACCACAAAGAATGCTTTTTCATTATAAATCCCATTCAGGTTCGGCACACACCACAAGGTCGTCTCCAATCCTTTCATAGGATAGGTTTGTGAGCCTAGGGAAATGGTTCGGATTCAATCTTGCGAGGGGATCTATCGCCTGCATACCTCCGACCAGGATAGGGGATATAGTTACAACAACCTGGTTCACCCTCCGGGCGACAAGGAAGCTCGTATTGATCTGTGCGCCGCCTTCTACCATGAGGGTTGTAATGCCAAGGTCGGCAAGCTTGCTGAGAACAGCAACAAGGTCAATCTTGTCCTCGGGAGTAACAGGCATCCGAAAGATCTTTGCACCAAGGGCTTTGAGGTTTATTTCCCTTTCCACATCTGCTGTATCGCTTGTAAAGATCCAGGGGGCAAGGGATCCATTGTTTAAAAGCCGGGCATAGGGCGGGAGACGTAACCTGCTGTCAATAACAATCGGACGTGGGTTTGGTCCAGAGGCAAGGCGAACATTGAGCCGTGGATCATCGGCCAGAACACAGCCTATACCAACCAGGATAGCATCGTGTTTTGCCCTTAGGGAATGGGTCAGGGCGAGGGATTCGGGAGAACTGAGCGCCATTGGTTTGCCAAGCCTAGTCGCGATACTGCCGTCAAGGCTCTGAGCATAGCTAACTGTCACAAAGGGTTGTTTTGTCTGCTTACTATACCCAGCAGCTTCGCGGAGACGAGATTCTATTTTATCCATCATTACCATATGCCCTGCCTCGCAAACACCCCAAAACCTTTTTTTCTTAAGGTCAATATTTCATTTTGTTTGGGTAAAGTTTGAAAATCCGGACCTACAATGGTAAACCACAAAAATTGCCCCTATTACAGTAATTGATACTGTTATGATTCGATTGTTGATATCAGCATTTATTTTTGTATTCTTCAAAAATATCTTTATATGTAGTCACGTCCATTTTCTCCTAAACCTAATTAATACCTTCTTGGGAGGCGAGGGCCACTCAAGGATTTTTTGCGGCACTTCTTTTTCGCCGTTGCACACTTTGCCTTTTTTAGATCAGCCTCGAGAACTTTGACTTTAGCTTTCCCTGTATTGAGCTTTTTAGTTAAGGTGGTAAGAGAAGTTTTAGCGTATTTTATTCTTAGTGAAAGTTGTTTTGGAGTAGCCATAGTGCCTCCTTAGGTTCAAATTTTATTTTGTGAGAATCTAAAACAAAAAAGGCCAATCACCTTTTTATTTGGCAATCTGGCTTATTTTATTTTTGAGAAATTCATTGACCCTCTATCCTTTTTACCTAAATGTAAATTTAATAAATCAACCGACCTTCTTTTCTATAGAGAGTTCGGATTTAATGTCTATCGCAAGATGGGGGTCGCTGTATTCTCACTTTGTACCCCGGTTCTGTACAACACCGCTAAAGGGGTAAAAAAATAATAAAAGGGTAGCAATAGGGTAGCATTGTAAAGAACAAAAAAGTTAAGTATTTCGCATAACTAATTGTTTTTATTTATGGGCCGTCGGGGGATCGAACCCCAAGCCTACTGATTAAGAGTCAGTTGCTCTGCCGATTGAGCTAACGGCCCTTTACCCCGTTAGAAAGCCCCACTGCTTGCCGCTTAGAAATTTTTCATTATTACCGAGGAATTCTCTTTAGTAACCTGCTTCTAACGTGCAAGCAGCAGAGATGGAGATGAATTAATTGTGCTAATCACGTTGGAAGGTCGGAAACCTTCTAACAGGGTTTACACGCCCGGCCCGACTCGAACGGGCGACCTGCGGATTCGAAGTCCGACGCTCTATCCAACTGAGCTACGGGCGCAAACAAAGGTGAGTGAAGGGATTCGAACCCTCGACCACTGAGGCCACAACCCAGTGCTCTAACCAGCTGAGCTACACCCACCATAAATTTCATGAACACGCCTGGCCCGATTCGAACGGGCGACCTACGGATTAGAAGTCCGTTGCTCTATCCAGCTGAGCTACAGGCGCAGATATTTAAACATTTGGAAAAAAATATCAATAAAAAAATCTGAAACTTTTATTTTCTTTCAGACTACAGAAGTCAAGCAATTTATTTTCAAGTAGCTTATCTTTTTTTATATTTTTAAATAGACAAAGATTTTTGTCAATAGGTCATTTCAAAAGAATGTTTTGCCTTAAAATTTTTTGTTGACATAACGAGCGATTATTAGTAAAGATTCAAATCTGTTGGATAAAAAATTCCAAACATGAGGGGTGGTTAAAGTTACGAAAAACTCTTTACAGTTTGTAAAAAGTATATATTTATATCATTCTGAGACTCCGCTAACCAACTAGTTCCTTTTTCTTGTAAACTCAGGAAATATCAAGGACTTAGCTCTCTCTTTTTCTAATTTTTTGGATTGGAATGGCTATTGCACTCTTTCAAAAAAAATTAAAGAGGAGCAGCGGAGTAAAGAATTTTTAGAGCTGAGACCCCACACTTTCGTGCAAAAAATTTAAGCCTCAGCTGGTCAAATTCACCACCAGAAGAAAGGAGTTTTACAATGAAGTTCGACTTTACCGAAGAACAAAAATCAATGATGGAGGTTGGGCGGGATTTTGCCGAAAAAGAGATCCTTCCCAATCAAGAAGAGGATGAAAAATCACACCATTTTCGTAAAGAAACCTTTAAAAAGATGGCGGAATTGGGTTTTTTTGGCTGTGTTATT
>LQYC01000091.1_pt1 | contig 16493 bp, 18 predicted proteins | sample 661771 | NCBI WGS metagenome assembly LQYC01 (sample SAMN03483023, study PRJNA281117) | bioreactor metagenome | isolation source: benzene-degrading methanogenic enrichment culture from a contaminated... | place: USA: oil refinery in Oklahoma | collected 2011-05
CCCGCCGACAATGTCGCCGCGCCGATCAACACTTCAAGCGCGGCGCAAACCAAAGCCGGCGATTTAAGTTTGGGCCATAATATTAATGTTGCCAGCGACAGCGCGTCCGGCCGCTTTTGCTTGGCCGGGGAATGTTGCGCCACATGGGAAGAATGCGCCACATTCGGTGGTAGTGGCGGTAGTTGCAAACTTGTACCGATAAGCGATGTCTTGGTAGCCGGTTATGATAAATATCGGTGTAAAGATGATTGCACATTTTTTTATTGTTCCTATAATTATTATTGGTGTCCGGCGAACAGTTGCGTTATAGGTTTGGGCGGTCTTGAATATTTCTTTTGGAGCAAAGCTTCCAGAAGATTATGCGCCGGAAACGGTTATGAGGTGTTCATAGAAGATAGCTCTCAATACAATGATACCGATGATTGCAGTCCGGATGGGGGAGCTCCGCTTAGTAATTTTACCGCGGGATCGGGAATATATGCTTGCGATAACGGGACATGGGTTAAAACCAGCGATTAGAAATGTTGGAGCAAAATACAGTTTCGTAATTTAAGATAATTATGAATCATCATTTAAAATTTTATGCGGTGGCGGTGTGCGCGCTAATTGCCGTTTTGGCATTGTGTTTTGTAGCCATGGCATGGAACAATCCCGGCGGCCCTTCGCCCACCGAAAATGCTGACGCGCCGATCAATGAGGGGGCGACCGCGCAAACGAAAGCCGGCGATTTAAATCTGGGCGGCAAACTGAATGTTGCCGAAGACAGCGCGTCCGGCCGCTTTTGTTTGGCCGGGGAATGTTGCGCCACATGGGAAGAATGTTTTGGCGTACCGACGCCTTCGACTTGTTCCTGTGGTAGTTGGGCGTTTGTCGGTCCCGTTTCCAATTGCGGCGTTGAGGATGTGAGTGTTAGCAGGCAAAGCCGGGACTGCTATCCCGATGGTTGCGATTTTGAAACGAGATGCGTGAGGACAAAATATGATCCGAGCCCGGCACCGGGAATTAGTTGCAGCGCGGATAACGAGTGCGGATTCGGAAGCGCGTACGGATATTGTTGCGATTCTCATGACGGCTGGTGCGTTCTTCGGGATCAGGAAACGATGAGCGATGCTGAATGGTGCGCTTATAGCGGCCGGGAGTGCGGGACATGGATTGCCGCTTGCGGCAGAAGCGTATACTGCGGAATCTGCAGTGAGGGAGAGTGATACTTTTACGGGGAATATTGCGCCAACTGTGGCGCGGAAGGGTACGAATGTGGCGAGTTTTGGGATCCGTACGAAGGTATAACGCGGGATTGCGGCGATTGTTCTTCCGGTTGCACGGGAATGCCATGGTCATGCAAATGCACCGGGCATGATTGTTCCGGTCCGGGATACAATTAATTGAAGAATAAACATTGTTATTATTTTAAAAGTCGCGCGGCAGTGCCATGGTGTTAGCCATTTTGAAAAAATGGTTCGCTCATGGCGGTGGTCGGGCGGTTGGCGATAATGGATCAAAAAAGGTATTTGTTGGCGGCGATTTGCGCGCTGGCGGTTTGCTTGGCGCTGTGTTTTGGTATTATGGCGTGGGATTCTCCCGGAGAAAATCCGCCGGACGGCAATGTTGCCGCGCCGATTAATTCCGGCGGCGACGCGCAATATAAAACCGGCGGTTTGGGCGTGAAGATCGGCGGCGCGATTACCTATTGGATTTCCCAGGCTGGCAATAATCTGGTGTTTAAGACCGGCAATGACTTTGCCACGGCCACCGAAACGGTGAACATCAATGCTGATGGCCGGATTGGTAATGTTTCTCCCGCAATTGACGATAACGATGTGGTCATCAAGGCTCAACTGGATGCTGCTGGCGGCGGCGGATCGGGCTATGGCACTTGCGACGGCGATCAGTTGTTCGTCAAATTCACCGCGGCAACATATACGGGAGATTTGGACGGCGTTGGCGGCGCGAATGCCAAATGCGCGGCGGAATACCCGGGTTACCATTTTTGCCAGAGCGACGAATGGAATGTTGCCGGACGCGCAGGATGTCTGCCGTTGGTTGGACAGTATGGCGCAATAAGAGGTTGGTGGAATGGTAATGTATCTTACCCGCCCAACGCTGATTGTGATGATTGGACCGATTCAACGATCACGAAACACTTATATGGGACTTATCTGAGTAGTTTAGAGGAGACTGGCAGTTGGGGAGCAAGCGTAACATTTTGTTCAGACCCATATTCTCTTGCATGTTGCAAATAGTTTTGGCGGCAGTTGAATTGTTTGCAAAATTCATGAAAAAAGTTTTAAAAATCGCGATTTTGATTTTGGTGTCGGCACTGGCGATAATCGCAACAATTGCTTTTTGGCCGCGCCGCGCCGCCAATCCCGAGTCGTTCGCGCCGCCTTGCGAAACCGAGCATGAGGTTTTTGTGATCCGCGGCGATTCGCTGGCGCCGGAATTCGCCGATGGCCAAGAGGTGAAGTTGTTGCCCCGGTATTATGATTGCCATTCGTTGTCGGCGGGCGACGCGGTGGCCTATCGCTGGGCGGGAAACAAAGACGCGCCGCTGGCCAAGATCGTGAAAGCCGTTGCCGGCGACCGCTGGCGAATGGAATTGATGCCGGAGCAAAATACCTACCAAATTGAGGTTAATGATCAATGGTTGAAAAATTCCGAAGGCGCGCCTTACCAAATTCCCGGGAAAAAGGCAAAAATGCTCTTGCTCTATGCCAATTCCTATCCGCGAATTCCCGAAGGCGCTTGCCTGATCTTGGGCAATGTTTTGGAGGGCTCCGACGATTCGGTGAAATTCGGCCTGGCGGCGCAAGAAAACATTGTCGGGAAAATCAAGCCGTTCTAAAATTTTAATCCGCGCCTTTAAAACAAAAAACAGAAAACATCGCGCTCGGCGCGGTGTTTTTGATTGCGCGGGGAAAGTAAAGTAATTGATAAATCGCGAGCGGTTGGTATAATCAAGTTATGGAGGAAAATAAAAAACAAAATTATATTTCTTTGGCCGGCGCGGCGAAATTATGTTCATATTCGGAACCCTATTTGCGGTTGCGCGCGCGGCAGGGAAAATTAAAATCCATCAAACTGGGCAAAAAATGGATGACCACGGCCGCGTGGCTTGATGATTATCAGGCGCGCGCGCAGGAATGGCGCGAAGCGGCGGAAGCCAAAAGGGCGAACGCGCCGGCCGCGGTTTTCGTGGCCGCGCCTTCGGAGCTGTCGGCGAATGTTGATTGCTCCGTTGCCGGCTTATCCGCCGAAGCATTGGCGAATGAGGAAATCGAACCTGTTTCTTCCGGGCGATTTCTTGAAGACGCAAAATCTTTGGAGCATATTTCCGACGGGGGGCAATTTTTGCCTTCGCGGAATTTTGTCGATACAAGCCGTGATCAAGCCGGCAAACCGGCCGCGGTTTTTTGCGCGGATGCCGGATCGCTTTTGCCGCCGCCGATTCCCAAAAGGCTCCGGGCAATACCGACATCGGGCCAAATTTATCCGCTTCCAAAACCCGAGCAAACGCGAATTGCCGAAATTTCGGATTATGGCTGGTTGGGAGCGTTGATTTCCGGCGCGGCCAGCGCGTTGTTGCTTTTTGCGCTTTTGAGCCAGTCCGGCGTTCCGAATATTATAAATTCCAATTTTGAAGCGGGCCAAGCCAGCGTTAGCCGATCGGTTTTCCCGGATTTCGGACAGAATGCCCCGCCGCCAAAAAATTTTGAGAATGTTTTTCCCGCCGCGCCGGAAAACTTTTCCGCGGGCGATCCGCTTGACGAATTGGTGGAGGCTATCGTGCGTTTTTTCTCCGGTTTTTAATTTTTTTATACCCCGTCAGCTTGCCGCGGAGTTAATACTCCGATGCAAGCCAGCAACCAAATGGCGCAATTTTCTTTTCAATCAAAATCAATCGACGGCAAAGAACAGAAAGGGGTTCGCGAGGCGGAAAGCGAAATTGAACTGGCGCACAGCCTCCGGCGGGAGGGTTTTATTTTAATCCGCGCGACGCCGGCGTCCGCCGCCCGCAAATTTCGCATCCCGACGCTTTCCTTTGGGGTAAGCCTCAAGGATAAAATGTTTTTTTGCAAAAATTTGCAAGTGATGGCTTCCGCCGGGCTTTCTTTGCCGCGCGCGGTTGGAATTTTGGCCGACCAGAGCGGCAATTCCGTTTTTCGCCGGACGCTTAATTCGGTCAAAGACGATATGATCCGCGGCGAAGCGTTTTCCGCGGCGATGGAAAAACATCCGAATGTTTTTTCGGATTTTTTGCGCAGTATGGTTAAAGTGGGCGAAGAGACCGGAACGCTGGAAAATGTTTTGGGAATCGCGGTTAACCAGATGGAAAAAGAATATTCGTTAAAATCAAAAGTAAAAGGCGCTTTGGTTTATCCAACTGTCATTCTGACCGCGATGGTTGGTATTGGTATGCTGATGCTGGCCACGGTCGTGCCCCAACTGGCGGCGACTTTCGCGGAGTTGAAAACCGAGCTTCCCATAACGACCAAGTTCGTGATTGCCGCGGGAATGTTCATGGAAAAATACTGGTGGATCGTGGCGGCCGTTTTCGCGGCGCTGGTCGCGGTTGCCGCGCGGCTGATAAAAACAAAACCGGGCAAGAAATTGTATGACGGCGTCGCGCTAAAATTTCCGGCGATAAATGTTATCGTGCGCAATGTCAATTCGGCGTATACTTTGCGCAATTTGAGCGCGCTGATCGGCGCGGGGGTTTCTTTGCCGCGCGCTTTGGAAATCACTTCGGGCACGGTGGGCAATGTCAATTACCAAAACGCGCTTTTGGGCATTGAAGAACGAGTCAAAAAGGGCGAAAAATTTTCCGCGGCCATCAAAATGTTTGACAATCTTTATCCGGCGACCGCGATCCAAATGATCGCCGTGGGCGAGGAGACCGGCGAAACCAGCAACATTTTGTTGAAGTTGGCGGAATTTTACGAAAATGAAGTTGACGAAGAAACAAAAAATTTCGCTTCGATCATCGAACCGATGCTGATGATCGTGATCGGCGCGGTGGTGGGATTTTTCGCGATATCAATGGTCCAACCGATGTACTCGATGATGGACTCGGTTTAAATAGATTTAAATTAACAAATGATTGGCCGAAATTCATTATTATTGGATAAAGCAAAACATTTAAGAGCAGGCAAGAATGGCTTTACTTTGATTGAGGCTCTGGTGGGAGTCGCGCTTTTGGGAATTGTTTTTTCCGGGATTTTCGCGTCTTACCGTTTGGGGATGAAGGTGGTTGGGTTGAGCAAAAATCGGATTGCCGCAACTTCGATCGCTAATGCCCGGATCGAAATGATCCGCAATCTTAATTATGGTTCCGTGGGCGTAGAAAACGCGGAATTGCCGTTTGCGGCGGGAATATTGCAACAAGCTTATTCGCAGACAATCGACAATGTCGAATTTATGATTTCAACGCAAGTGCGTTTTATATCTGACGCCGCCGACGGAACGGGCGTTTCCGATCCATGCAACCTTGATTTTAAAAAAGCCGATGTAACGGTTTCGTGGCAAGGCGTTTATCCGGGCAGCGTTAATTTATCGACCAATCTCTCTCCGAAAAACAAGGCGCAGGAAGCGCAATCGTGCCTTGATCAGCCCGGCGGCGTTCTGACGGTAACGGTTTTTGACGAGGGCGGAATTTTGGTGCCGTCGCCCAACATCTCGGTTTACAATCCGGTAACCAATAATTTGGTTGCCATCGCGGCGCCGGCTTCCGGGGAATATTCTTTTCCTTTGGCGATAGGCAATTACCGGGTGGAAACTTCAAAGACCGCTTACAGCGCCGCCCGGACATACAGCGCCGGCGGCGATGACGGAGTCGCGGTTCCCGACAGTCCCAATCCGACGGTTTTGGAAGGCGGTGAAGTGCCGTTGAGCCTTTCGATTGACCAAGTCGCGGCGATCTCTGTTGACGGCATTGCTCCCGACGGTCAAGATAATTTCGCGGACAGTTTTGACGATGCGGCATTAATATCGGCGTCGGATAACATCCAATTTTTGTCCGGAGATATTTTGTTTTCCGGCCCGCCATATTCGGCGAACGGATACGCGATTTCCAACGCGATCAATCCGGTCGATTTAACGGTTTGGGATGAATTAAGGTTTGACGATGATCGTCCGGCCGGGACAGGAATTCTCTATCAAGTTTTACATTACGACGGTTCCGATTGGGTTTTGGTTCCCGATTCGGATTTGAGCGGAAACAGCGCCGGGTTCGGCAATTCTCCGGTAAATCTGGCAGGGTTGGATAAGGGTAATTATCCGCAAATTAAAATTAAAAGCAATCTAACGAGCGGCGATCCTGACTTCACTCCGCGGATGCATAATTGGCAGGTTGTTTGGACGACGGCATCCGGCCCGGCGGTTCCGGGCGCGTTATTCCATATGAGAGGGGCAAAAACTATTGGAGAAGACGCCTTGGGGCAAAAGATTTACAAGTATTCGCAGGATCATGTTCTGGATGCCGCCGGCCATTTGGACATCTTTGGTATTGACGCCGATGATTATACTTTTTCGGTTGACCCGGTATCCGGGTTGAGTTTGATCGCGACCGATCCGGCGGTATTGCCGATTGGCGCTCCGGCCGGCGGCGCGGTTGCGGTGAAATTATTTTTGCGGCCGCAAAACGCGCTTTTGGCAACGGTTCAGAACAGCGCGACTCTCGATCCGATATTTTCCGCGGAAGTAAGGTTGTCGAATTCCGGAATCGGATACGATAAAATCCAATATACCGATCAAAACGGCCAAACATATTTCGCTCCGCTGGCCAATGGAGTTTATAATATTTCCGTTGGCGCGGCCGGTTACGCCGGAGCTTCAAGCACGGTTTCGGTGGCGGGGCTAAGCGATTTAACGGTTGATGTCAATCAGAATGAATAACACAAAAACGAGCGGCATAATTTCCAATTTCTTTCGCCGGGCGAGATCCTGCGCCGCGGGACGATTTTTGCGCCAAAGGCGCATCCGTTTCCGGCGGGCAATTTCCAACGGAAGAGGCGGTTTCACGATTATTGAAATGCTCGCGGCAATCGCGGTTTTCGGGTTGCTGATGGCCGCGATCGGGACGGCGATTATAATGATTTACCGAACGCAGGGATATGCCATGGAACAATCAATGGCAATCAGCGAAGCCCGCCGCGGCGTGGACATAATGGCCAAAGAAGTGAGGCAGGCTCGTTACGGAGAAAACGGCGCTTATCCGATTGAAAAAGGCGCGGGCAAGGAATTCATTTTTTACAGCGATGTTGACAATGACGGTCAAACCGAGCGAGTGCGCTATTATTTGGCGACCGTGAATTCCGGTTCTCAAACCAAAGAATGCCATTCTCATTCGCAATCCGGTTGGCCTTATTGGCAGTCCCCTGCGTGCAGTGTTGATTTCAGCGGTTTTCTGGCCGGGACTTTGAAATCGGCGCAAGTGAGAGTGTCCACCGAGGGATATTATGGTACGCCGAGCCGTTATGCCGCGCTTCGCGCCGATGGCGTGGAATTGATGAACAATATGTGCCAGAGCGGTTGTTCCGAATGCATCGAGGCTTGGCAGGGAACGCAGACTTTTGATGTGACCGCGGCGGCCGCGGATAATTCAATTCAATTCAATATAACCGGCAACGATAAATTGAAAGCGGTTTGCGATTGGATCGATCCCGATCACTCAATCAAGGCGAAATTCGAATTTTTCTTCACCGAAGAAATTCCGAGCGTCGGCAATGAATTGCGCCGGGGAGTAATCGAGCCTTCGGGCAGTCCGTCATCGTATCCGGCCAATCAAGAGCAATCAACCATTATAACTTCGTATGTTCGCAATACGCCGCCGATATTCACTTATTACGATAAAAACGGCGCGCAGATTATCGACGATCCGTCGATCCTTCATGACACCAAAATGGTGCGGCTTCATATGGTGGTTAACATCAATCCCAATCGCGCGCCGGATGACTACGAATTGGAGCAATATGTGCAAATAAGAAACCTTAAAGAAGAATGAGAAAAATTAAAAATATAAATATCAAAATGGAAAATGATAATTTTGGCCGGAAAGGAATTATCATTACTTATGTGCTGGTTTTCGGCGCGGTGTTTTTGCTGATGCTGGCCGGGCTTTTCGGATACATATTGTTGCAACTGCGCCAGTCTTTGCAGCGCGTCGCGTCAAGCGAAGCGCTGAATATCGCCGAGGCGGGAATAGATTATTACCGCTGGTGCGCCAATAATGAAGTGCAGGACGGCTGTATCGGAGAAAAAGATTATTATGACGGCAACGGCGTTTTGGCCGGGAAGTTTTTGATTGTCGCCAGTTCGACTTTGTCGTGCGGCAAAACAACCCAGCTGCAGATCACATCCAGCGGTTGGACCGAGCAATTCCCCGGCGTTAAAAGGAGTGTGCGGATAATTTATGGCCGCGAATCAGTGGCCAAATATTCTTATATTTTGAACAGCAGCGTGTGGATCGGCGGCGATCACGAAATAAACGGGCCCTATCATTCCAACGGCGGGATAAGGATGGACGGGCAGAACAAGTCGCTGATGACCAGCGCGGCTTTGCTTGTTCTCAACGGTACCACTACCGCGGAATGGATTTGCGATGGAACTTATGGCTGCGGTTCAACCGCTTGCTCGGCTTGGAATACCGATGATTGTTGCCCGGTTTCGCGCGGCTGTCGGATATCAAGCGGCAAATGCATTTGTCCGGGGATTTTTACCACGACCGCGAATTCAACGCCAAGCTTGTTTAAATTTCCGGTACCGCCGTTTCCTTTTGACGCGATCACGATGGATTTGGGCGACATTAAAAAAGCGGCTAAAACCGGCGGCGGAATTTATTTCTCGCCTTCGGTCAAAGAAGTTCCCGGGAGCAAGGGATATCATTTGGTGTTTTTGAGCAACGGCACGGTGCGGGTGTCCACGGTGAGGTCGCTTCATCCGGTTGACGGGTACAATAACGAAGAAGGCTGGCACCAGGATCGTTTTATTATCAGCAATGAAGATATTTACACCAAGGATTACGCCGACGGTGTTTACCCGATTCCCGCCGATTGTTCCGTGGTCTATGTGGAAGATAATTTGTGGGTTGAAGGAACGGTTAGGGGAAAAGTGGTGGTGGCCTCCGCCCATCTTAAAGATACCGGCGACACGGACCCCGATATCGACACGGATGTTATTTTCCCGGGTAATATAACTTATTCGAGTTATGGGGGTTCCGACGGGATGGCCGTGATCGCCGAAAATAACGCGCTGATAAGTCCAGCATCTCCCGAGAATATGGATTTGCACGCGATCATCGTGGCGCAAAAGGGAAGGTTTGGAAGAAACCATTATACCAACCGGGATTACCGCGACCGCGGCACTTTGAGCATTTACGGATCGGTTATCAGCAAGGGCCGAGTTGGAACGCAATGGGTGGATTCCGACAGCGGCCAGATGCTTTCCGGTTATTCCCGGCGCTACACTTATTTTGACCAGAACCAAGTTTATAATCCGCCGCCGTTCGTGGCAAGCATGAGTTCGGATTACAAGATTGTAAGCTGGCGGGAAATCGACTAAAATAAATGTAAAATTGAGAAATCAAAATGGAAAATGACAATGCAAAATTAAAGGTGTTGAGATTCCGACATTTTAACATTTTCAATTGTCATTTTAATCTTTGATATTTACATTTTCAATTTTGGTTATGATATGGTTGAATTCTTAAGTTTGTCAAAAGAAGCTTTCGGCTTGGAAATAACCGATACCGCCGTCAGAGTGATGAAGCTTGCTCGCCGGAAAGGAAAGCTGGCGGCGGTTTCGCTGGGATTGGCGGCATTGGAAAAAGGGATAATAAAAGAGGGCGTTATCCAGGACGGAGAAAAGCTGGCCGCCGCGATAAAAGCGGCGTTGGCCGGCGCGGCCGGAGAAAAAATCCGGACCCGCTATGTTGTCGTTTCCCTGCCGGAGAGCAAGGCTTTTTTGCAGGTGATTACGATGCCGAAATTGAAAGGCAACGATTTGCGCGCCGCGGTTGTTTTTGAGGCCGAAAATTACATTCCTTTGCCGCTGGAAAAGGTCTACCTTGATTTTGAGATTGTGCCGCCGGTTTTGGAAAGGCCGGATTGCTGCGAGGTTTTGATCGCGGCGATTCCCCGGGAGATAATCGATTCCCGCGTTTGCGCCATTGGCAAAGCGGGATTGATCCCGATCGTTATGGAGCTTGAATCGCAGGCGCTGGCGCGGATATTGTCCAAAGAAAAGGAGATGAAATCTCCCACGGTGATTATCCAGATTGGCGATGCCAAGACGATTTTGGCGGTCTACTCCGAAAATTCGATCAGATTTTCTTTCACCATACCGATTTCAAACCGTTATTTCATTGAAACGATAATGGATAGCGTCCAAGCGGACGCCGTTTGGGCCGAGCGTTTGAAAGTCGAATGCGGAATTGAAGAATTCGCGCGCCCGGACGGCGCGAAAAATTCCGAGGCCGAACCGGCCGGAGAGAAAAGAAAAATTTTTGAGGCGCTGGTTCCGGGATTGGTTGATTTTGTCCAGCAGATACAAAAATGCATTCGATATTATCAAACTCACGAAGATGCCGGTACCGGGTCGTGGAAAAAAAATTTTGACAAAGTTTTAATTTGCGGCAGCGGTTCGAACTTGAAAGGATTGGATGAATTTCTCGCGTTAAAACTTAACGCGCCGGTCTGGCGGGCGCAACTGCCGCTTGATTTTGATCGAGCCGGATTGAAAATTACGGATCAGTTTGCCGAGAATGAATTCGGATTCGCGGTCGCCGCCGGGCTGGCGTTGCGCGCGCTGGATCAAGCCGGCGGAGAAACGAAAACTATGCCGAAAAATAAAATACCGGCGCCCGAAAAAAATCTGCGCGGCCGGGTGCGCGTGAAATCAAAATAATTTTCGCCGTTAAACCGATGATTAATTTATTGCCCCAATACTGGCAAAACAAATTGCGCCAAGAAGAAATGTCCAAGATTGCCGCGATCCTCGGCATTGTGGCCGTATTCTCGCTGGTTTTGTTTATTTTTATGTTGGCGCTGGTGCGGGTTTTTTATTACGCCCAGCTTGAATCCGGACTGGTGGTTTTGGCGGAGAAGGAACGGCAAATGGCGATTTTTAATGTTGAAGAGATTGAAAAGCAAGCCGTTGACCGCGGCAATCTGGCTTCCAAGATCGCCGATTTTTACGCAAAGCAGATTAAGGTTACGGAAGTTTTCACCAAGGTGGCCGCGACCTTGCCGCCGGGAGTGGTTTTGTCAAAGTTTGGCTATGTATCGCCGAGCGTTTATTTGGAGGGGTATTCTCCCGACCGCGCCGCGCTGGTGATTTTCAAAGAAAATTTGGAAAAGCAAGCCGATTTTAAGAAAATGGTTTTCCCTCCCGAAAACTGGCTTACGGCGCGGGATATCAAGTTTGGCGTTAATTTTGAATATGCAAAACCTTAAAAACAAACCATTGATTGTTGCGGCGGTGTTCGCGGCAATCGTGTTGGCGCTGGTTTTTCTCGTTGCCGCGCCGTTGATCGCAAATATCAATAATGCCGGTTTGCGGATTGCCCAACAGCAAGTCAAGATTGACGACTATGACCGGCGCCTTTCGGATGTTCGCGAATTTATCGCGTTTAAAAAAGACGAAAAAATTAATTTTGAAAGAATGGAGAAAGTTTTTGTTGACAGCCGGATGCCGCTTGATTTCATAAATTTTCTGGAAGCCGCGGCCCAAGACTGCGGCGTTGGCATTAAATTTTCATCGTCAATGCCGCGGCAAGCCGTTAAGGGGGAATGGCCTTCGATTTCGATTGAAGCGGATATTTCGGGAAACATTTCCAATATCTTTCAATTTGTCGAAAAGATCGAGAACAGTCCCTATTTGCTGGCGGCGCAGAATTTCGAGATTAGCTCCAATTTGCCGGATGCCGCCGCGCCGGAATTATCCGCGAGCGGCGGCGGCAAGGCGCATATTTTATTGAAAGCTTATGCGGAATAACGATCAAAACAAATTCCAATCGGCGGTAGGGGCGTTTTTTAAAAAAATCGCGCTCAAGCCGTTTTTGGCGTTTTTCTTTTTGGCGGTGGTCGGCGCGGCGTTTTCAGCGTTGATTTTTTTAAATGTTCAGCGTTTGGCGACGGACATTGAAACAACGGCGATGGCGGATAAATCGTTTGGCGCGGTTAAAGCGAAGAAATTTCGCGATGTTTTTCTGGCGCTGGATCGGCGAAATGAGAGTATTGGCCAAACGCCCGCTTCGACCTATCCGGATGTATTTTTGCGCCCGGCCGGATTGACCGATTCCGAAAATTAAGCAATAATCCTTTTGCCGGCGTTTGTTTGCTGTTTATGGTTAGCCGGCGCGTTTTGCGTTTCCCTGTTTTTTTATTAATAAAACGCCCCTATAGCTTAATGGATAAAGCTACTGCCTTCTAAGCCGTAGATGCAGGTCCGATTCCTGCTAGGGGCACTGATTAAAAATTTTCAAATGAATACAAGATATGAGGCGGGCTGGATTTTTTGATTAAAATAAGGTATTATCGTTTTGTAAAGTTTTATGGTGGGCGTAGCTCAACGGTTAGAGTTTCGCACTGTGGATGCGAAGGTTGGGGGTCCGAATCCCCTCGCTCACCCTGCTAGAATTTGAAGCTAAAATTTAATACCCTCTACGGGAAATCCGAACCGCTTAACATTTGTTGAGCTTTTTGGTTTGGCAGCGAGTTGACAGAAATCTGTTTTCGTATAGTATTTTAGGGTAAGATCGTGAGCACATCTGCTCATAAAAAATAAGGTCGGATTATTAAGGAGAGGATACAGTGATACTGGATAAGAGTTTAATCCAAAAAGCGATTGAATTGGTAACGCCTGGTGCCGTTGCCATATTGAACAGCGAGGGGACTACATGGGGACCAAAGTTTGCTCATGGGTATGTATACGCAGAAGAATCTGGAGCCGGAGATGTTGAATTCCATTTCGGCGACATAACTGTTCCATGGGATTCAAAATGGGGCGAGCAAAAAGATTTTGCTTATGTTGCATGGAGAAAGCTCAACGCCGCATGGCGCGAGAAGAAATCAACAAGTGAGGTTGTTGCCCTTGATCCTTGGCGACTGCGAGAAAAGGAATTTCTCTATTCCGGAGGGGCATACAGATATGGAATTGCAGTAGGTGTATCAGGGGCCTTGGGTAGAACCGATGAAGCTCTGGCCGAGATGGTTCTTTCTGCGATCATTATGTTAGCAAGGATTGAGGCCGATAAGAGAATGGCTGAGCATAGGATGGAAATATAAAGTTTCAATAAAGGGCTTTGCCCGCTGGGGAATATCAACCTCAGTCTTTTTTTACTCACGCTGCTGTAGTCAAATAGGTTCGAACATCGTATGCCAGACGACCCAAGTTATTATATCGTCCCGTTGGAGGGCCGATTTTATCGAAATTATAACCAAAAGGATTATTTTCGGTTTTTAGTTAATTACGATTGTTGGTATTTACAAAAAATATAAATTGTGGTAAATTAATACTACACTAATTCCAAAAAAATGTTCAAAAATCTTAAAAAGTTTGGTCAACATTTGAAGGAGTTGCGAACCGAAAAGGGGCTAGGATTAAGGGAGTTTTGCAAAATAGTTGATTACGACCCAAGCAATTGGAGCAAAATTGAAAGAGGTATAATTGCTCCTCCGGCAGATGAAGAAATTTTGAGAAAGTGGGCGAAAGTATTGGGTATTTCGGGAAAGGAGGAGGCTTTGAGAGATTTTGTTGACGAGGCAAGCATAGCCCAAGGTATAATTCCCGAAGATATCCTTTCAAAGGAAAATGCAGTTGAGTATTTGCCCGCTTTTTTCCGTACCGTTCGTAATGAAAAGCCGACGAAGGAAGATATTGACAATCTTATCAACACAATAAGAAATGCATAGAGAAGGCTATGAAAAATACCGGTTGAAAAATTCAGGCAGAAAGTATGGGACGATACCATTCCGGTGGATATTGAGAGGATTGTTGAATTTGGCTTAAAAATAGACATAATACCTACGCCTGGATTGGCGAGATTGTCCAACGCGGACGCGCTCATCACTTCCAATTGGGAAGCGGTTTATATTGATAATGCGAAATATATGGACGAGCGTTATCAAAGCCGGATTCGTTTTTCTTTGGCCCACGAAATAGGGCATTTTATTTTACACAAGAAGCTTTACGGAACTTTCGGGATAAACGATATTACAGATTTTTATAAATTTTTTGAGCAAATTTCGACAATTCAATACGGATATTTGGAATCACAGGCAAATAAATTCGCCAATCTCTTATTAATACCTCGCGGCAAATTATCGCAAGAAAGGAATAGTTTTTTGCGGGACTTGGAGGCGATGGGGAATATGCCATCAATTGAAGATGAAAATGTGTTTAATTCATATTTAGCTATTCCTATGGCCAAAGTTTTCGGGGTATCAGAGAAAGTGGCAGAAATAGCGTTGGGCAATATAAGGGGAGAAAAGTAGAAAATAGGGTAAATGGGAAAGCGCCGTGAAATCAATAAGCTTTGATTTTTAATAAATATCTAAGAACTTGGACAAATAAAGGGGAATTTACAATAATTCCTTTACCGCGGCGATTTTGTAGCGCAAATCTTCCATATATGCCTCGTCTTGGAGGATTTTGATTACTTCGGTTATTAGAGCGGATGGTTCCTGACCCTGCTAAAAATTAAGTTCAAATTTGATATGCTGTTTTGTCGTTATCCATTCTTCGGGTTTGGCTTTGAGCTTGATTTTAAAAAATTTGATTTGGAAAAGCAAAATCATAAAAAATTGTTCGCCCTCGAATAGACCTATTCTTTCGCCCAATGCTTGGAAATTGTCGGTGATAAAATACCGCCAGCTACTTTCTTTGGAAATTTTGGGATTGAGATAAATTCGATTGTTTTCCGTGTCCGCTATTCCTAAAAGTTTCTTTTTAGCTTTCCACCTAACCAACGGACATTTCCCGCGCCTAAAATAAGGGTTCGCGAATTTTTGCAATAATCTGATTTTTGGTTTCATATTTTGTTGTTGTCCCGTTATGTATTTTTCCCATTTTATACTTTTTTTATAAATTAACAAAAATCAATAAATATAGAAGTCAAACTTGATAACAGGTAAAATTGAAGTTGACTTTTAAGCGTAATGTTATATTTTGATTATTAGCAATTTAGAGGTGATTTCTGTGGCATTTGAAGTTAAAGAAGGCGAAAGTTTTGCAGATGCTCTTAAAAGAGAAGTCCGCAACGGGGTGTTTGTTGAGATATGTGATGTGCAAAGAATGTGGGCGCAACAAAAGAATATCGCGCGGCGATATTTGTGCCCGTTGCCAAGAAAAACTCGTACGCAAAAAGAGAAGACAATAAATCTTCTCATTTTAATTTTTAATGATGAGCGATTGTCTGTTTTAAAATAAAAAAGACGATGGGCGAATTGATTTTATCTTCGCAACATCGACCTTATGCGTATTGTTCTATTGGGCTAAGGCAATTTGTTTTTGTAAATTCCAAATTTTGCAAATCAATTGCCAAATCCAGCATTTTTCTAAACTCTTGTAAATTCAATTTTCCTTTTATCCTTACCTCCATTTTTCTGCTTACGGCATTGTATATATGCACCTGCCAATCCTCAAACCCCGTAAGCCAGCAGTAGCATTGGGCTTGGAATGTTCCCGCTATTATTTGCCGTTCTTTGTTGCAAGGATAGCGGTAGGTTTTCAACTCCAAGGCTTCACCGGTATCAATGTTTAACTTGTCGGGCTGTCCCACAACTTTAATTCTTTGCCCGATATTCTTGCAATAATAATACCGGGGGAATATTTCATCCTGCTCGTATCCCAGGAGCCTGTGCAGTTCGTTTCCGTTCGGGATTGAACTTTCCGGCCTCCAAGTGGTGTTTAGCCACCAAGTTTCATCTCCGTTAAAGAACAACAGCTTTGTCGCTTCTCCCGCGGTTATTTTCCTTTCATTCGGCGCAATGTTTTCAACGCATATCCGTATTTTGCTTTTGATGACACCACACCCTTTTTGCCCGCTTATTTTTAGTGGCTTGTCGAATTTTAAATTTGTAAGCCACTGTATAATGGTGGCATAAATCGAACAATAAGGCAATTAAGTTTTTTTAAAAGGAATTAAGCTATATTGCGGCCAATTTTAGCTCGTTGATTGCCTTGATTTTGAACATTAGGCTTTCAATATAATTTCGGTCTTCCAGTATCTTCATTAACTGCGTTATAATACCATTTGGTACGCGACCCCATTTGCCCGTTATTATAACTTGCTTGTTTTCAAGCAAAGTTTGAAATAAAAGGGTAGGAGTAGCTTTAATGATTTTTTGGTAGCGATACCGCCGGCTTGTTTGAATATCGCCAGCGATAATACTTGGATGATCGGCAATGCCAATTTTCGACCGGTTTTGTTTGTGAGCTTGTCAATTTTTAATTGTTGTGAAAAAATACTTACCACCTTCCTGATTTCGTTGTAAAAT
>LQYC01000076.1_pt1 | contig 16342 bp, 14 predicted proteins | sample 661771 | NCBI WGS metagenome assembly LQYC01 (sample SAMN03483023, study PRJNA281117) | bioreactor metagenome | isolation source: benzene-degrading methanogenic enrichment culture from a contaminated... | place: USA: oil refinery in Oklahoma | collected 2011-05
AAGAGGATTCCAAAGGGGTGCCCCCTTTGGTCGTCGTGCGGGGTTCATACCCCGCTCGACGAAATACATTTGGAAAATATATTTTTGATTGCACACTTTCAACTTTCGTAAAGAAAAAAGCTCAAAAATGGTTAGTTTGGGAGCTTCAAAATTCGATGGCGATTGCAGTAGCTTCGGGAAGCGGAATGTGGGTTTCACTTTCTTTTGCTTTGGCGGTTCGATGGGTTTCATCAAGCCATGTTTGCAAGCCATAATTTTGGCATGTTTCCAAAATTTGCGGGGCTAGTTTTGCCATATTGGCGGTTTTTTCCTGGATTACGAAGCCGTCGGTGTATCCGATCAGTGTCTCGATTTTGCCGGCATCGAGTTCAACCGCTTGCCAGTACTTGTAAAAATCCGGCTGGCCGTTGAGTAGAGAAAATTTTCCCATGGACGAATTGAAGTATTCTCGCCGCCGTTTTTTTAAGATAGGGCCGAATTCTTGCCACATCGTGTTGCGCATGCCGTTATGTTTGCGCATAAAATCGGTGATCAAGCGCAAATTTTCGCGGTCATAAACCAGTGTTTGGTTTTTTGTCCAGCCAACGGAGCCGTCCTTGCTTTGCCAGATGAACTGGCAATCGCCTCCTTGGATTATTTCAATGTTATTGTTATTGAAAAAGGCGAGGGCATAACTGGCAAACGGATTGTTTTCCGGCGTTTCCAAGTTCAGATTATGGTCTTGGAAAACCAAAGCTAGATCAATATTGGCAGATTTCAAGATGTACCGTGGATTTTCTTTGGTGATTATGCCGGCCAATATCGAGCCCTTAATGAGCTGGCCGGTGTATTGTCCGCCGGTCATACCGTAAAACATTTGCGGTTTGGTGGGCGGAATAAAAACGCCGCTGCCGGTGTCAAGAACGCCCATTATTTTCCCCGGAAAGTCGACAAATAAATCTTCTTTTCGGGAATCGGTGCCTTGATCGTAAATTTGTTTTATTTTCAAATTAAGCCCTCCTTGAGCTTGCTGGATAAAATAATATGACTAAATTTTTAATTTGTCAAGTTTTTTGTCGCGGGTTTATCTCCCGGAATTTGCGACAAGAAGCCCCGCAAGTTTAGCGCGGGCTTCATTTTTGGTTGGTTTTGTGCTTATAATCAAGTATTGAAAATATAATTTTAAAAAAATGAAGGTTGATTTTATTAATTCGAGTTACCGCCGGTATTATAAGGATCATAAGGCGCAGATAATGAAGGCGCTGGACAAGTGTTTTTCGAAAGGGGATTTTATTTTGCGCGAGGATTGCGATAAATTCGAAAAAAATCTGGCGGATTTTTGCGGGGCAAAATATGCGGTGGGCGTTAATTCGGGCACGGACGCGTTAAAAATTTCCTATCGGGCGCTGGGATGCAAACCGGGCGACGAAGTGATCACCGTGGGGCACACTTTCATCGCTTCCATTGAGGAAATCGTTCATTTGGGCGCCAAGCCGATATTGATTGATGTGGGCGAAGACGGCTTGATGAATGTTGACCAAATTGAAGCGGCAATCACCGATAAAACCGTGGGTATTGTGCCGGTGCATCTTTCGGGCAAAGTTTGCGATATGCCGCGGATCATGAAGATCGCCAAAGAACACAATCTTTGGGTGGTGGAAGACGCATGCCAGGCGCTGGGCGCATATCTGGGGGAAAAAAAAGCGGGAACATTCGGCGATACGGGATGCTTCAGTTTCATTTCGCCCAAAACTTTGGGCGGCGCGGGCGATGCGGGCGGAATCATCACCAACGACAGGAGCGTTTACGAAAAACTTTTGCTTTTGCGCAACCACTGGAACATCACCCAGAACGCGCTTTTGGGCCATCAGCCAAGAGCGCCCAAGACAATGGATTGGGGGTATAATTCCCGACTGGATAATATTCAGGCCGCGATTTTAAACATCAAGATAAAATATTACCCGCGGATGCTGAAGCGCCGCCGCCAAATCGCCATGAGGTATAATCAGGGATTGAAGGATTTGCCGGTTGTTTTGCCGGTGCAGCAGCCAAAACAGATTTATCAGGAATATATTATTAAAACGGACGATATCTGGAAGTTTAAGAAATATATGGAAACAAAAGGCGTTGAATTGCTGGTGCGCGATACCACGCCCAACCATAAAATGCCGGGCCTTGGTTTGGAACATTTTAATCTGCCGGTCACCGAAAAGATCGCCAAGGAATTAGTGCGGCTGCCGATCTACCCGGAATTGACGGATTCGGAAGTCGATTATGTGATCAAATGCGTCAGAGGTTTTTACGCGCAAGACAATAAGAAGCAATCTTGAAAGAGGGAATTTTAATAAAAAATGGCCAACTTGTTGCAAAAGTATAAAAAGTTTTTATTTTTCGCCGTCGATGCCGCGCTGGTGGCATTTTCGGTTTGGCTGGCATTCATGGTGCGTTTCGAAGCGCAAATTCCGGGGCACTATTTTGTCATGATCGCGCGTTTGGTGTTTTTGGGCTGGATTTTTTATCTGCCCTCGTTTTTGGCCAATCGTTTGTATTCTTTTTTGTGGTCGTATGTCAGCACCCAGGAACTGGTCGCGCTTACGCGCGCCGCGGGGACCGCTTTGCTTTTGGAAACCGCGGTGTTGTACGCGTTCAAGGACTTCCAGTTCTTTTCGGGATTTCCGCGGTCGACGATTTTTATCGCTTGTTTCTTTATTTTTATTTTTTGCGGCGGACTGCGTTTCGCCAAGAGGATTTATTCATATATTTTCAAGCCTAAATCAAGCGAGGGAAAGACCCGGGTGCTGATCGCGGGCGCGGGCGACGCGGGCGAACAATTGTTGCGGAGTATTATCAGTTCCGCCGCCGGCCGGTATCGCGCGATCGGTTTTGTCGATAACAACGAATCGCGGCAGGGCAATATCATTCATGACATAAAAGTTTTGGGCAAACTGGAAGATATTCCCCGGATCGTATCGAATTATGGGGTGGAGGAAATAATTATCGCGTTGCCGTCGGGGTCCAAGCTGATTAAGGAGGCGGTGCGCATGGCCAAGAAAGCCGGTTTAAAGAAAATAAAGGTGGTGCCGCCGATGAGCGAGATCATAGACGGAAACATTTCATTGTCGGATATCAGAAAAGTCGAAGTGGAAGATTTGCTTGAGCGCGACCCGGTATCTTTGGAAACCGATATGATCGAGAAATTCATTGCCGGCAAAAGGGTGATGATCACCGGCGCGGCCGGATCAATCGGTTCCGAGCTTTGCCGGCAAGTGGCCAAATTCAAACCGGCCAAATTGGTTATTTTCGATCAGGATGAAACCGGGATATTTAATATCAACGCGGAATTGAAAAAATATTTTTCCGGGCTGGCCGTTGAAGAATTTGTCGCCGATATCCAGAACAAAGAGAGAGTTGGCAAGGTTTTTGCCGCGTCCAAGCCGCAAATAATTTTTCACGCCGCGGCCTATAAGCATGTGCCGTTAATGGAGGAGAATATCGACGAAGCGGTGCGCAACAATGTGTTTGGCACGAAAATTTTGGGCGAAGCGGCGATCGCGAACAATGTCGAGAAATTCATTTTCATTTCCACTGACAAGGCCATCAATCCGACCTCGGTGATGGGCGCGACCAAGCGTATCGGTGAAATGGTTTGCCAGTTGTTGAACGGCCGTAACTCGACCAAGTTTGTTTCGGTGCGGTTTGGCAATGTTTTGGGAAGCCGCGGAAGCGTGATTCCGATTTTTCGCGAACAAATCCGGCGCGGCGGTCCGGTGGAAGTGACCGATCCGGAAATGAAGAGATATTTTATGCTGACCAGCGAGGCTTGCCTTTTGGTGATGCGCGCCGGGGCGATGGGGCAGGGCGGGGAAGTGTTTGTTTTGGATATGGGCAAGCCGGTCAAGATATTGGATTTGGCCAAGGAAATGATCCGGCTTTCGGGATTCGAACCCGATGTCGATATCCCGATTGTTTATATCGGTATCCGTCCCGGAGAAAAGCTTTTCGAGGAATTGTTGACCGCCGAGGAAGGCGTGGTGGCCACCCAGAACCAAAAAATATTTATTGCCAAGCTCTCCGGCGTTGATGAGGCAAGATTGCGCGCGAATCTTGATTCTCTGGCCGCGGCAATCGAAAACGGCGAAATTCCAATTCGCAAGGCGCTTTCTTCACTGGTTCCAACCTGTGTTTGGAACGGCAATCGCCAGGCTGGATCTCAATGATTTGTTTTTTAAAGAGGCCGCGTAATTTTTATAATTTCATACCAAAATGGATCCTAAATATCTTATAAATTCAATAAAAGCGGGAATATTTTTATTGTTGCTGACGCCATTCATAAAGAACATGAATTTTTATTTTCCGTTTGTGGGGCCCAAAGGAATTTATTTTATGGCGTTGGCCGAAATGGTGTTTTTTATTTGGGTTGCTCTCGCTTGGCGATGGAAGGAGTACCGGCCGGATCTAAAAAATCCGTTGATCGCCGCCGCGCTGTTGTTTTGGGCCGTATCTTTCGCCGCCGCGATTTTTGGCGCGGATTTTTCGGCCAGTTTTTGGTCGAAATTCGAACGGATGGGCGGGATTTTAATGCTTTCTCATTTAACCGCGTTTATGATCGTTATATCGTCGGTGTTTGAAAAAAGAGATTGGCGGCGGTTGTTCGGCGCCGGCGTCGGAGTCGCGCTGGTTATCGGAGTGCAGGCGATCTTTGATCTGCGCGAAACATCGCGCGGCGGCGGGTTTATCGGTAACGATTCTTTCTGGGCCGCTTATCTTTTGTTCAATATTTTCATCGCGCTGTATTTGTTTTTATCGCAAAAATTCGATGAAAACAAAAATTTAAAAATTTTTTTCGGCGCGGCATTTTTGATAATGGTATTTTGCCTTTTCTTTGAAAACACCCGCAGTTGGAACAGCCTTGTCAACGGCAATTTTCAATATCCGCGCGACGGTTTGATTCGCGATGTCATTGACAGCGGCGCCCGCGGCGTTAAACTTGCGTTTTTGGCGGGAATGGCTTTTTTGGGAATTCTATGGATGTCAACTCGGAAAAAGATCGCGTTAAAGGCGGCGGGATTGCTGGTTTTGCTCGGCGCGGGAATTGCCGGAACGGCTATCGTGGTTTTTTCTTTCAATCAGGGGAGCGCGATTCATTCGGCGGTGGCTTCAAAGTTCGGCGAAGGCGCGATCCGCGCGCGGATTGTGGTTTGGGATATCGCCTGGAAGGGATTTTTGGAGCGGCCTTATCTGGGGTGGGGGCCGGAAAATTTTAATTTGGTGTTCGCGCGATATTACAATCCGTGTTTGGGAACTCCCGAGTGTTCATCGGCGATCTGGTATGATCGGGCGCATAATATAATTTTTGACACCTTGAATGAAACGGGAGTGATCGGTCTGGCGAGTTATCTTTTGGTTTTCGCCGCCGCGCTGTATATTTTGTGGAAGGGCTATTTGGCGGGGAAGATTGATTTTGTCCAAGCCGGCGTGTTCACGGCGCTTCTTGGCGCGTATTTTTTGCAAAACCTGACCGTGTTTGATATGGTGGCGAGTTATTTGATGTGGTTTATGTGTTTGGGATTCATCGCGTGGCTTCACCGTTTTGGATCGCAAGAAAAAAAAGTTTGGCCGCAGTCGTTTGAATGGTGGCAAGTTTTGGCGCCGGCGGGAGCGGGCATCATATGTTTTAATTTTTTTGTTTTGGGTCCGGCGATGGCCGGCTATGACGCCGTTCAGGCCGCTTCTTCGATATTGGGATCGCCTCAAAGAATGCAGCTTTATCGTGAAGCGCTGGGATCGTCGCCATTGGGAAGGTACCAAATAAGATTATTTTTTGCCAGCCAATGGATTCAGGCAATGGAAACCGAAGGAATTCCCGGCAAGCTCACCCAAAAGCAAATCGAAGAAACATTCGTATTTATCGCCGGGGAACTGGAAAACAGCGTCCGGGAATCGCCTCTTGATTTCCAATCATATTTGCAATTGGGACGGGTTTACAACAGTTGGTCGAAATTCGACAAATCAAAATTAACTCTGGCTTGGGACGCGCTGGAAAAAGCCCAAAAACTGTCGCCGAAAAACCAGCAAAGTTATTGGGATTTGGCCCGGACGAAACTTTACCAATCGCAACCGGACGAAGCGGCGGTCCTGGCCCGGCAGGCCTATGATCTTTACCCGAACAATGCCCAGTCAAAAACGATATTGGAGCAAATAAACGCGATTCAATCCCGAGCCGCGGGTTCAAACGAATAATTTTATATATTGAGAGCGTAGAAAAACTATATTTCAACTGCAATTTCCATCTTTCGGCTGCGAAAAATTCGTCAGTCGGCGGCAGACTTTAAGCCAAGTATGCCTTCTCTTTCCTCATTTTTCTCGCTCGAAATCTGAAAATTTCGTTCTGAAAATAGTTTTTCCACGCTCTTATATTGATTCTTTTTTATGTCGACGATCAAAAAAAACGAGCCGTTGGATAAATACTGTACCTATCGCATCGGCGGACCGGCGCGAGTGGTGTTCGCGGCGGGCGATACGGACGAAATAATCGCCGGAGTGGAAGCGGCGCGGGAAAACAAATTCCCGTTCTTTGTTTTGGGCGGCGGCAGCAATGTTTTGTTTTCCGACGAAGGCTATCCGGGCATGGTATTAAAAATCGAAAATAATTCGATTGAAGTCAAAGAGGAGGGCGCGCGCGTTTTGCTTGCCGTCGGCGCCGGTACGCCGCTGGCCGCGCTCGCGCGTTACGCGCTGGAGCGTTCACTGACCGGAATGGAATGGGCGGTTGGCATACCGGGAACCGCGGGCGGGGCGATCCGGGGCAACGCGGGCGCGTTTCATGGCGAGATTTCCGAATGCGTCCGCAAGGTGAGGGTGATCGAAATTTTGCCGAAAGGCGTCAAAGAAAAAGTTTTTGGGAAGCCGGAGTGCGGTTTTTCTTACCGTGAAAGCGCATTTAAACACGACAAAAATTTGGTGATCGCGGCGGCGGATATTTCGCTGGCAAAAGGCAATCGAGAAGATATCAAATCGTTAATGGATGAATATCTTGCCAAAAAATCGACCACTCAACCGCTGGAATATCCTTCGGCCGGTTCGGTGTTTGTCAACCCGCCGGGATTTTTTGCCGGAAAAATAATCGATGACTGCGGATTCAAGGGCAAATTGATCGGCGGCGCGCAAGTTTCGGAGAAACATTCCAATTTTATCGTGAATCGCGGCGGCGCGACCGCGCAAAATGTCAAAGATATCATCGCGCAAATAAAATCCGCGGCCAAAGAAAAATTCGGCGTGGGAATGAAAGAAGAGATTGAAATCCTATAAACAAAATTAATTTTCAATTTTCAAATTCCAATTTTTAATGAATGTCTCAATTGTCAATGTTCAAACAGATAGCAAAGTATTTTTGAAAATTGAAAATTGTTAATTGAAAATTACGAAAAAATTTGTTAATTTTTTCGTGGATTAGTTATCCACACTTGACAAAGTTTCGCGACATGAAAAAATAAATATAACAGTTGTCGCGAAATTTTTTTAACAAAAATTTCGCGAGCAAAAAAATAACGGTCGAAAATTTTTAGAAGTAATTTTAAAATAATTTTAAAAACCATGGCGGCAAAAAAAGCTAAGGCAAAACCGAAAGCAAAACCGAAAGCGAAGAAGAAGGTTGCAAAGAAGAGATAGTTTTCTTTGAGCCGAACGGGAGGAAATAAAAAGCTTTAATTAAAAATATGGTTCAAGTCCCCAAGAGAAAAAAACAACGGCCTTCGAAAGAGACCAAGATAAAGAATCGGAAAAGCAAGAAAAAGATTTCCAACAAATAATTAAAGCAATCTTAACAACAAGAGAATATTTGTTTAAAATATTCTTTTGTTGTCGATAAGCCGCGAAATAAAGCGGATTTTTAATAAAAAAGCGGAATAATCCGTTTTGATAATTTGTATTTAATTTGTATAATCATTTATAAATCGTTTTGAATTGCGGAATTATTAAATTCCTTTGAATTGCGAAACCATTGGATTCAAATGCTTTGAAGGGGTCTAACCCTTGCGATTATCCCTCGGGAATACTCGGGACAGGCAGCAAGGGTTAGACCCCAAATGCAAAGCGTTTCGCAATTCAAGGAAATCAGATAAAATCATGAATATAATCGTTAAAACCAAGAATATCGAAATGACGCCGTCGTTGCGCGAGTTTGTCGAGGAAAAGATCGGGTCGCTGGAAAAATATTTCGACTTGCTGCAAGAAGTCGACGATCCGTCGCTGGTTTCCAAAATCGAGGCGGTTGTTGAAGTGGGCCGCACAACTTTGCACCATCGCAAGGGCGATATTTGCCGCGCCGAGGTTTTGATAACTTTTCATCGCAACAAATTGCGCGCGGCCAAAAGCGCCGACGATCTGGAAAAAGCCGTCGTGGCGGTGCGTGACGATTTGCAAAGGCAAATCACGGACTTCAAAGAAAAAATGCTTGACAAAGCGCGGAAATAATTTAGTCTACTGGCAGTGGTCTATAATGACAGAATTTCTAAGACGCGATCAGGTACCGCTTCAAGACGATGAGAAGTGGTATCCGGAAGGTGTATCTTCCGGGTCGAATAGACATTTAATAAAAAAACAGGGGGATGAGGATGAGTAAAAGGAAGTTTATTTGGGTTTGCCAAAATGGGCATCCCAAAGTTGGGGGCAAGAAAGTTTGCCCCATATGCAGAGGTAAATATAAAAAAAGAAAATATTGATTTTTAATTTTTTCCGGTGATAACCTTGCCGGTCTTTCTTTTTTTATAAATTGGTCTACAATTAAGAGGATCAAAATTAGATAGTTAAATATTCAATTTTCTGCCAATTTTTTAGTTGTTTTGCTTGGAAATTGGTTCATTGGAAATTCAATGTCCGCCGGAGGCGGATCCGTCCTTTGGCGGAAAAATTGAAAATTGAAAATTGAAAATTATGTCTTTACTCACCAAGATTTTCGGCGACGAAAACAAAAATTATTTCAAGAAACTGCGACCGGAGGTGGACGCGATTAACGGCTTGGAAAAAAATTTCCGGGAGTTGAGCGATGAGCGGATCAAAGACAAAACCGCGGAGTTCAAGGACCGTCTGGCCAAAGGCGCGGTTTTAGACGATATTCTGCCCGAGGCGTTTGCTTTGGCGCGGGAAGCGGCGCGCCGCAATTTGGGCCAGCGGCATTTTGATGTTCAGCTGATGGGCGGTATTGTTTTGCATCAGGGAAAAATCGCGGAAATGAAAACCGGCGAAGGCAAAACCTTGACCGCGACCGCGCCGGTGTATTTGAACGCGCTGTCGGGAGAGGGGGTGCATTTGGTTACGGTTAACGATTATCTGGCGCGGCGCGATTGCGTTTGGATGGGCCAAGTTTATTCCGCGTTGGGATTGTCCACGGGTTGCATCAATCACGATCAGTCGTTCTTATACGATCCGAATTATAAAAAAGCGCAGGAAACCGAGGATACGATGCGGGATAATTTGGGGTCATTTCATATTTCGCAGGATTTTTTGCGGCCTTGCTCGCGCCGGGAAGCTTACGCGGCCGATATCACTTACGGCACCAATAACGAATTCGGATTCGATTATCTGCGCGACAATATGGCTTATCGTTTGGAAGACAAAGTCCAGCGCGGTTTTAACTACGCCATCGTCGATGAAGTCGATTCGATTTTGATTGACGAGGCGCGCACGCCGCTGATTATTTCGGCCCCCGACGAGGAAAGTTCCAAATGGTATCAGGATTTCGCGCGCGTAATTCCGCAGTTGAAACCCGAAGACGATTACAAGGTGGACGAAAAAGACCGGGCCGCGACTTTGACCGAAAGCGGCATTGCCAAAGTGGAGCGGATTATGGGTATGGAAAACATATATGAAGAGAAGGGGATAAAATATCTTCATCATTTGGAACAGGCGTTGCGCGCCCAGGCGCTTTATAAATCGGATCGCGATTATGTGGTTAAGGACGGCCAAGTTATTATTATCGATGAGTTTACCGGCCGCTTGATGCCGGGCCGCCGCTGGTCGGGCGGTTTGCATCAGGCCATTGAGGCCAAAGAGGGCGTAAAGGTTCAGGCCGAGTCGCTCACGCTGGCGTCAATCACTTTCCAGAATCTTTTCAAAGGATACAAAAAGCTCGCGGGAATGACCGGTACGGCTCTAACTTCCGCCGAAGAATTCGATAAAGTTTACGGGCTTGATTCGGTGCCGATTCCGACCAACAATAAATTGGCGCGCGTTGATTTGCCCGACCGGATATATAAGACTGAGCGCGGCAAGTTTTTAGCGTTGGTGGCCGAGATAAAAGAACGCAATAAAATCGGCCAGCCGATGCTGGTGGGCACCCGGTCGGTGGAAAAAAACGAATATCTGGGAAAATTGTTGGAAAGGGAAGGAATAAAACACGAGATACTGAACGCCAAGAACCATGAACGCGAAGGCGAAATCATCGCCCAAGCGGGCCGCTATGGCGCGGTGACGATCGCCACGAATATGGCGGGCCGCGGCGTGGATATTATTTTGGGCGGCAACCCTTCGTCCGCGGCGGAAGCGCAAAAGGTGCGCGACGCGGGCGGATTGCTGATTGTCGGCACGGAAAGGCATGAAGCTCGGCGCATTGATAACCAGTTGCGCGGCCGCGCCGGCCGCCAAGGCGATCCGGGTACCACGCAATTTTTCATTTCCACCGAGGATGATTTGGTGCGTATTTTCGCGGGCGAGGCGATGAGAAAATTGATGGATATGTTAAAAGTTCCCGAGGACCAGCCGATCGAGTCGGGCATGGTTTCCAAAAGGATCGAAGAGGCGCAAACCAAGATTGAAGGCGCCAATTTTGACATTCGCAAGCACTTGCTGGATTATGACAGCGTCTTAAACAAGCATCGCGAGGTTATTTACAAAAAGCGCGATGAAATTCTGCAGAAAAGCGACGAAGAAATCCATGATTATATTATGGAGCTGGTCGAAAAGGGCCAAGCGGGCGATCAATACGCCAAACGGGAGGCGGAAAACGGCAAGGAAGCGATGATTCAAGCCGGCCGGTTCATCGCGCTCAAAACAATTGATTTTTTCTGGCAGGAACATTTGGAGATGATGGACAGCGTGCGCGATTCGGTGCGTTTGCGCGCTTATGGCCAGCAGGATCCGCTGGTGGAATATAAAAGCGAAGCCAACAAGCAATTTCGCAATCTCTTGGACACGGTTGAAGCCAACATTCTGCAAAATCTTTTGAATGTTACAATCAATAAAAACGCGGTCGCCGCGGCATCCCGGCCTCAACCGCAAAACTCTTCGGCTCGCTACGGCAAAGTTGACCGCAACGCTCCCTGTCCGTGCGGCAGTGGCAAAAAATACAAAAAGTGTTGCGGGAAGTGATTTGTGTTTTGCATTTGAGGTTGTTCCTTGCCGTAATCGGCGATGCGACAACGGCAAATCGCGTTGGCGTTATTTTCATAAAACTATATTTTTGTGTTATATTTTGCGTATGAACAAGAAAATAATTGAAAAGATAAAAATTATTTTAAAGGCAAGGGGTGTGACCAAGGCCGCGATTTTCGGTTCTTACGCCCGCGGCGAACAAAAAAGGAATAGCGATGTCGATTTATTGGTGGAATTGCCCGAGGAAATGACTTTATTTGGCATGGGCGGCTTAAAAGTTGATTTGGAGGAAAAAATCGGCAAAAAGGTTGATCTGGTGGAATATCATCTTTTGCATCCATTATTAAAAGACGACATACTAAAAGAGCAGATTCCGATTTTATGAAAAAAAGAAGCCAAAAAGCTTTTATTGGGGATATATTGGAATGTATCCAAAAGATCGAGCTTTATGTCGGCGATATGTCCAAAGGTGATTTTCGCAATAATGGCGCGGTGCAAGACGCGGCGGTCAGGAGGATTGAAATTATCGGCGAGGCGGCAAAAAATATTGCCGCTGATTTTAAAAAAGATCATAAAGAAATCCCATGGAAAGATATTTGTGGCATGAGAGATGTTTTAACACATGATTATTTCGGTTTGAATTTCGAAAAAGTTTGGAAAACCATAAAAGAAGATTTGCCGCCGTTGAAAAAACGAATCAAATCTATATTGGAAGATATGGGCGGTTGATTTGGACAAAGTCAATCGCGGCAATCCCTGTCCGTGCGGTTCAGGCAAAAAATACAAAAAGTGCTACGGGAAATAATCCGTATTCGCATTTGAGGTCGTTCCTCGGCGTACTCGCCGAGGTGCGACCTCGCCAAATTGTATTTTAATTCCGATGTTCGAAAAATCATCAATTTAATTATGGAACAAGAAAACAAACCTAAGGTTGGCATTGGTATAATGATCTTTAAAGAAGGGAAAGTGTTGCTTGGCAAAAGAAAAGGGTCCCATGGCCAAGGAGAATACGCTTTTCCCGGCGGCCACTTGGAATATATGGAATCGTTCAAGGATTGCGTCAGAAGGGAAATTAGCGAAGAATGCGGTATTAAAATTAAAAATATCCGATTCCAATTTTTGGCAAACATAATCAAATATGCGCCAAAGCATTATGTTCATATAGGATTATTGGCGGATTGGGAAAGCGGTGAGCCAAAAGTATTGGAACCGGAAAGATCGGAATCATGGGGCTGGTACGAAATCGAAAATTTGCCGCAACCGGTATTCGAAACATGCAAATTGGCGATGGAGAGCTACCGAACCGGGAAAAATTTTTGCGATAGCGATATTAATGGGTCAAAATAATATCATGGAAATAAGAATCATCAAAAGCCCGATAACCAGATTCGAACTTAAAAAGATCGCCCAAGAGGGTTTTGGCGATATGGTTAAGGCCGCGGTGGATGTTGAAAAAGGAATAATGGCTCTCGGTGGGGATTTGCACATGGATGAGCTTGAGTTACTGATTGAAAGAGAATGCTCCAATCATCAGCATGTCTGGGGTATCAATTTGTATCCGGAAAAAGAGGGAGTTGAATTTATAGAATTCGATTCGATGGTAAATTTAAAACCAGCCTTTGGGAACCGTAGCCGCGCGGTTGATAATTTGGAAACGCAGAAGCAGATAACAGAAATCATCAATAAACTAATAAAGTGAGCGAGCAAGCCATTCACAAGAATCTGGCTGCCGGCCGATGGTCTGAATTGTCGTTCGCGCAGCAACTCGGGAATATCGGCAGCGAGATCAGCCGCGCCCGGTTAGCCAAAGAAAGGGATGCGGCCAAATTCTGGGGCGCGGTAGTTCGCGGCCAAGAATTGTTTTTTTTGACATTCGCGGACAGGAACCGTACTGCTTCGCAAAAAAAAGAGCTATGCCGCGCCTATGAAGTTTTTTGCGACGCGGTTCTGGGCGGCAAAGTATACGGCAGCGATTTGGAATCGCTCGACCGTTATTTTATGAATTTTGCATTGCTGGCAATGCATCGATAATGGGAAATTCAAAATCATTGGAAATTGCGAAAGGATTTTTGGGCAGGGAAGTGGAAATTGTCGTTGACCGGCCGATGGGGAGCGTCCATCCCGAATTTGGTTTTGTTTATGAAGTTAATTACGGTTATATTCCGGGCGTGATCGCGCCGGACGGCGAGAATTTGGACGCGTATTTCTTGGGAGCGGATGAACCGCTGGCAAAAGCGAAGGGGAAAGCGGTTGCGATCATTCATCGTTTGGACGATGATGATGACAAATTGGTGGTCGCCGCGGCTGGTTATGATCCCGGCGACGATGAAATCCGGCGCGCAATCGATTTTCAAGAAAAGCGTTTTAACTGCGAAATTTTGCGGGGTTGATAACGCGCGTTGGACTTTTGGGCGGATTTGTGGTATTTAAATGGGCGAGTGAATTTAATTTTTTAAGATTTAATATGAAGAAAAATTATTGGTGGTCGCTTTTGTTTATCGCAGTTTTGGCGTTGGTGTCCGCGTTGTTTTGCTTTCCGGGGTTTGCCAACCGGCAGATTGACGCGATAAATTCAAAGATTCCTTTTAAAATTCCGCATGTTGCCGACAAGCCGTTTAATTTGGGATTGGATGTTAAAGGCGGAGTGCATTTGGAATATCAGGCCGATTTGAGCCAAGTGGCGGAAAAGGATCGCGCCACCGTGATGGAGGGTGTTAAAGATCTGATCGAACGGCGCATCAACAGCTATGGCGTGGCCGAGCCCCAAATTCAGGTTTCGGGACAAGACCGTTTGATCGTGGAATTGCCCGGCATTGAGAGCATCGACCAGGCAATCGAATGGATCGGCGCCACTCCTTGGCTGAATTTTTTGGAACAGCGGCCCCAGGAAGAAACCGATAAAATTGTTGCCAAGATCAAAGAATTGGAGGGCAAAACCCCCGAAGAAATGGTTAAGGTGGCCGATTACCAGATTGCTTTTCAGAATCCATATTTCAAAGAAACCGAAATGACCGGGAAATATCTGCAAAAAGCGGCTTTGGATTTTGATCCGAACACCGGCGCGCCGGTGGTGGAAATGCAGTTCGACGGCGAAGGCGCAAAAATTTTCGAACAGATGACCGAGCGCAATGTGGGCAAGCCGATGGCGATCTTTTTGGACGGCAAATCGATTATTGACACCACCGGTGACGATAAGATTGACGAAGCGGATCTTTACGCGCCCAATGTTATACAAAAGATTTCCGGCGGCAAAGCCCAAATCACCGGGATTGCCAGCGTGCAAGAGGCAAAAATTTTGATCAAGCGCTTGAACGAAGGCGCCTTGCCGGTTCCGCTGGGACAACCTATCACCCAGCAAAAGATCGGGCCGACTTTGGGCGCGGTTTCGCTTGACCGGGCGATCAATGCCGGTCTTTTGGGATTTTTATTGGTGGTGATTTTTATGGTGTTCTATTACCGCCTGCCCGGATTGCTGGCATCGCTGGCATTGACGCTTTACGCGGTTGTTTTACTGGCGGCATTCAAATTGATGGGCGTGACAATGAGCTTGGCCGGCATTGGCGGGTTTATCTTGTCGGTGGGTATGGCCGTGGATGCCAATGTACTGATTTTTTCCCGAATGAAAGAAGAGCTCAAAGGCGGCAAGAGTCTGGCTTTGAGCATCGAAGAAGGTTTCAACCGCGCTTGGCCGGCGATCCGCGATGGTAATTTCACCACGATCGTGGTGGCGTTGATATTATTTTTTCTGGGGACGAGTTTTGTGAAAGGCTTTGCCGCCACGCTTATCTGGGGCATATTGCTTTCGATGTATTCGGCCATTGTGGTTACGCGGACCTTTCTGCGGGTAATGGCGGCAACCAAATTGGGCAAGTTCAATTGGTTGTGGAAACCCTTGGCATAAACAAATAAAAAAATACATTGATGTCGGGGTATTAACCCCGCCATCGACCAAAGGATGTTTCCTTTGGAATCCTCATTCTTTTTGTTCCCCGCGGCAAGCTGACGGGGTATAAAAAGAATTAAAAATTGAAAAATCAAAAATCAAAATTAAGGAAAAATCATTGGAATTGAAAACAATTTCAACGCAATAATTTTACATTTTGATATTTAAATTTTACATTTCTTATGATTCCATTCATCAAATACAAAAATATATTTCTGGTTCTGACATTGGTTTTGGTGGCCGGATCGATCGCGGCGATCGGTTTTTACGGCTTGAAGCCCGGCATTGAATTTACCGGCGGCAGTGTTTTGGAAATTGACTATAAAGATGCGCGTCCCGATACGGGCGCGATCAGGGAAAAGATCGCGGAGTTCAAAGTGGAAGCGATTTACGCGACCGGGGACAAAGGCATAATGGTCCGCACGGAAAACCTTGACGCTACGGCGCATGGCCGGCTGTTGGAGAAATTAAAAGAGACCGGATCGTTTGAAGAAAAAAGTTTTGAATCGATCGGGCCGGTGGTGGGCAAGGAATTGACCTCAAAAATGACGGCGCTGGTGTTGATATCTTTGTTGGCGATGCTGGTTTATATCGCGGTGGCTTTTCGCAATGTTCCCGGGCCGGTCAGTTCATGGCAATACGGCACGGCATCGTTTTTGATTTTGTGCCACGATGTGCTGGTGCCGCTGGGCGTGTTCGCTTTGCTGGGCGCGTTCTACGGCGTGCAGATTACCATTCCGATCATCACCGCGCTTTTGACCGTGGTGGGTTACGCGATAAACAATGTGATCGTGGTTTATGATCGCGTTCGCGAAAATCTTTTGCGCGATCGCAAAGTTGCTTTCGCCGAGATATTGGATCGCGCCATCAACCAGACTTTGAGCCGGCAGATCAATACATCGGTGGCCACGCTTCTGCCGGTTTTCGCGCTTTATTTCTGGGCCGGAACCAGTCTTAGGTATTTTGCTTTGGCGTTGATTTTGGGAATCGTTACCGGCACTTATTCCTCGGTGTTTCTGGCCGGCCAGATTTTGGCGGTTTGGATGGAAAAAA
>LQYC01000025.1_pt1 | contig 16112 bp, 16 predicted proteins | sample 661771 | NCBI WGS metagenome assembly LQYC01 (sample SAMN03483023, study PRJNA281117) | bioreactor metagenome | isolation source: benzene-degrading methanogenic enrichment culture from a contaminated... | place: USA: oil refinery in Oklahoma | collected 2011-05
CCGCCGGCAGCCGGTCCACCCGTCGTGGCTGGTGGTGTCGATGTTCCCGAGCAGCCGGCCAATGCCACAGCGGCCACCAGCAGAACGATCAATCCTAGACTCCTCTTTGAAACACTCATGAACATACCTCCTGATACCCGTAGTTCCGCAGCAGATGCCCGGATCATAAGGGGCAGATCGTTACGATCTGTGTGATATTCTCTCATTGGATCGTTTAAATATTACGGGTTTGATCTGATTGATCCTGCGTATGCCGGCATCTGTTCAATTTGGTGTCAGATACAAAGGGATGCGATGCTCAAGTATCCAAAATATTTATCTGACCTGCCCCCCTTTTTCATCGTATGCGATGGTTAACCTTTTTCATTGTTCTGTTAACAACAGTTCTTCTTCTTTCCTGCGGTTGTACGCAGTCCCCACCTGCACCCCCAACACCTGCGCCTGCCGCAGATTCTACAGCTCCCGCAGCCACGGCGGTTGAGGCAGGACCAAAACAGATCAATTTCACTGTCTGGAAGGCAGAACACGATGTAGTAATGCGGTATGATGGCGGGAGGGATGCTGCAGAGCTTTCTATGTTAAAAGTCCAGATTGACAACCGTGACGGGAAGATCGTAAAAACGCCGATCTATTCCCCGGAGATCGGGAAGGAGTACCTGTTCCCCTATGTCGGGATTGTAAATCCCAATACGATCAACATCATCGGTGTCTTTAAAGACGGAACGGAACAGACGGTCCTGCTCTATTACTTCTGATCCTAATTTTTCTATGGCAAAAAAGGAAGCCCTTCGCCGGGAACTCGGGCTCGTTGCCGTCACCCTATCCGGTGTCGGGATCATTCTCGGGGCCGGGGTATATGCCCTGATCGGGCAGGCGGCGGGACTCTCGGGCAACGCGGTCTGGCTGGCGTTTGCGCTCGCCGCCCTGCTTGCCGCATTCACCGGGTTGTCGTATGCCGAGCTCTCCTCCATGTTTCCCCGCTCCGGGGCGGAGTACGAGTATGTCTCATCCGCATTCGGGAACCGTCTTGCGTTTGCGGTCAGCTGGCTGATCATCCTGTCAGGGGCGCTTTCCGCTGCAACGGTCGCGCTCGGGTTTGCCGGCTATTTCTCCAGCCTGACTGGATCCTCCCTGCTTCCTGCAGCGGCCGGGCTTATCCTCCTCCTGACCGCAATCCTGCTGTACGGGGTGAAAGAGACCGCGTATGTTGCGATCGGGGCGACATTGATCGAAGCATTTGGACTTTGCATAATCATAGCGATTGGCATCCCCCGGCTGGGCAGTGTTGATTACCTTGAGATGCCGGCCGGATTGTTTGGCCTTTTTGCAGCTTCCGCCCTTATCTTCTTTGCGTACCAGGGGTTTGAGGCAATGGTTAAATTCTCTGACGAAACCCGGAATCCCGAACGGACTGTTCCGCAGGCGCTCCTGTTCGCACTTGCCATCAGCACGGTTCTTTATATTCTGGTTGCCTTGTGTGCCGTTTCTGTTGTCCCATGGCAGCAGATAGCCGCATCAAAGGCACCGTTTACCGAGATCGTGGCAGTTTCCCTTGGCGGGAATGCGGTTATTGTCATCTCGTTAATAGCGCTCTTTGCAACAGCCAACACGGCGCTGATGTCGGTGTATGCTTCTTCCCGGATCCTGCATGGTATGGGAGGATCATCGTATGTTCCTGCGTTATTTGCCAGAGTGCTCAGGGAACGCAGGACCCCGCATATTGCAATCCTTGCATCATCCCTTCTCTCCCTGATCTTCCTCTTTTCCGGAGATATTGCATTTGTTGCCAACCTGACAAACTTCACGCTCTTTGTCACCTTTGTCATAATCAATGCGGCAGTCATCGTGCTCCGTATCCATGCACCTGATGCCAGCCGGCCGTTCAGGATCCCCGGAACAATCGGAACCATCCCCATCATCCCGGTTGCCGGCATGGTTTTCTCATTTTTTTTACTCGCCCAGCTCAGCGTGCAGGTCCTTATGGCCGGGCTCATCCTTGCTGTGGCGGGCATAGCATTTACGATTCTAAAAAAAAAGGCGTAAATAGCGGAGCCGGTGGATGAGGAATAACCTTTATTATTGTGTACGGCAACGAACGAATCAGGCAACCTGATCCTTCTTCAGGCCCGGTGATACTTATGAGGTCTTCTTCAATGGCACGTCATTTCCCGTCATCAAGGTATATCCGGATACCGGCAGCTCTTATGTTGCTCGTTATCCTCATGCTTCCGGTTATGGCGGCAGAAACGCTCACGGCAGGACTGCAGTTACAGCCATCAGCATCCTGCCCGCAGGGATGCAGCTGCATGCCGCCGGGACAGGCGGCAAACATGCAGTATGTACGGTGTTCAGATACCACCAACCCATGTGGATACGATTCGGCAAAACAACCGCTTTACTGCTACAAGCCCCCGGCAACTGCCTGCCCGTCAGGCTGTGAGTGCCTGAGTGATACAGATGCCAAGGCAAAGTATGGCAGCTACGCGCGATGTTCGGAGATCTCGTGCGCCATCAGTTCAGCAACGACCGCTGCCGTGATCCCGAAGTACTGCGTGAAACCGGCGCCGGCCGTGACCTTAACGGTCCGAACTCTTACGCTGGTTCCAACCCCGGTCTGTCCATCCGGGTGCGAGTGCATGCCGGAGTCTTTGGCCATGCAGCAACCCAACATGTACGTGCGGTGTTCGGACACTGCCTGCTCCCAGGTGGTCACCGGGTCAGCCGTGATTAATAGCTACTGTTATCGCAAAGCAGTAACCGCCTCCCCGGCAGCCTGTCCGTCCGGTTGCTCCTGCATGCCGGAGGCAAAGGCAAAGGAAGCGTTCGGCAGTTATGAGAGGTGCTCGGAAACTCCATGCAGTGCCGGCTCTGCAAACACGGCTACTGCGGCAGCGGCACCTGATTACTGCTTCCGCGCAAAAACGACCCCGTCAGTCTGTACGGATGGCTGCGACTGCATCACGCCCGATGATGCAAAGCTCAAGTTCGGCTTTTTACCGGACCGGTGCAGTTCCGAGATCTGCGGCTACTACCAGCCGGTGACAACCGCGGCTTCCCCTGTAGAAAAGTACTGCTTCAAACGACCGGCAGCCACTCCGACCGTGACGTCATCGCCGGCATGTCCCGAGGGTTGCACCTGCCTTTCGAAGGATGAAGGGATAAAATACGGGTTCCCGGTATGCAAAGGCGTGACAACAATCTGCGGTTATGACAATAACAAGAACCCCCTGTACTGCTTTGAGAAAGTTCCCAACACCAAATGTTACTATGATTACCAGAAGAATGCCTGCACCGGCACCTGCGGGCAACCGGGATATGACTGCACCATTGTCTACAGCAGGAAGGATGACAGCGGGAAAGTGACGGCGGCAGTCTGCGACTGCATTCCTCCCGCAACAACCTCCTGCACCTATGACAAGGACAAGAACGCGTGCACCGGCACCTGCTCATCCGGCGGGCAGTGCATACAGGTAGGTCTTTCCCAGACAAATGTTGCAGCTCCCGCCCCTATGTGCGGGTGCGAAGTGACTACATGTTATTTTGATTATGCAAAGGACAGCTGTGCCGGCTCCTGCAATGCCGCTGATGAGACCTGCCAGCTGAACACGATGTACCGTGATCCGGTAACCGGTAAGACCGCATATGCCGAGTGCCACTGCAAGGCAAAAGGAGAGGTTCCACCCCTGACCGGCGTAACGCCGTTTGTGATAACCCCGGCAATACCGTCCGGCCAGCCGTGCGGGTGTTCCGCAGCGACAAGTGACTGCTCTGGAGACTGTGCAGCAGGGCAGACCTGCTTCATGACGGGGACGACAACCGATGCGTCCGGCAAGAACATCTGCTCTGCCTGCGAGTGCAAGGCAGTCTGCCAGCTTGACACAACCGGAAGCCAATGCTCAGGTTACTGCCCGCAGAATGGTGGATGCCAGATGTTTACAGACCAGGATCCAACCACCGGAGTAAAAAAAGTGAGCTGCGGGTGCGGTGGCACCGGTGCAGCCCCTTCCCAGCCGGCAAAGGCAGCTAATGTAATCACATCGATCGGAAACTTCTTCAAATCGCTCTTTGGCATGAAATAGGCCCGGCCTGTCCACCTATAACCTTTTTTGCTGCCGCAAAACCACATAAGTACCAATCAGTCGTACCTGTTTGGATTTCCATCGATGATCCCATTCTCCGTCCGCCAGCCCGGGTGAATCTCGTGTCCCGCAACAAAGCGAAAAAACACCGTAAAGCTAGCCGTTCCCCCGGCACTCTCGTGCCGCCGGCAGGTACCCTGAATGGGGAGCCATCGGTTATCACCATCATCGATTACGACCAGACCAAATATCAGGAAAAAACGGTCGCGTCCATCGACGAATGTCTTGCTTTCAAGAGTACCGACACGGTTACATGGATCAATGTGGACGGGCTCTCTGATACGGCTCTTGTAGAGCGCATCGGCAAGAGTTTTGACATCCACCCTCTTATCCTTGAGAGCATCATCAATACCGAACAGCGGCCCAAGATGGAAGATCTTGGCACCTATATCTACGTGAACTTAAAGATGCTCCAGTATCTTGACGCTGTCCATAAAGTGAAGATCGAGCATGTAAGTCTTATCATCGGAAAAAATTTCATCATCTCGTTCCAGGAGGATGTAGGCGATGTATTTGACCCGGTGCGGGACCGGATCCGGAAGGACGGGCGGATCCGAAAATTCGGCACGGACTATCTCGCATACGCGCTTATTGACGTGATCGTTGACAATTACTTTACTGTCATGGAATCGCTTGGGGAGCAGGTGGAATTTCTGGAGGAAGCGCTCGTGACCAATACCTCAAACGAGATGCTCATGCAGATCCATACGCTCAAAAAAGATATGATCTACCTCCGCAAGTCCGTCTGGCCTCTCCGCGAAGTGATCTCCGGCCTTGAGAGGTCAGACAGCGCCCTGATCCAGGACCCGACGCGTATCTATCTGCGGGACGTATACGACCACACTATCCAGGTGATCGATACGATCGAGACCTTCCGGGATATGGTCTCGGGCATGATCGATATCTACCTCTCCGGGATGAGCATGCGTTTAAACGAGGTGATGAAAGTGCTCACCCTCATTGCCACCATCTTTATCCCGCTAACGTTTATAGTCGGTATCTACGGAATGAACTTTGAATATATGCCGGAACTTGGGTGGGAGTACGGGTATTATTCGGTCTGGGCGGTAATGCTCTCCGTCATTGCAATCATGCTCTTTTATTTCCATAAGCGAGGGTGGGTATGAGCAGCTCGAGGCAGAAAACGATTATTTGCACACGTAATTATATTAAAAAAACACTCCGCAAAGATTTTCTTTCAAATGATCCGTCACTTTATTTTAACCCGGTTTTTTATATTTTAGTAACCGACAATCATGGCCAAAAAGAGTAATGTTTTTATCCGGGAGTCCGTGATTGGCCTGGGTTTTCTCTCCGGCATCTTCACGGCAATAGGAATCGACCCGCAGCAGTTAATTATCAGCGGGATAGGAAATGCGGTGGGATCAATCTACCCTGACCCGGAAATCTCCTCCCTGTTCATTATCCTGCCAACAATCCTTCTCGTCATCTCCCTTGTTACCGCATATCTGAAGGGCAGGATCATGGGACTTGTATCGGTACTGATCGCGTACTGCTCCGGGATCATCATCCTTTTTTCGATAGTACCAGCACTCATCCTCCTTGCCGGTGCAATCGTGATCGGATACTTTGCTACAAACCGGAGGTTATTGAAAAAAGTCATCCCCCTGTGATCAGCCTTTTGGGATGAAAGAATTGGGTAACATTATAAATTCCCTGATGTCAAAAGTTTGAGAACATGAGCTTCTTCCCGAAAAAAAATCTTATCTGCATGTGCGATACCCTTGCTCCCAGCAAATACCTGTTGAAGCTCAGGAAGCTCCTGATCTTTGAACCGTTCATCGGGTATGATATCGCGACACGGGGAAGGATCTCCCATTACGGTTGCGCTGACCGCAAAGATTTCTCGCGAGCGCTTAACAAAATCCGGTCAGAGACTGAACTCCTGCTCGAAGATATCGAAGCGTATTATATCTACATGACGGTCAAAAGGACAGAGAAAGTGCCCGGCGACATCGCAGAAGTCGGGGTGTACCGCGGCGGTTCTGCAAAGATCATCTGTTCTGCAAAAGGGGACCGGGCGCTGCACCTCTTTGACACGTTCGAAGGGTTGCCCAAGGTGGATGAAGTTGACCTTGTATGGCCGTTCTACGAGGGCAAATTCTCCGCCTCGTATGAAGGGGTGAAGGACTACCTTGACTCTGAGAAAAACGTCTTTTTCTATAAGGGGATATTCCCTGATACCTCCGGGCCGATAAAAGATACGGCGTTTTCCCTTGTGAACCTCGATGTCGATACATATGAAAGCACGAAAAAGTGTCTTGAGTTCTTCTATTCGCGGATGAGCCCGGGGGGCATCATCATCTCCCACGATTATATTACTGCGCCGGGCGTCCAGAAAGCTTTCGATGAATTTTTTTCAGACAAGGTGGAGCCGGTGATCGAAACTGCGGGCTCCCAATGCCTTGTTGTCAAGGTCTAAAACAAAATTTTTCCTTTTTTTAGTGTTGAACACAACAATTATGATTAATCGTAGCCTCAAAGGAGGCGGAGATTGATCTATTTAGAAATTGGCTGTGTTAACACTATTTGAGAAAACCCAACTTGTATTAAAAGTAGGGTTTTTAACTATAGGCTATTCTTTGATGATCAGGATGCCGAAGACGACAAGCACCAGTCCGATAAGAACGCCGGCGATGCCGATAAGACCTTTAACAACCGCGATTGTGTCGGGGAGGAACACCCAGATTGCATAAATCCCGAGGACACAAAGTAAAAGGCCGAGGATGGCCGCTCCAATTCCTGTCCTATCCATAATAAAACCCCGATCATTTTCTTCCGGTTGCGCAGTAATAAGCGTATTGTTCAATTGTGACGCGTTTTCCCGCAAAAATACCGTTTTAACGATTTCCACGGGTACGGTACCAGTGCCATTAGGATCACTGCCCCGGCAATGGGAATTGGGATGGTGCCGAGCGCAGCAGCAAGCGAATAGTGGTCAGCGATCACCCCGTTGACCGCAACCCCCAGCCCACCAAAACCGATTGCGAGCCCGAGCATTATCCCTGATGCAAGGCCTACGTTGCCCGGCATAAGTTCGTGGCCCATCGCCACGGCAACGGCGAAGGTGGACCAGAGTGCGAACCCAAAAATGAGGATTGCAATGATCGCGAGAACTCCCGTGCTTACAAAGAAGAGATAGAACGCCGGGATCGAGCACGCGAGCCCGACAACCATGAACTCCTTTCTCCCATACCGGTCCGAGATATATCCTCCCACGACCTGCCCCGCGACTCCCGAAAGGAGCATTAGGGTCACGATCGTGCTTGCTGCAACAAGGTCATACCCTAGAGTGACAAGATACGTGGGGAGGAATGTGATTGCGGCAAAGATCGCCCATGCACGGAGGATTGAGGCAACCATCAGGATCATGAATGGCTTTTTTGATTGCACGTCGTCCTGCCGATTACCATAAGTATGTGTTGCAGATGCCCCGGCAATGCCTCCGGGCAGGATGTACCTGAGGGCTAACGCCATAAGGATCGCGGGGAAGATCAGGAGCAGCAGCCCGGGCAGTCCCAACCACCAGACAAGCACACCGGCAAGTACAGGCCCGATTGCGTAACCCAGATTTCCCCCGACCACAAAGTACGAAGTGATCCTCCCCCGGTTCTCGCTGGTGCAGATCCGGCTGACAAAGCTCAGGGCAGCAGGATGAAAACAGGCGTGGCCCAGCGCGGCGAGAACGGCAAAGAGCATGATGATGGAGTAATCATGCGCAAGGCCCATGAGCGAGACAAAGATGGCGGATATAAGGAGGCTGATGCTTACGTGCACGGTCAGCCCTTTTGTATCCGAGAGCCAGCCAAGCACCGGCTGCGTACAGGAAGAAGTAACATTATAGGCAGTGACGAGCAATCCGGCTGCAAGGTAGGAGTAGCCATTGGTGGCAATAAGGAGCGGGAGGATTGCAGGAAGCACCGGCATGTAGATATCGGTCACAAGATGGGCAGCCGCAAGTCCGGTGATGGTCTTTTTTATGCCCGGTGGGTTACCTGTTGTCTGGATATCAACCGTAGGATCTCGACCTCGATCTCCTGTATCTCTTTTGTGTGGAAGGAAAACGTGCGTTTTATCGGAAAAACCCCGCCGACCCGCTCGGCGATCTCCGCTCTTCCCTCTGTATATGTCCTAATGAATTGGGTGGATCCTGCATTAAAGATGCCGTAGGTTACCGGTGCAGTCAACAGGGCGAGGTCGATGAACGGGCGGTCAGCGTGTGCCTCCTGCGCTCCGAACGGGGGGTTCATGATAACCGTGTCACAGTTACCGATTCTGCCTGCAAGTGAGGCATCCCGCACGTCCACGACAAGGAATTCCACATCGACTCCCATCAGGGTGGCATTCTCTTTTGCCACCACGGTTGCACTGTGATCGATATCGATGCCCCTGACATTTTCAGCACCGAGGAGGGCAGCCCCGATCGCAAGGACCCCGGTGCCGGTCCCGAGATCGCACACCGATTTCTTTTCGATATCCCCTTTCATGAGGGCGTGGTAGAGGAGCCGGGCAGCAAGTGGCGCCGGGGTCTGGTACTGTTCGAGCGCCGCACGGGGGCGGGGAAAGCCGGCGAGGCGCTGGAGTGCCATCTCGAGTTTCTTGAGTTTCATGCAATCTCATCAATCGCATAGTCATCCCATGCCCGGGCACCGCACAGGATCTCAAACTCCTGCGGGGAGAGGACAGGAACGGGGAAACGCGCCTGGTCGTCATATACGAGCCGGGGGCAGGCAGTATTAACATACGCGGCAAAACCAAGGTTTAACAGTTCGTCCGGGATGACCTCCCTCATCATGATGATGGCAGCGTTATTGGAGAGTGCTACGAGCCGCTCTGCAAGGGCGAGGCGCTGCTGCCCGCTCTTGGTGGAAACGATGATGCCGAAGTTCTTTGCACCCCGTGCCCGCTCCATTACTGCAAAACGCCGGCGAATGAGAGGCTCCCCGTCGACTATTTGTGCAGTTCCGGTAAGCGGGTCGAGCGCAACCACCCGTGCGCTGGTGGAAATGGAAATCCCGATCGGGTGGAAGACTCCTGTGCCGACGAAGAGTATTTCACCTGCACATGTTTCCTTTGCCAAAGCAAAGCTGCACCCGAGCACCTGTCCCCGGTGAGGGGTCCGGCGGGATCCCTCCGCAACCCGCACATCAATCCCTTTTGACTGGAGAAATGCCTCTATTGCAGGGATGAGGTGGACGTGCTGGACGGTGGTGACCAGCCCCACGTTTTTTCCTTCCAGCAGCGGGAGAGCATTCTCAAGAATCGCGACATCAAAATCCGTCTGACACAATTCGAATATCACATTGTCACGGGAGTCGACCGGAGAATGTCCGAAATGGACCAGCACGTCAGCATAGGAGAGTGTATCGAGAGCAAGGTCGCAGGCGCCATAGCAGGGATCGCCGCTCACGATCACCTCAAACCCCGCATCTGCTATTTCAGCAGCAACCGCTGCTGACTTCCGCTTCAGACCTTCCGGAAACTGGAGAGCGATCTTATGCACCCCCCGTTCTTTTAATGCTGCGATCAGGTCAGAGGTAACGCTCAACAACATGCACCTTTTCGGCGACCTCGATTTTTACAAGCGACTTGTACGGCCGTCCTATTGACGGGTTCCCCCGCTGGATAGCAAAACAGACATCGGTTACTTCAGCACCGGCAATTGAAAGCGCCTGCAGGAGCGCCCGCATCGTCCCCCCGGTACTCACGACATCATCAACAATAACCACCCGGTCACCTTTTGAGATCCCGTTGAGATAGAGTTCTCCCTTGGAGTAGCCGGTCGCCTGGTGGACAGCGATCTCTCCCGGCAGTTTGTACTCCCGCTTGCGCATGATCGTCATCGGGATGTCGGTCATGGTCGAGAGCACTGAGCCGATATGGATGCCCATCGCTTCCACCACAACAATCTTGTCCACACCGTTCAGGTCAAGCACCCTGAGCATCCCGGTGCAGACCTCGCGCAGAAGCGCTGGCTCAACAACCGGGACGCCGTCTGTTATCGGGTGGATGAAGTAGTTATATTCACCCCTCTTTACCATGGGGCAGGTCTCAAGGGATTTTACCAGTCTGTCAAGCATACAACTCACCAATATCGTTAAGGAACGCCTCGATCCGGTCGCGGTGGACATGGGGCATGCAGACAATCCGCAGGTGCCCCCGGCGGGTCCATGACACCATCCACCGGTCTGGTACATCCTTGCAGACGAACGTCGCGACATTCAATTCAGGAGTCACCGCCCGCTGGATCCCGTACGTCTCCATGCCATCGATAAGCCGCGACGTATTTTTCATGCACCCCGCGACGACTGCCCGCATCCCTTCAACGCCAAGATAATCCAGCACCGCGAGCGCCCCCGCAACCGGAGCGCCCGGGCGTGTCCCTGCAAGTGTAAACTCCTGTTTGACCGAGAGGTAAGGCGTGTCGATGTTTAAAATATTGAGCATATCCGGCTGCCGTGTCAGGAGACACCCGCATGGGATCGTACCCATCCCCATCTTGTGGGGATCGACAGCAATACTGGTGACGCCGGGCAGTGAGAAATCAAATGGGATTGCATGGTCAAGGAACGGGATCACCATGCCGCCGAATGCTGCATCGACATGGAAGAAAATATCCTGCTCGGATGCGATAGCGGCAAGGTTTGCAATGGGGTCGATGAGGCCGTACTCGGTCGTGCCTGCAACCCCGACGAGGCATATAGTGTTCCTGTCGATGATTTCTGCTGCCTGTGCAGCGTCCATCTTCATGGTGCGGTCCAGCGGGACGGTGCGCATTTCGAGACTGAGGATGTCGCAGGCTTTTTTAAACGAAAAATGTGCGGATTCCGGGACCACAACGTTTGGGGACCTGGTCTCTTTTCTCAGTTCCTTTGCAAGGCGGAGTGCCTGGATGTTGGACTCCGTTCCCCCTGAAGTCGAGTACCCGCCTGCCTCCGGGTTGTGGAACAGGGTTCCCAGGCGTTCTATGAGCAGTTTCTCCAGTGATACAGTCCCCAAAAAGAGCCCCGGGTCACCAAGGTTGGTCTCTATGAACATGCAGTGTGCTTTTACCGCAACCGGATGCGGGGGAGTGCACATGGAGCTTAAGATAAAGTCGTGGTCAAGATCCTCCCCTTTTTTTTGGGCAAAAAATGAGAAGAGTCCGGCTTCCGGCAGTCCCTTATTCAGCATTACCGGTTCTCGCTGCTTCCAGGATGATGCGTTTTTCCGTTCGGGCGACTGTCTCGCGGATCTTTGCAATTGCATCGATGTTTGCCGAGACACTCGCAATACCATGTTCGACAAGCCACTCCACCATCTTGGGGTCAGAACCTGCCTGACCGCAGATAGAGCACTCAACACCATACTCGCGGCAGGTCTGGATCGCGTTGTGGATCAGATGGAGCACCGCCGGGTGCTTTGGCTGGTACATGTTGGCAACATTTTCGTTGTTCCGGTCGATGGCAAGGGTGTACTGGATCAGGTCGTTTGTCCCAAACGACGCAAATTTGATCCCGCATTCCAAGAAGTCCTCAATCAGGATCGCGCTTGACGGGATCTCGATCATAATCCCGAGCGTCACGTTCTCCACGTCCACGTCCCACCCGCGCATCATCTCCTTTGCCTGCACGAACTGGTCGGGGTGTGAGACCATGGGGAACATCACGCCGAGGTTCTCATACCCCTCTTTCCAGAGTTGTTTGAATGCTTCGACCTGAAGCCGGAACTGGTCAGGGCTCTGGAGGTCGCGACGGATCCCGCGCCACCCGAGCATCGGGTTGTGCTCGTGCGGCTCGTTCTCCCCCCCCATCATGTTCCGGAACTCGTCTGTCGGTGCATCAAGGGTCCGCACCCAGACGGATTTGCCCGGGAATGCATCGAGCACGATCTTGATGCCGTCATGAAGTTCCCGGACAAACTCCTCCTCGCGGCGGTTGGTGATGTACCAGCCCGGTGTCTTGTTAAGTCCGAGTATCAGGTGTTCGATCCGAAGCAGCCCGACGCCATCTGCACCTGTTGCGGCTGCGCGTGCCGCCGCTTCCGGGATTGAAACGTTCACCTTCACGCTTGTCGCCGTGATGATTGGTGCTGTACCTGTCCCAACCTGTTGCACCACCTGCTGTTTCTGTACCGGCTGCTCGATTGCCCCTTCATAGATGAGCCCACGCTCGCCGTCAACCGTGACCTGTTGCCCGGGCTGCAGCAACGACGTGGCATTCTTCGTCCCCACGACTGCCGGAGTACCCAGTTCCCTGCTCACGATTGCAGCATGGCAGGTCATCCCGCCCTCGTCAGTCACAATGGCAGCGACCTTCTTCATCGCCGGCACCATGTCCGGGTTTGTCATGCGGGTGACAAGTATGTCCCCTTCTTTGACGCCACCGGTGTCCTTGACATCCCTGATGAGTGCCACCCTGCCGACAGCAATCCCGGGAGACGCACCCTGTCCCTGCACGAGGATTTTATGGCTCTCCTTTGCACCGGGCTTTGCCGCAGGTGCACCCTGCCCGCCTTTTTTAGCACCGATGGTTGTGATCGGGCGGGACTGGAGGATGTATATGGTTTCGCCCACGATACCCCATTCAACATCCTGCGGGATTCCGTAATGGTTCTCGGCGATCTTCCCGTACATCCCGAGTTTTGCGACCTCTGCATCAGAAAGGACCTGCGCATCCTGGCGGCCTGCTGCAACTTCGACGACTTTTGTCCCGTGTTCCCCGTCGGCAATGATCTCAACTTTCTTGTTGGCAATGAACCGGTCCTCGATCTTCTCCGTCCGCTGGTCAAAGACATATTTGTCCGGGGAAACGGTCCCGGAGACAACTGACTCCCCCAATCCCCATGACCCTTCGATTATGGTAGACGGGTCCCCTGTGATGGGATGGGACGTGAACATGACACCGGCTTTATCTGCATTTACCAGCTGCTGGACGACCACGGCTATATTGACCGTATGGTCATCAAACCCCTGTTTGGCCCGGTAGTAGATCGCCCGTGCACCGTACAGGGACGCCCAGCACTTCTGCACTGCGGTAAGGAGTGCTGCTTCCCCTTTGATATTGAGATAGGTCTCCTGCTGCCCGGCAAAACTTGCATCAGGAAGGTCTTCGGCTGTTGCGCTTGACCGGACTGCGACAACAAGGTCATTTGCGGACATCTTCCGGTACGCTTTTTTAATCTCATCGCGGAGAGCAGCAGGCATCTTTGCTTTCAGCACCAGCCCTTTTGCGGTATCAGCCGCTTTCTCCAGCGCCGCGTTGTTCTCTACATCGAGGCGTTCGATTGACTTGTAGATCTTCGGTTCAAGACCGGTCTCGACAAGGAAACGGCGGAACGCCTGGGCGGTTACGACAAACGCCCTGGGGACAGGAAGCCCGATGGACGCCATCTCGCCCAGCGATGCTCCTTTTCCTCCTACCGATATGATATCTTCCTTCCTGATCTCCTCAAGCCACAGGATATTGGGGACAGTGTTCATGCTCGCACCACTTATGATCTCACCTCATGTCTGTTTAATAATTATCATGCCGGTTTTACAGGCGGATATTCCAGCGAACAAAATATTTTGGGATCAAACAACTTATATGCGGGAGCATGTTTCCTTTCCAACCTGTTGGTGTGTTTTTTCCTGTTTTAAAAAAAGAACAAATCTGATTAGGTATGGTGCAGATACTGTATGGGTTTTATGGCAAATTTCAGAGTGCTTGTCAGCGATCCGCTGGCAGAAGAAGGGCTCGAGATCCTCCGTGCGGCCTGCGATGTCGATGTCAGAACCGATTTAAAAGAGGATGAACTTTGTAAGATCCTCGGGGATTACGACGCCCTGCTTGTGCGCAGCGGCACCGAAGTGACCGCAAAGGTGATCGATGCGGGCAAACGGCTCCGGTTTATCGGGCGTGCCGGGGTCGGGGTGGACAATGTCGATGTGGATGCGGCGACCCGGCGCGGGATTATCGTGGCAAACGCTCCCGAAGGCAATACGCTCGCCGCCACCGAGCATACGATGGCGATGATGCAGGCGCTCGCCCGTAATATTCCTCAGGCAAATGCAAGCCTGAAAAAAAAGGAGTGGAAGCGATCAAAGTTCATGGGCGTGGAACTCAATGAGAAGACGTTGGGTATCGTCGGGTTCGGGCGAATCGGCAGGGAAGTGGCAAAGCGGGCAAATGCAATGGATATGAAATGCGTCGCCTATGACCCCTTCATAACCAAGGAGCGGGCAGCCCAACTCGGTGTAGAGATGATGTCCTTGGCCGATCTTTTCAAGGTCGCGGATGTCATCACCGTCCATACCCCTCTGATCGCTGAGACGAAGCATGTCATCAATGCAAAAAGTATCGCGACTATGAAAGACGGGGTGCGGATCATCAACTGCGCCCGCGGTGGCATCATCGACGAAAAGGCGCTCTACGATGCAATCAAGAGCGGTAAGGTGGCAGGGGCCGCCCTCGATGTTTTTGAAGAAGAGCCCCCGAACGAGTCCCCGCTCCTGACCCTCGACCAGGTGATCGTGACCCCGCACCTCGGGGCAAGTACGGTCGAGGCACAGCTGAATGTGGCAGTCTCCGTCGCAAAGCAGTGCGTGGAAGTCTTAAAAGGCGGGTCTGCGAAATACGTGGTCAACGCCCCCATGGTCCCTCCCGAGCATGCCGAAGTGCTCCAGCCCTTTGCCCAACTTGCCGAGAAGATGGGACGGTTCGTCACCCAGATCGCGGGCGGCAGGCTCTCATCAGTTGAGCTTATCTACGGCGGAGAACTCTCTGCGTATGCCGGCAGCATGAAGTATGTCACCCGTCTTGCCCTCAAGGGGCTTCTCGACCCGGTTCTCCAGCAGCCGGTCAATATCGTGAACGCGGATTTCATTGCAAGGGAACGCGGGATTGCGGTCAGCGAGACAGTCACGCAGGAATCCAGCGGATTCAAAAACCTCATCACTATCAGGATCAAGACTGACAAGGGAGAAGAGACAGTCAGCGGTACGGTGTTTTTCAAGGGCCGCAGCCGCATTGTCGCCGTTGGCGGTTATACAATGGACATGATTCCCGAAGGCTACGTGATCGTTTCACGGCACCTTGACAAGCCCGGCGTTATCGGGCGTGCATCCACCATCCTCGGGAAATGCAATATCAATATTGCCGGTATGCAGGTGGGAAGGATCAACCCCGGCGAGCAGGCGATCATGATCCTGAACGTGGACAGCGATGTCCCCGAGAGCGTGATGGAAGAGATACGCGGCATGCCCGGGATCTTCACCGCAACGTTTGCAAAGATCTCCGGCAAACTGATCTGATATACTTTCTCTCAATTTTTTTTATAGATACACTTATCGTTAAAATTGTTCATGTAATATTAATGTAAATTTTTTTAGGAGGTACTGGATGGCGAGATTCTGTACTAACTGCGGGAAGCCTGTGACTGATGGTATTACGACTGTGTGTTCGAATTGCGGAGCTGACCTAACGGCAAAATCATCCGAAAACGCTGGTCAGAAATCAACAACTATGGATCAGAAAGAACTGTTTGGACGCGCAATTCCATTTTTTACAGCAAAAGGCTACGCAGTCCAAACCCAAACAGATTTTTTAATTGCATTTCAATCGCAAGATCGTGATGTAAATTGGTTTATTTTTGTGATTTTATGTTGTTTAGGACTTATTGGGGCCGCAATTTATTACTATTGGTTCACTCATCAACATCAGGTGACGATATCCATTAGCGGAGTCACTGATGTTAAGGTCATAGCGATTGGGAATACTGAACAGGCGAAAAAAGATGCAGCAGAGTTTATGCTTGGTATAAGATAATTAATCTTTTTTTCAAAATGGTTATTGGCAAAATTTAATTTCATATTTATTGCTTTAACATCTTCCTGCTCGGAAATTTTGGCTCTGTAGAAAACCTGATCTAAAACAGAGTTGTACCGACGACCGAAAGAGCTAAGGTACGGTGTCTCCTTACCTTGTTATGCAA
>LQYC01004414.1_pt1 | contig 16077 bp, 15 predicted proteins | sample 661771 | NCBI WGS metagenome assembly LQYC01 (sample SAMN03483023, study PRJNA281117) | bioreactor metagenome | isolation source: benzene-degrading methanogenic enrichment culture from a contaminated... | place: USA: oil refinery in Oklahoma | collected 2011-05
GCGCTTCGCGCCTGGCCATCAAGCGGTTGCAGCGGACAGCCGTCCCCGCGAGCAAGCTCGCGTGTCCGTCAGCCGCTGATCCGCAGCACGTTATATGAAAAAATAAAAAGAAAGAAAAACAGGAGAAATACAAAATGAGCGATAAAGAGCATAATATTCACGACTTTGATATTGCATTAATTTGCGAATATTTTTCCAGTATGGATCGTCAAGGCCCAGGAAGCCAGGAAGCAACTCTAAGGGCATTAAGCTTTATTAGTAATATGCACGAAGGATCAAGCATTGCTGACCTTGGTTGTGGTACTGGAGGTCAAACTATAGTTTTGGCTCAAAACACTCCAGGGAAGATTACAGCAATTGATTTATTCCCTGGTTTTATCGACAAACTAAATGACAATGCACAAAAATTGAATCTTCAAAGCAGAGTTAAAGGAGTTATTGGTTCAATGGATAAACTTGATTTTAAATTAAATGAATTAGACCTTATTTGGTGTGAAGGAGCAATATATAATATTGGCTTTGAAAAAGGCATGAGTTATTGGAATAAGTTTTTGAAAAAAGGCGGTTATGTTGCTGTTACTGAGGCATCATGGTTTACAGAAGAACGGCCAAAAGAAATATTTGATTTTTGGAATGAAGCATATCCTGGAATAGATACCATTCCAAATAAAATTGCTCAAATGCAAAAAGCAGGCTATGTTTTTATAGCATCATTCATGCTGCCTGAAAGTTGCTGGATAGACAACTTTTTTGCTCCGGCAATAACAGCACAAAAAATATTTCTGGATAAATATAAAGGTAATAAATCTGCCGAAGAATTCGTAAAGTATGAGAAGCATGAAGCTGAACTTTATAATAAGTATAAAGAATATTATGGCTATGTATTTTATATTGGAAAAAAGATATAGGACACCTGCCAGCATCCGTGCTGACGGCTAACGTAGCGGAATTAACGGCATATAACTATAGCATTCACTTGACGCCAATTCCGCTGCGCTCCATTGGCGTAAGTGATGCAGGCGATGGCGCGGACGCTTCGCGCCGCGTCATCGTGCTGCGGATTCCCCTCCGCTTTCTGTCCCGGCGCTACGCGCCTGGCCATCAAGCGGTTGCAGCGGACAGCCGTCCTTGCGAGCAAGCTCGCGTGTCCGTCAGCCGCTGATCCGCAGCACGTTGGGCGGCTATAGATCAACAAATCATCGAAAGGAAAGATACAGAAATGACATATCGAAGATTGCTTGAGTCTACTCTCACGCATGCCTTGAGCTATATTGAGAGCCTTGACGAAGTTCCCGTATCAGCAACCGCAAGTCTCGCTGACTTACGCCAACATTTAGGCCACCCGCTTGCCGACAAGGGTATGGACGCAACTCAAGTTATTGATGAATTAGTTGCTGATGTGCAAGGTGGGGTGTTAGGTACTTCAGGAGGACGGTTCTTTGGTTTTGTAGTCGGCGGCTCAGTGCCTTCCGCCCTCGCTGCTGATTGGCTTACGTCTACTTGGGACCAGCCCGCCGCTTTGTTCGCTTCCGGACCAGCCATAGCCGTCATTGAAGAAGTTTGTGGACAATGGCTGAAAGAACTCCTGAGTTTACCCCAGCAAGCAAGTTTTGCTCTGGTAACGGGTTGTTCAATGGCTCATGTGACTTGTCTTGCATCTGCCCGAAATGCTTTGTTGACCAAACATAGCTGGGATGTGGAGCGAAAGGGATTGAATGGCGCACCTCCAATCCGCATCTTGAGTAATAACCAACGACATGGCTCGATTGAGCGTACTGTCCGTTTGTTGGGGATTGGTAACGACAATGTTGTTGATATACCTGTAAATAAGCAGGGGCATTTGGAATCAGAAGCCCTACTGAGTGGACTTGAAGAACATGCAGGCAAGGCAACCATCGTATTGTTACAGGCCGGCGACATCAACACTGGGGTGTTTGAGCCTTTTGAGGAACTTATCCCAATCGCGCACGAGCATGGTGCTTGGGTTCATATCGATGGTGCTTTTGGGCTATGGGCAGCGGCAAGCCCCAAATATAAACATTTGCTAAAGGGAGTAGAGCAAGCCGATTCGTGGGCGGTTGATGGGCATAAATGGCTTAATGTGCCCTATGATTGTGGCTATGCCTTTGTTACAGATTCAAGAGCTCATCAAGCGGCCATGTCTCACCGTGCGAGTTATTTAACCCACGATGCGGTTGCGCGTGACCAGATGGATTGGACTCCGGAATGGTCTCACCGTGGACGCGGCATCGCCACCTATGCCGCTATCCGGCAACTAGGTAAACAGGGAGTGGCTGAGCTAATCGAACGCACTTGTCAATATGCACATCGCCTTGTAACACGCATTAGTGCATTACCCGATGCTGAATTGATTTGGGAACCACAAATAAACCAGGGGTTAGTACGTTTTCTCAGCGCGAAACTCAATGCGACGGATGCCGATCATGATCGGCGCACAGACAGCATTATTGCAAATGTTCTTGAATCTGGTGAAGCATTTTTTACTGGTACTACGTGGCAAGGTAAACGCTGTATGCGCGTTTCGGTGTGTAATTGGAAAACAAATGATATGGATGTTGAGCGTGCCATCAATGCCGTTCAACTTGCTCTATCAAAGCAGTAAACATCATCGCATTCAATGTTTCGGGGCTTTGTTTGGCACTGATCAAGGCCAACTAAAAAGCCATTGGCTACGCCGGATTTTATAAAAAGTTGTATGGTTCTGGTCGGTTTAAGCAAAATAGCTTTATGGCCCACCCATCCGGTCAAACATTGCAATCGTAAATGTGTTAAAATCAAAGGGACATTTGGTTGGGGTGGTTGTTGCATTCAGTTTACACTCACCGTGGCAGGCCGCCCAACAAAGCATTGCATCGGAATGCCTACTGCTCGGTTTTTCGGAGGTTATGCGCCAGCGAAGGCACTTGTCAGTGAGTTGAGTTTTGCTGGCACGGCAGCCAGTGAATGCTGGGCGTTCAGCAGTATATAATGAAAGCACAACAATGAGCAGAATAGCTCTTTTTACCGACGTAAGTATAAATACAAATTTGAAGATAGGATTCGGCGCTTATTTAATGATTCCAGAATCGTATTTAAGAGAGAATTCATATGATTTAATTAAACAAGAAGTAAAATTAAAAAAAATTGAATCAACCTCATCAACGAAGTTAGAAATCGAAACTCTCTTGTGGTCATTAGAAGAATTAGAGAAAAGCCATAAAAAAATAGATCTATATTGTAATGTAACAATATATACAGATTCTCAATGTATTGCCGGTTTGCCAGGTCGAAGGACTGAATTAGAGCGTTCTGAATTTAAAAGTTCAAAAACGAATAAAGAATTAAATAACGCCTTACTTTACCGCAGATTTTATCGTGTTAGTGATAGGTTAAAATTTGAAATTATTAAATTAAAAGGTCATTCAAAATCAATGATAAAAGATACAATACATAAGATGTTTTCAAATGTAGACAAAGAATCGAGAAAGGCTTTAAGGGCTTATTTAGATAAGAATAAATTACATAATAAAAGCGTTGCCTAACTATCTATTGAGACGGAGGTGAGGACGTCCATAACATTTCTCTCTTGACAATGGACTGAGGAAGAGTAGCCTGTCCCCTTTTCCTCCTTCTAACACGAGAAAGAAAACAGGGGAAACAACATGAATGATGAACGAATAATTTTTGACGGTATTTATTTTATCGGGGGGCCGAATATTTCCCGGTCTGAAGACGCTACCTCATTTATTGTGGATTGTGGTGATGAGCTGGTTATGATTGATTCCGGGGCCGGCCGCTCAATTGAAATTCTGGAAAAGAACATTCGTGAACTGGGGCTTGATCCTCAAAAAATTTCCGCCCTGATTTTAACTCACTGTCATATCGACCATATCGGCGGCGCTCCGCACTTTAAGCAAAAGTTTCATTGTAAACTGGCGGCTCATGAGCGTGATGCGGGGGCGATTGCGACCGGTGATCCCGGTTTGACGGCGGCGTCTTTTTACGGCACAAGCTTTCCCCCTACTGCAGTAGATATCATTCTTACGAGTGATCAGGTAACACTCTTGTTTGGGAATCAAGAAATTCACTGCCTTCATATTCCCGGACATACTCCGGGTTCAATCGCTCCTTACCTGGACCGGGCAGGCAAGAGAATACTTTTCGGTCAGGACATTCACGGCCCATTTTTGAAAAGCTTTGGAGCTGACCTTGGTCAATGGAAAACCTCGATGAATAAACTTCTCTCCCTCAAGGCCGATATCCTCTGTGAAGGGCACTTCGGAATTTTTCAAACACCCAAAAAAGTGGAAGCATATATCAGGAAGTACTTAGAGGAATATTCCTAAGAATATCAAAGTTTGATCTTGTGATCGGTAAACCCCGTTAGAAGGCTTTCACACGTGGCATTTACCCCATGTGAAACAGTCTAAGAATCTTTAATTTTACCCCGTGCTTCTTTACCCCGTTAGATATTTGGTATCTAACGGGGTAAGCGGGGCCTTTCTAACGGGGTAAAGGTGATGCCTTATCAGCCAGGTTTTTTAGTCTCACCTCTTCGGCTTTTAATATATCGAGCAGCATCAAAGCTTCAACCGGGGTAAAAAACAGGTGTTGTCCCTCTCCACCTTTGATAATCATCCCTTCGTCTTTAACCTCGATGGTGAATTTTTCTACTTGCGTCAACATAATGCTTTGTTAACAGAAATGCCTTTTTCTAAGGCCTTCAAAAATTTGAGATGATTAATTCATGTAAATCTTGTCTTTCCTTAACCGAACCTTTTGAAAATCTAACTAAATGAAATAATAAAATAAATTAAAAAGAAACACAATGCGGACGATGATATTTTTTTCTCTTTCCTTGACTTTTTTACCGGCCTGTAATAAATTTTTAAATAATTATTGGAGGTTAGCGGAAAAGATTTGAAATATTTTTAAGGAGGAGATTATGAAGGGTTTAAAGGTTGTCGCCTTTGTGATTGTTTTTCTTCTCTCTTTTGGGGGACGCGGAAAGGCAGAAGATAAAATCCTTACCATTGCTCAAGCGGTTGATTCAGCACTCCAAAAAAATCCTACCCTAAAAGCAGCGGACTATATCGTGGAAGCATCAAAAGCAAAAATAGGAGGCGCACGCTCCGGACTTTTACCCCGCATCGATTTGTATGAGGGGTTTACCCGGACGAATAATCCTATGATGGTGGTAGGGAGTAAATTAAATCAGGAGGCATTTTCTTCAAAAGATTATGCTTTAACGCAATTAAATAATCCTTCTCCTATAAATAATTTTAACACCCAGTTTATTGTCACTCAGCCAATCTTTGATCAGGGGAAGACCTGGGTGGGGATAAGGCAGGCAAAAATAGGAAGCCAAGCCACCCAGGAGGAGAGGATGCGGGTGAAACAAGAAGTAATTTTTGAGGTAATAAAAACTTATTCCCAGGCCATAAGATCACAAGAGGATTTAACCTTGGCCCAAAGAACCGAAGCAATGGCTGCCGCTCATGTTAAGCTGGCAGAAGACCTTTTCCAGACTGGACAAGCAGTTAAATCAGACGTGCTTTCTGCGCAGGTAAGGTTAAGCGAAGTTAAAGAGATGGTTATCCAGGCCCGCAATGGTGTTAAGATTGCACATGCCGCACTCAACAAGGTGATGGGGATAAATCAAAATGATGATTTTGAAATTCAGGGTGAATTAGCATGTATTCGCGAAGAATATGACCTTAATAATCTCATTGCTGAGGCTTTAGAAAAACGGCCCGATCTTTTAGCAATGAATAATTATGTAAAGAATGGACGTGAAGGAGTGCGGATGGCGAAAACCAATTATCTTCCGGCTTTTCACCTTATGGCTCACTATGATTTCAATGATCGGAATGACGCCTGGGGAAGCGAGGGGGAAAGCTGGACTGTGGGAGGAATTTTTCAATTTAATTTTTTTGATGGTTTAAGTTCTACCTATAAAGTGAAAGAGACCAGCGCGGTTTTAAACCAGCTCACCAGCAAGCTGGAAGAATTGATGAGCAGCGTTGAGCTTGAAGTTCGAGAAGCGTTTTACCAAATGGAAGAAGCAGATGAAAGAGTGAAGGTTGTGAATGAAGCAATGACTCATGCAGAAGAAAGTCTTAGGATTGTCGAGGATAGATATAAAGTTGGACTTTCCCGGATGGTTGAGGTTTTAGATAACGAGGTGGCTTTGACCAAAGCAAAGAGAAACCATCTGTATGCTCTGTGTGATCTGAAGGTAGCCTGCGCGCAATTAGATCTTGCTCGGGGAGTTAATATCACACCGCAGGAGAGAAAAAACGGAAAGCCGGATGCTGGCACTACTGATCAAGTGGAAGCGGTCAGTGATCAGGAGACAACAGTTCAATTGACGAATTAACGAGGGAGGCAGGAATGACATTTGCGGAGAGGATTTTTCATGGGATCATCATCCTGATCGTCAGTTTTTCTTTTGGCTGTGGTCCAGGGAACGACAAACAAAACCATCAGCCCGGTGTCATGGTTGATCCCGCTCATGTAGAAAAGATAAACCCCATGATGCTCGATGACCTTTACCGGAGCGTGGCAACCGTAAAGTCGAAAAATACTGCCCAGATATCAAGCAAGGTTATGGGATATGTGTTGGAGGTCAAAGTTAAGGAAGGCGATGTGGTTAAAGAGGGGGATGTTCTGGTTGTCCTTCAAAGTAAAGAACTGGAATCCCGTTTAGAGGGGGCCAAGAATGCTCTTTCGGAAATCGAAAGTAATATCTCGGAAGCCGAGGCCGCAAAAGCGGAAGCACACGCCCAATTGCAACTTGCGGAGATTACCTTCCAGCGATTTAAGGAGTTAAGAGAGAGGGAGTCTGTTTCTCAACAGGAATTCGACCAGGCAAACGCCACCTATGAAGTGGCAAAAGCACGACAAAGAAGAGCAGAACAAACACTCGCATCTTTTTATTTTAAAAAGATGCGAGTGTCAGCATCGCTCGATGAGGCAAAAACGTTTTATGATTATACTCACCTTAAAGCGCCCTTTGCCGGCCTGATTTCTCAGAAAATGGTTTATGAAGGGGACTTAGCCTCTCCCGGGACTCCGCTTTTGGTGCTCGAAGACAACCAACATTACCAATTAGAGGCGATTGTTGATGAATCGAAATCAGGCCGGATAAAAACCGGTCAAGACATTGACGTGAGTGTGGATGCTTTGGGCGAGGGAAGAATTAAGGGAAAGGTTGCCGAGGTCATTCCCAATATTGATCCCGTAAGCAGGACATTTCAGGTAAAGATTGATCTGCCCTTATTACCTCAGGTCACTTCAGGAATGTTTGGAAAAGCATATTTCCCCATGGGCAAAAGGACGATGATGCTTGTTCCCAAAGGAGCATTGTTAGAATGCGGAGAACTTTCCAGCCTCTTGGTAGTTAATCAAAAAGGCCGCGTGGAAAGGAGACTTGTCAAAGAAGGTAGGGAGTATCATGGTAAAGTAGAAATTTTAAGCGGCCTTAACCCTGGTGAATCGATTGTGGCGCAGGATGTGTTTAAAGTAAAGGAAGGGTGTCTGGTGGGGAAAAAACCATGAATGATGGGCTTATTGGTAAACTAATCAGGATTTTTATTGACTCCAAGTTAACTCCGCTTATTATTGTGGGTGCGATGCTTTTAGGGGTTTTCGCGGTACTCTCACTTCCCCGGGAAGAAGAGCCCCAGATCGTGGTTCCGATGATTGATGTCTTTGTTCAAATGCCCGGCGCCAGTCCCACGGAAGTGGAACAGCGAGTTACCTATCCCATGGAAAAATTTTTATGGGAAATCCCTGGGGTTGAATACATCTATTCTACATCAATGCCGGGGATGAGCATGGCGATTGTCCGTTTTTTTGTTGGTGAGGATGAAGAAAAAAGCATTGTCAAGTTTTATAATAAACTTTACTCACACCTTGATTTGATCCCTCCCGGCGTATCCATGCCGATTATCAAACCCCGCTATATTGATGATGTGCCTATTGTGCTGCTTACCCTCTGGAGCGAGCAGTATGATAGTTTTACGTTGCGAAGGATCGCTAAACAACTCGAAGAAGAGATTAAAAGTATTAACGATGTCTCTTTGACCGACGTCATTGGCGGCCAGCGGAGAGAGCTTAAGGTAGTCCTGGATACCAGCCGGATGCGCGCCTACCATATTCCCATTCTCCAGATGGTCTCTCTCATTAAAGGAGCAAATCAATCACATGCGGCTGGAACCTTATTTCAAAACAACCAAGAATTCCTGGTTGAGGTTGGTGGTTTTATTCAGGATGCTGAGGACTTAGGAAATATTGTTGCCGGAATCTGGAAAGGTCGACCAATTTACCTGAGAGACGTCGCGCAGATAATAGATGGACCGGGAGAACCAGATTCGTATCTTTTTTTTGGGGCCGGCCCCCAAGCGCATGAAAAAGATATTACGGCGACAATCGATAAACTTTACCGGGCGGTAACGGTTTCGATCTCCAAGCGCAAAGGTACAAACGCAACGCACATTGCCGAAGCCGTGCTTAATAAAGTGGAAGCGTTAAAAGGCGGACTTATCCCTCAGGGGGTAAACGTCACGGTGACGCGCGACTACGGAGAGACCGCCAAGGATAAATCAAACGAACTTTTAAAACACCTGTTCATCGCCACAATTTCAGTTACCATCCTTATCGGACTTTTTTTAGGTTTTAGGGCCTCTCTTATTGTTTTTGTGGCTATCCCTACCACCTTAGCAATGACGCTTTTTATTTATTACTTTTTCGGTTACACCTTGAACCGGGTAACGCTCTTCGCCTTAATTTTCTGTATCGGTATTTTGGTTGATGATCCGATCGTGGGTGTGGAAAATATTATTCGTCACTTTCGACTTTCGGCGAGCAAGGATCGCTCGATTAGTGACGTGATTACTGAGGCAGTGCATGAAGTAGGAAGTCCTTTAATCCTGGCTACCTTTACGGTCATTGCCGCGATAATCCCCATGGCATTCGTGAGCGGTTTGATGGGGCCTTACATGCGTCCCATACCGGTGGGTGCTTCCGTGGCAATGATATTTTCTATGGCCGTATCATTTTTTATCACACCCTGGACCGCGTACCATTTTCTTAAAAGAAAAGAAGGGGAAAACCATAGAGAAGAAAAAGAAGACTTTTTTACCCATTGGTATCGGATCGTTATGGAACGTATGATACGCATTCCTCAATGGAGATGGAGGTTCATCGGGGGGACGATATTACTTTTTTTATTATGGTTTCTTTTTTTGTTTTAAAAATTGTGAAAGTAAAAATGCTTCCCTTTGACAATAGAAGCGAATTTCAGGTAATCGTGGATATGCCGGAAGGTTCGACCCTGGAAAAGACCGCCCAGGTTACCCAGGCATTAGGTCAGTATTTCTCTACTGTCCCTGAAGTAACTGACTACCAGACCTATGTGGGTATCGCAAGTCCCATGAACTTCAATGGTCTGGTGCGTCATTATTTTTTACGGAAAGGACCACATGTCGCGGATATACAAGTTAATCTTGTTCCTAAAGACAAAAGAAAGGCCCAAAGTCATGATATTGCTAAGCGGGTGAGGCCCTTTCTGGCGGACATTGGCAGCCCTCATGGCGCACGAATAAAAGTGGCTGAGGTTCCGCCTGGTCCACCCGTGCTCCAGACCTTGGTTGCTGAAATTTATGGCCCCAACTACGCCCGACAAATTGACGTGGCTGAAAAAGTACTCACGATTTTTGAAAAGACCGAAGGAGTGGTTGATGTTGATTGGTACGTTGAGGATAAACAGCCCAAATATATGCTTTATGTGGATAAGGAGAAGGCCGCGCTTTCGGGGATTACCACTCAAGATGCGTGCTCTGCACTTAATATCGCCTTAGGAGGAGAAGAGGTGGGGTTAGCACATCTGCCAAAGGAACGTGAGGATGTTCCGATTTTTCTTCAACTTCCCCGACCGGAAAGGTCGAGCATCGATGATTTAAAAGGTGTCTACCTTTCATCCTCAGGGGGTGTGATGGTGCCCTTTTCTGAAGTCGTAAGAGTAAAGGAGGAAACCAGAGAAAGGAATATATACCATAAAAATTTAAAGCCGGTCGTCTATGTTACGGGTGATGTGGCGGGAAAAGAAGAAAGCCCTGTTTACGCTATAATGAAGCTTAAAAAAGCAATAAAAGAAATCACCCTCCCTGAAGGGTATGAAATTCAACAGTATTCAACCCAGCAACCTTTTTTAACGGACAAGGTCGCTCTCAAATGGAATGGAGAATGGCAGATCACGCTTGAAGTTTTCAGAGACTTAGGATTAGCTTTTGCGGCTGTGCTGGTCATTATTTACATCCTGGTGGTTGGCTGGTTCAAGTCATTTACCATACCTTTTACCATTATGGCGCCAATCCCCCTCAGCCTGATCGGGATTATACCTGCGCATGCCTTAGCGGGTGCATTTTTTACCGCTACGTCGATGATTGGATTTATTGCGGGCGCGGGGATTGTGGTTCGTAATTCGATCATCCTGGGAGACTTTATTGAGTTGCGGCTCAAAGAAGGGGTGCCGCTTGAGGAGGCGGTGGTAGATGCGGGCGCTATAAGATTCAGGCCAATGTTACTTACTGCCATGGCAGTAGTGGTCGGGGCGTCGGTTATCCTGTTTGATCCTATTTTTCAGGGGCTCGCAATTTCCCTTATGGCTGGGGAAGTGGCATCAACCTTGTTTTCTCGGATGGTAGTTCCGATATTATATTATTTGAATCGGAAAAGAGGTTTGAAAGATAAATCCGAAATTTAAAATACTATTAAGGGTCTCAAAATTGAATTGACATGCACCTAAAAATCTCCCCCTTCCCCTCTTTACCAAAGAGGGGTGTTTTACCTCCCTTTGGTAAAGGGAGGTGAGGAGGGATTTTACAAAACAATGTCATTATTATTATAAGACCGTTAATAAGTTCAAAACGAATCTCAAGTATCAATACCGAATGTTCAAATATTTTTGATTTAGGATTTCGGTCATTTGGGTTTGTTTTGAATTTAGAAATTCGGATTTAGAATTTTAAAAAAAAAGGGGGGTGTCCTATGTTACTTAACGATTGGTTGAGATTGATTGCCGGGACATTTGTGTTAATAAGTGTTATACTTGGATTGCTCTACAGCAAATACTGGTTTATTCTTACGATCTTTGTGGCCTTAAACTTGATTCAATCAGCGTTTACCAAATGCTGCCCGATGATTACGTTTTTGAAAAAGCTGGGGGTAAAGGAATAAAAGGCAATTTTAAAAGATGAATGCTTCCATTGCTCAACATATTATATTCACTGGCGCTGGGTTCACCAAGAATTTTGGTGGGTTTCTCGCCATGGAGATGTGGACACAAATCTTTAATCACCCTGAAGTTCAAAAACAACCTCGTCTCAGAGAACTACTTCTGAATGATTTCGATTATGAGTCGATTTACTATCAGGTGCTTGCCGTTTCTAATGATGCGTTTGAAAGCGTAGAAAAAAAGGCCATTCACGAGGCAGTGCGAGGTGCGTATGGCTCCATAGATGAAATAATTTCAAAATGTGGCTTAGGTCCTTATGGTCCGCAGTCTGCCAATATAGGAAAAGTAAATGACCTGCTCAAGTGCTGTGCCGGGAACAACACAGGTTTCTTTTTCACGATTAATCAGGACCTTTTTATTGAAAGATATTGCGACATTCCTCATAAGAAAGCAATTTATCCATTTTTTAAAGAAAATTGGATACTCTGCCCTGGGAAGGGGGAAGCTTTGCCGGATGACCAATGGGTTACTCTTCCGGGGAAAGATGAAATAGATACGAAGAAGGCTAAAAGTTTTGCGTCTAAATATCTTTATTACCTTAAACTGCATGGCTCCTATGGATGGAAAAGTTCAGACGGAACTGAAAAAATGGTTATTGGTCGAAGTAAAGAACAACAAATAACTCATGAACCTCTTCTAAAAAGGTATTTTGAATTATTTCAGAATGTGCTTTCACAGGGCAAGAGTAAACTACTTGTTATTGGCTATGGTTTTCGTGATGAGCATATTAATAGGGTGATTGCGGAGTCTATAAATACGCATGGTCTTGAAGTATATGTCCTTTCACCGATGGACCCGAAGATTTTTATAAATGATTTGGAAAAAGGGTCGATTACCGATGGGAAATTGATATTAGCAGGGATTAAAGGTTACTTCCCTTATACCTTAACGGATGTCGTTCCGCCAGATGGCAAGGAAACATATGCTTGGAGAGAACTAAATAAATGTTATTTTGGCAAGTAATGAGGTTAACTTTGGGAGGGAAAAGATGGTCAAATTAAAGTCACAAATGACTGAAGGTGAACTTCTTAAAATTTATCATGACATGGTGCTGATTCGGGAGTTTGAGGAAAGGACGGCGGAGATGTACAGCCGAGGGAAAATAACCGGGTTCTGTCACCTCTATATCGGTGAAGAGGCGGTCGCGGTTGGTGCGATGAGCGCTCTTCATCCTGATGATTATGTAATCAGTTCTTATCGTGACCACGCGCATTGTTTGATGAAAGGGACCAGCGCCAAAGAGATAATGGCCGAACTGTTTGGCCGGGCCACGGGAACATGCAAGGGAAAAGGCGGGTCAATGCATCTTTTTGATCCTAAGACAAACTTTTTTGGTGGATATGCCATTGTTGCCGGAGGGCTCCCAATTACCTTAGGTTTTGGCTATGCAATTAAATACCGGAAAGAGGATAAAGTGGTAGCCACTTTTTTTGGGGATGGGGCGACCAATGCGGGGGCTTTTTACGAATCGGTGAACATGGCAAAACTTTGGTCACTCCCGATTATTTTTATTTGTGAGAATAATTTTTTTGGAATCAGTACCGCGGTCTCCTGGGCATCCGCCACAACCGATATTTTTAAAAAAGCTGAGGCTCATGGAATACCAACCGAAAAGGTGAATGGCATGGATCTCACGGCAGTGCGGGAGGCCATAAAAAAAGCGGCTAAGTATGCGCGGGAGGGAAAGGGTCCTTATTTTATTGAAGCCTTGACCTACCGTTTCCGGGGACATTCTATGTCGGATCCGGCTGATTACCGTATTCCCCGGGAAGAAAAGATCTGGAAAGACCGCGATCCGGTTCCGAACTTTGCCCGCAAATTAATTGAGGAAGGAATCATTGATGCGGATGGTCTTCGAGCGATAAAAGAGGAAGTGGAACAAGAGGTTGAACAAGCAGTAAAGTTTGCGGACAGCAGTCCCTGGCCTGAGGCCATTGAGCTTATGAAAGACATTTATTCCGAAAAAGAAGGAGAAGAACGATGAAAGAAATTTTAGTAAAATATTTAAAAAATTTGCAGCAAGAAGCTATTATGGGCGAGCAGCGTTTAATCATCGATGAGCCCCAGGAGTTCGGGGGCGATGGTAAGGGTCCTAATCCTTATGATCTCCTGTTAGCCTCTTTGGGGGGATGCACTGCGATGACTATTATCAGCTATGCCAAGCGGAAAGAAATTCCTTTGGAGGGTGTGCAGATACGCTTGACATACGAAAAAATTTACGCTCAGGATTGCAGTGAATGCATGACCAAAGAGGGTAAGCTTGACCAAATCACCCGCACCATTTATCTCCAGGGGCCATTAAGTCAAGAGCAGAAGGAGACATTAATAGAAATCGCCAAACGATGCCCGGTTCACCGTACTTTGACAAGCGAAAACCGGGTCATTGATAGGGTGGGAGGTTGATATGCCGGAAATTACGTATCGGGAAGCGCTCAATCAAGCTTTGCGAGAAGAAATGGAACGGGACCCCACCGTGTTTCTTCTGGGAGAGGATGTGGGGCTTTATGGGGGATCATTTAAAGTAACTGACGGACTTTTAGCTGAGTTTGGCAGTGAACGGGTTATTGATACCCCGATTGCCGAAGGATCTATCGTCGGCATGGCAGTTGGGGCGGCGATGGCTGGTCTCAGGCCGGTGGTTGAACTGATGACGGTCAACTTTGCTCTTCTGGCAATGGATCAGATTGTCAATCATGCGGCAAAGATTCGCTACATGTTTGGGGGAAAAACCAAGGTTCCCATGGTGATTAGAGCACCCGGCGGGGGTGGACAGCAGTTAGCCGCGCAGCACTCTCAATCTTTGGAAGCGTATTTTCTCCACTGCCCGGGGTTAAAGGTGGTGTGTCCGGCTTTTCCGGCGGAAGCCAAAGGGCTTTTAAAAGAGGCGATACGTGATGATGATCCGGTGATGTTTCTGGAACATGAAGCGCTCTATGGATCAAAAGGTGAGGTGCCCGAAAGAAAATATACCACGCCCATGGGAAAAGCAAAGATCATCAGAGAGGGAAAAGACATTACTATCGTCTCTTTTTCACGGATGGCGGTTCTGGGTCTTAAGGCGGCACGAGAACTTTCACAAGAAAAGATCGAAGCGGAAGTGATTGACCTGCGAAGCCTTAATCCCTTAGATGTTAAGACAATTATTGCTTCTATCAAAAAGACCGGCCGCGCGGTCGTGGTGGAAGAAGGGTGGAAAACCGGAGGAGTAGGGGGAGAAATCGTCAGCCTGATTATGGAAAATGGTTTTGATTATCTGGATGCTCCAGTAAAAAGGGTATCAGGGCAGGACGTTCCAATGCCGTATGCGAAAAATTTGGAAAAGTTAGCGATACCTCAAATGGATGACATTATAACTGCGGTTAAGGACGTACTGAGATAAGGTCAGTTTTGGAGTTGAAGACTAAGGAGGTTTTCTATGGCAGTAGAAATTGTAATGCCAAAATTAAGCGACACCATGGAAGAAGGGAGAATTCTACGATGGCTTAAAAATGAAGGCGATTTTGTCAACAAAGGTGATGTCATTGCTGAAGTGGAAACCGATAAGGCGGACATGGATTTAGAAGTTTTTTCATCCGGCATCTTGACCAAAATTTTATATAAAGAAGGTGACACGGTTCCGGTCGGTACTATAATCGCCGTATTAGGAGGAGAAGAAACCGAAAAAGTTCCGCCGAAAGTCGTCAAACCCCTTCCGGAAAAGAAAGTTGCGGAATCTCCACAACCACCAGCACAAAAGATCGAAAACGGCGCGGGTGAACCGTGTTGCACGCTTCCGTTGGAAGATGAGGAGGGAGGGGAAGAAGAAAAGGAAGAAGGAAAAAAAGAAATTCCTTTACTTTCTAAAAAAGGTGATAAATCAAAAATTTCTCCCCGCGCACGACGATTACTTGAAGAAAAAGGGATCCCCACTGCTGAAATCAAAGGAACTGGGCCCGAAGGAAGAATCGTGCAGGAAGACATCGAAAGATTTTTAAAGGAAAGAATCGAACAAGTAAAACCAGGAACCTTTTCTCCTTCACAAGAAGAAGCTTTAAAAGAAATTTCTGAAGAAAAGGTAACCGAACTTTCCAAAATGCGCGCCACGATAGCTCGAAGGATGACTTTGAGCAAACAGACTATTCCTCACTTCTATGTTACCCAGGAAATTGATATGGGTGAGGCAGTAACTTTTTTAGACTTCCTGAACAAAACCGAAAGCGTTGACACGAAAATCACTTATAATGATTTGGTGGTCAAGGCCTGCGCGCTGGCGCTCAAAGATTTTCCGGAAATTAATGCCCATTTTAGTGATAAAGGATTCGTTGTGAAAAGCGAGATCAACGTTGGTTTTGTGGTGGGGTTGCAAGTTGGTCTTATCGTTCCAATAATCAAGAATGCTGACAGGCTTACGATAAAAGAAATCTCGGCCACGGCAAAAGGATTGCGCGACCGAGTTTTAAAACGTGGTTCTACTTCGGACGATCTCAGCGGTGGAACATTTTCCATTTCGAATATGGGTATGTTCGGGGTCGAAGAGTTTTCAGCAATAATCAATCCTCCCCAGGTCGCTATTCTCGCGGTATCCGCTGTTAAAGATAAACCAATAATCAAAGCGGGTGTTATTCAGCCGGCCAAGATTATGAAGGTCACCCTGTCAGCCGACCACCGTGCGCTTGATGGCGTGATGGTCGCTAAATTCCTGCAACGATTAAAAGAACTTTTAGAAAAACCAGAGGGATTGATATTATAAAAAATATAATGTAGGGGCGCACTTAATGTGCGCCTGTGGAAGGGGGGGG
>LQYC01004432.1_pt1 | contig 16014 bp, 14 predicted proteins | sample 661771 | NCBI WGS metagenome assembly LQYC01 (sample SAMN03483023, study PRJNA281117) | bioreactor metagenome | isolation source: benzene-degrading methanogenic enrichment culture from a contaminated... | place: USA: oil refinery in Oklahoma | collected 2011-05
TTGGCTCCTCGTCATACTCCTCGACGTACTAAAATGTACGCCTGCGTCGATTCCTCGTCGCCGCCTCGATCTACTTTTGAATGCAACTTGGTATAAGACCCTGAAACGAGTTCGGGGTGACAAAGCAATAGTTTTTCGACAGCCCGATAAATTGCGATCGTTATAAAGTAAAACGGTGGGCAATAGGATATCGCCTTCCCAGGCCAAATGCTTTGGTAGTTATTTTAAGTCCTGGGGGGGCTTGTTTACGCTTGTATTCATTGAGATGGATTCGGCGGATTATATCCTGGACAATTTTTGGATCATGGCCATTCTTTATTATTTCTGCAATGCTTCGATTCTTTTCCACATATTCGGTTAAAATATCATCCAAGACATCGTAGGGAGGCAGAGTATCCTGATCAGTTTGATCGGGTTTTAATTCTGCTGAAGGTGGTCGGCTGATGACCCTTCCAGGAATGATCTCCTTATCGCGGTTAAGGTAACGCGCGAGGTTATAAACCATGGTTTTAGGCACATCTGAAATAACTGCCAACGCTCCGCACATATCACCATACAGGGTGCAATATCCAACCGCCATCTCGGATTTATTCCCGGTCGTTAAGACTAACGCATTGAATTTGTTGGCCAGGGCCATGAGGAGGTTACCCCGGATGCGCGCTTGAAGATTTTCCTCGGTAGTGTCGCTTTCATACTGAGCAAAAGAAGGCTGCAACTCTTTGAGGTATATTTGAAAAATATCGGATATGGAGATGCTGCGAAAATTTATCCCCAAGCGCTGAGCAAGAAGCTGCGCATCCTCAAGACTTGCTGGAGACGAGTAAAGGGAAGGCATAGCCACTCCCAGGACGTTTTGTTTTCCCAGAGCTTGAGCAGCAATGCAGGCAACGAGTGACGAGTCAATCCCTCCGCTTAAGCCCAAGGCCACGTGTTTAAAACCACATTTAGAGACATAATCCCTTGTTCCCATGCAAAGAGCTTTAAATATGAGTTCTTCATCAGTTCTCATCGAAAGGTGAATATCTCCCTGGTTAGTTTCCACATCAAAAGTAATAAGGTCTTCTTCAAATTCTTCGGCTGAAGATCGTACTTCTCCCTGAGGGTCAATGACCATACTGCCGCCATCGAAAAGAAGACTGTCATTTCCGCCTACCAGATTTACATATACTACCGGAATGTGATATTTGCGGGCAAGATTCGTGAGGATATTTATCCGGAGGTCCCTTTTGCCCACATAAAAAGGTGATCCTGAAATATTAATCAGGATATCTAAACCTTGCTTGACCAGCAGTTCCACGGGGTCGTCAGAATAAAGGTGCTCCTGGAAAAAGGCTTTATCGTTCCAGATGTCCTCACAAATCGTAATCCCCAACCGCTTTCCTGAAAAATGACTGACCTGGTTAGATTTGCCGGGCTGAAAATAACGATTTTCATCAAACACATCATAAGAAGGAAGAAGCGTTTTAAAAACACGGGAAATTATTTTTCCTTTATTGAGTAACGCAGCTGCATTATAAAACGGTTTACCTTCTTGGTTGTGATTAACGTCTAAGTATCCCAGGATTATCCCGATACTTTGAGAGGCTTTGGCAATGTGGTCCAATTTTTCCATGTTAAATCGGACAAAGTCTGGTTTGTCAATGTAGTCGGTAGGAGGGTATCCGGGGAGGGCAAGCTCAGGGAATATAACAAGATCGCAGGCTTTTTGGCGGGCCGCGTCAATAAACCGGAAAATTTTTTCTGTATTCCCTTCAAAATCTCCAATGGTGGTGTTGATTTGGGCTAATGCGATTTTCATGGCACTGTTTTTCAGCTTTTGTTCAGGGTCTTTGGGACTTTATTCGCAGACTTCCTTTTTTAGAGCGGTTGTGCATGAGGGCGTCCTCGATCAATTTAATTAAGGCCAGCACGACGAGGAAAAAGCCCAAGCCTTTTAAGGGCCACGTGCTTGATGAGGGAGTAAAAACGATTAATAGAAAACCGACCGCAGCTTTGAGCAATGCGGTCCAAATTCGTTTATTTTTTTTCTCTTCCTCTAAGTATTCACATTTTTCGCACCTTTTATTTTGAAGCTCAGCAAGGCGCCAATAAGGTTTAAATTCTTCTCCACACTTTTCACACGTTGCCATAAAACCTCCCTTGTTTTTATACCAAGTCGCCTTCATTTGTATATCTTTGTTGGCTCCTCGTCATACTCCTCGACGTACTTAAATGTACGCCTGCGTCGATTCTTCGTCGCCGCCTCGATCTACTTTTGAATGCAACTTGGTATTAAGCCTTATCTTAACGTACTTTGTCTTTATGTCAAAATTTAACCGTTCAAAGTTAAAACCCCCATTAAAAGGGGGTTTTGAAATTGGCGGAAGTGCATGGGAATCGAACCCACCAGAGACGTTGCTCACGCCTCTCACTGGATTTGAAGTCCAGGAGGCCCACCAGGACCTCACCACTTCCTTAAATTATTTTCAATAATTTCCTGGGGATCATCAGATTTCGTTTACTTTAACTTTTTTGAAGTGATTTGTCAATAGTGGGGTAAAAGGCGCTCAGGAATGCTTAAATCTTCACACGTTTTTTTCAGTGCGGTATATACTTTAGGGGTACAATTTTTTTCGATGCGATTAACCTATCGGAAGCAATCAAAAAATTTATTCGGCGGTGCAGGCCTTATCCCCGTTAAAAGAAAAAAGAAGTTATTATGCAAGCAGGTGCGTGGGGGTGATTTTAAGCAGTTGACCCGGTTTTGGGGGTGAACTATAATCTTACCAGGTAGTAATTATTTTTAAGCGGCAGCCATCGACCGATAGGGGGTGCTTTTTCATGCGACTCATAGATTTATCTTTTGCTATCGAGGAAGGAATGCCGGTTTATCCGGGGGATACCCCCACCTCAATAAAAAAACCGGATGAGCAATTGGGATCAGGCTGGTTGATCCATACCATTACCATGAGCAGCCATTGCGGTACTCATATTGAGTCCCCGGCGCACTCAATGCCGGGGGGGGAAATGCTCAATGAGTATCCGCTGGATATGTTTTTCGGACCGGCAACTACGATCGCGTGGGAGGATATCGGTCGTTATAAAATCGAAACACCGATATTAAACCTTTATTCTGGCTACGACCAATGGTGGGGGCATGAAAAGTATCTCGCGCCACCACCTTTGACTCCGCAACAGGCAGAGTGGATCGGAAACCTGGGGATTAAGATTCTGGGAATTGATACCATTTCCGTGGGCGACGTTACGGTTCATCGCCTCATCCAGGGAAAAGGCATCTTGATCGTTGAAGAAATGTGCAACTTGAAACAGATACTGTATCAGGAAGCAGAACTTTATCTCTTTCCCCTCAAGCTAACCAAGGAAGCATCTCCTATCCGGGCAGTGGCGAAACTCCCGTGAACAGGCCATCAAGATTGTGACTTCTAATACCTATGGAAACTTTTTCTCTTCGTGAAGACAAAATAGCTTCCCTGCCTGCCCAACCGGGTGTTTATCTCATGAAAGATGGGGCCGGCACCATTCTCTATGTGGGAAAGGCGATAAGCCTCCGTTCCCGGGTGAGGTCCTATTTTCGAGCCAGTGCTGATCACCCCATAAAAACCAAGGTGCTGGTCTCGAAAGTCGCTGACTTTGATTACCTGATCACGGATACTGAAAAAGAGGCGCTTATCCTTGAGAGCAACTTAATCAAAAAATATAAACCCCGCTACAATGTTAATCTCAAGGATGATAAGCACTTTCTTTATCTAAAATTTACGGTAAAAGAACAATATCCTCGCCTTGTTTTTGTCAGAAGGGTTGAAAAAGATAATGCTCTCTATTTTGGTCCCTATGCCTCGGCCAATGCAGTGCGGGAAACACTCCAAATCATTCATAGGCTTTTTCCTATCCGAAAGTGTTCCCAGCGAATCTTTAAAAACCGGATTCGCCCGTGCATTAACTTTCAGCTTAAAAGATGCTTAGCGCCCTGTTGCCGTGAGGTGAACCAGGAGGAATACAACAACATTGTAAAAAGAGTCCTCCTTTTTTTGCGCGGTCAGGATCGGGAGCTGATTTTTCAATTGACCGCGGAAATGAACGAAGAGTCTAAATATCTTAATTTTGAAAGAGCCGCGCTTATCAGGGATGAGATTAAAGCGATTGAGAAGACATTAGAAAAACAAAAAATCGTTTCCACCCGATTCATTGATCAGGACGTTATCGCTTATTTTCGCAAAGATCTTCATATCGAGGTTTTTATTCTTTTTATCCGGCAGGGCCGGATGGTGGGCAACCAGTCATTTTTTTTCCGTAACGTTGAGTTGGAGGATGAAGAAGCTATTTCCTCCTTTCTCACCCAATTTTATGGAGAGGGGAAATATATTCCGGACGAGGTGATTATCCCTCTGCGATTGGAAAATCACGGGCTGATTGAAGAATACTTTTCGGAGCGCAAGGGGAAAAAAGTAAAAACTATTTTTCCTCACAAGGGGGATCGAAAAAATCTGCTTACCATGGCGTTTGACAATGCCAAGCTTATGCTGGAAAACCGCGAAACCCAGAGTGAGACAATTAACCGAGCAATGAAAAAAATTAAAGAAAGTCTCCGCCTTCAGCGTGAACCAAGAATTATTGAGTGTTTTGACATTTCCAATCTTTTTGGGAAAGAGGCAGTGGGTTCCATGGTCAGGTTTAAAGATGGTGAACCACTCAAGCAGAAATACCGGCACTACAAAATAAAAACCGTGGATCAGGCAGATGACTATGGAATGATGTATGAAATCATTAAACGCCGCCTTACCAGAGGCCTGGAAGAGCAAGACCTTCCTGATCTTCTCATCGTTGACGGAGGAAAGGGGCAACTCCAGGTTGCCTGTCGCGTAATGAAAGAATTGCGAATAAATAATACTCTTGATGTGATCGGGCTTGCCAAGGGCAAGTTTCAGGATTTTACCAAAGGGCCGGAAAAAGTTTTTCTTCCGGGTCGTAAAGATCCCCTCATTCTTTCCAAACACGGTTCAGCCCTCCATCTTCTTCAGAGGATTCGGGATGAAGCGCACCGTTTCGCCATTACCTTCCACCGAAAATTGAGAGCAAAAAAGCAGACTGCTTCTCCTCTTGACGAGATTCCCGGAATCGGGCCAATTAAAAAGAAAAATCTTCTTATCCATTTTGGGAGTTTGAAGAAAATTCAAAATGCCGGTATGGAAGAACTGTTGCAGTCCCCCTCTATTGCCAGAAAAGACGCAGAAAATATTTACAATTATTTTCATAAGATGTAAATCCCGTCAGAAGGCTTTCACACGGGGACTTTCTAACGGGTTAAACTCGTTTCTGTTTTTGCTTGACATGCTATAAGTTTTGTGACATTTTGGAGATAATAATTCCAAAAAGGAAGCAAAAATGGAAATTAAAAGCCGCTTTTTCCAGGGAACCCCCCAAAGCTTTTTTCTCTTTGGCCCCCGGGGAACAGGGAAGTCCACATGGATCAAACAAAATCTGGATAACGCGCTTACAATTGACCTCTTGGCGCCGGAAGTATTTCGGGCTTATTCGGCAAGGCCGGAAAGATTACGTGAAGTTTTCGAAGCGCAGGATTCCATTGATACAATAGTGGTGGATGAAATCCAAAAGGTGCCGCAACTCCTGGAAGTGGTACATCAATTGATGGAACTTCATTCCAATAGACGTTTTGTACTAACAGGATCAAGCGCCAGAAAACTTAAGAGATCAGGGGTTGATCTGCTTGCTGGTCGTGCGGTAGTTAAAACAATGCATCCTTTTATGGCTGCTGAACTGGGCGAACAATTTTCTCTTGAAGAAGCTCTTACCGTAGGCATGGTTCCTTTGGTGGTAAATTCTCATAGTCCGAGGGAGGCTGTCAGTACTTACGCCGCTCTTTATCTCAAAGAAGAGGTGCAGATGGAGAGCCTTGTCCGCAATATAGGCGCTTTCAGTCGGTTTTTGGAGTTCATAAGTTTCAGTCATGGATCGGTGCTCAATATTTCAGATGTTGCCCGAGATTGTCAGGTGGAACGTAAAACCGTGGAAGGCTATATCTCGATTATAGAAGACCTCCTTCTTGCCTTTCGTATACCCGTTTTCTCAAAACGCGCAAAAAGAAACATATCGTCACATCCCAAATTTTATTATTTTGACGCGGGTGTCTTCAGGGCGTTGCGTCCGGCCGGACCATTAGACGCGCCGCAGGAAATTGACGGCGCAGCTCTGGAAGGGATGGTTGTTCAACACCTTCGCGCCTGGAACGCCTATAGTGGAGAGCATTGCAAAATTTACTTCTGGCGCACCAAGTCCGGTAATGAAGTTGATTTTGTAGTTTACGGTCCCGACACATTGTGTGCCATTGAAGTAAAAAATACCACCAAGATTCACCCCAGAATGCTTAAAGGTCTACTGGCCTTTCAAGAAGGCTATCCGGAAGCGCAGTTGCTTCTGCTTTATCGGGGAAAAGAACGCTTAAAAATAAAAAATGTTCTTTGTGTGCCGGTGGAGGAATTTTTAAAAAATCTGACTCCCCAAACCCCTCTCATAAAATTACCCAAAACATGAGAGCCAAAGCGGACGGAATAAAACGAGAGCAAAAAAGCTAATGGCCGGGTTTTGTTGGGCAAGACGTGGAATGATATGCCGAAAGTATTACCATCCTCGCAGGCGGCATAACGATTGAAATCAGCCGCAAGTGTAACAAGTCGGCTGGATTGATTGGTTCGATTAGATCAAAATTTGTCAAAAAAGATGTTTATCCCGTCCTTTACCTTGTCATAGTAGATGACTTGCACCCCGATGCTTTCCGGTAACATCTGCTTCGCTTCATACGTCTGCGGTTTGATGCTGACGGGATTGTCGCCAATATAGCCGTCGATCCCCTTTGCTTCTTCTTCGGGGACGGATATCCTGTAGGATTTTCCCGTATATGTTGCGACACGCTTCAGAATCGCCTCCTGAAATTTCAGGCCGACAAACGTTTTCACGATGACCAAGTCTTTGACCCATACTCTGATCATTTCTTCATCTATCTTGGTAATGACCTGTTTGAAGTTTTCAATCATCTGCGTGATTTTGGTTTTCGCTTTTTCGATCGCTTCGGGGTGGTTGCTCAAATACCACTTCTCCCATTCTTCCAGCTTCCGGCCCCGAAACTCCTGGATCAATTCACTCATTTGACCGACAACTTCCGGCCGTGTTCCTTGGGCGTTCTGGTTTGCCAGATTAATAAGCTGGGTGGCGTATTTAGGAAATGAAACCACGTCGGAGTCAAGCAATTGCGTGATTTCCTCATTTCTCATCTTGAGTTTCTTCATGGTCGGACTTCACCTTTTAGGATCGCTTTGAACTTTTTATGATATCGGAATGGGAAGGTCTCGTCTAATTGGACCAAATTTGAACGAAGAAAATGGAGATTAATAAAGGTATTATTTCTCAGATATAGATAAGAAAGCAACCGGCTATTTTCATCGTATTTTGCCTGATCGAATTTCAGGTAGACGCTCTGCCCCTTTAATTTTTCCCAAAGCCACTTTATGGCTTCCAGTTCTTTTCCTGCCTTTGTTCCGATGCCGATCAACCTGACGATCATGTCGTTGTTTAGTTCCATCATGTTGGGAGCAATCACGCGCCTCAAATGAAAATACTGCTCTTTATTTTTTTCATTGGCTTCGATTTTCGACCCGAAGGTCATCTTTCGGGGATCGATCTTCTTGTCGAATCGAACTGTATCGTGAAATATATAGGGCATTTTCTGTATTTCCTGTCGGTAATCGATGGCCATCCTCACCGGTTTAACCACTTCAACATCGGTCTGACTGAAAATATCGGCCCGCTCAGCCCCGATTTTTTTTCTGATTACCGGTAAAAAGGACTCATTGATCTCGTATCCGATCGAGTGCCTTTGAAGACGCTTTGCCGCCAGAGTGGTCGTGCCGCTTCCCAGAAAGGGATCAAGAACCGTTTCCCCGACAAAACTGAACATCCTGATCAGTCGCCTGGGAAGCTCTTCGGGAAACATGGCCAGATGCTTATCCTGTTTCTCCCCTGGAAAATTCCAGTGTCCGGCGAAATATTCGTTCCATTCTTCTACGGACAGCTTGCACTGCTCTTTCGCCGTTTTGTTGACCGGCGGGGGACTGCCGGATTTTTTAAAGAGTAGGATAAATTCGTAATCAATCTTGATAATTCCATTTCGTGGGTAGGGGTACGACCCCATAATCGTGGCGCCGCCCGTCGTGTTACAGGTCGTCACCTTCTGCCAGATAATCCCGCCCATATAATCGAAACCGATGAACTCACAGAACTTAATAATTTCGGTCCTGATGGGAATGACTTTATATCGGCCGTAATAGACGGACCTGGCGAACTGATCACCGATATTGATGCACAAACGGCAACCGCCATGAAGGACACGATGGCATTCTTTCCATACGAGGTTCAGATTGTTGATATATTCTTCATAGGTATCATGAAAACCAATCTGTTGGGCACTGTCGTAGTCCTTGAGTTGCCAGTAAGGTGGTGACGTTATGACGAGATGGACGGATTCATCGGGAACTTCCGACATCGAACGAGAATCAGCTATAAAAATTTTGTGCTTGTTCATGCCTTCCTTATACCCTATTCCATTTGTCTATTCAATATCGAAAAATAATTATACAGTCCGTATAAATCTGGAAACACAGACTGTTGCCTTCTGTATAAGACGTTTCCGTATCTTCCTAATAAATTATAAATATCACATAATATTAAATTGTTAAACCATTTTTTTTGCTTTGATGGCTCCGGTCTTATACAGACTGTATAATACCAAGTCGCCTTCATTTGTATATCTTTGTTGGCTCCTCGTCATACTCCTCGACGTACTTAAATGGACGACTGCGTCGATTCCTCGTCGCCGCCTCGATCTACTTTTGAATGCAAATTGGTATACGCCGGTTCAAAGCTCGTCAACTGGACTCCGAACCCCGTGCCCGCCTTTGCTCAAAACGTGCGTGTAAAAGTTGTGCGATCAACCACATTCTTACACACCCCGTCACTTTGTGACACCCCTCTCAAGAGGGGATTTGTCTAATATTCTTGGTTTGTGTAGGGGCACGGCGCGCCGTGCCCCTACATTGGACAAAAAACAAAAAAGGCCAATCACCTTTCTAATCCGGCGATTTGGCCTTATGTTATTTTTTTATCAGTTTTAAAAATTCTTCCCATCAAAGACTCCCGGTTCCTTTCCGCCCCTTATCTTTTTGGGTTGATGACTTTTTTATCTTTTTTAATCTAAACCGGAAGAAAAATCAACAAAAAAGAAGAGAACCAGATTTTATTTATAGATTAAATGCGGTGATTCAAGCAGCACCCTGGTATCCGGCGGCACCGGATCAGTGATCCACACATTACCTCCGATCACCGAACGCGCTCCGATAACTGCTTTGTCACCGAGAAGAGTTGCTTCCGCGTAAATAATTACATCATCTTCAATGGTGGGATGTCGTTTTTTCCTCCTCAGTTGCTCGCCCGCATCCTTGGGCAACGACAAAGCCCCCAAGGTTACTCCCTGGTAAAGCCGGACGTTTTTCCCAATCTCCGTGGTTTCCCCGATAACCACCCCGGTCCCATGGTCAATGAAAAAGCTCTCCCCAATCTGAGCGCCAGGATGAATGTCAATACCCGTGACACTGTGAGCATATTCAGTCATGATACGAGGAATGAGGGGTATTTTCTGTTCGTAAAGCTCATGCGCAATGCGATAAACCATAATGGCAAATATCCCCGGATAGCTGAAAATAATCTCATCAAAACTTTGAGCGGCGGGGTCACCATCATAAGCAGCGCGCACATCTGTTGCCAATAATCGTCTGATTTTTGGGATTGATTTTAAAAAAATCACCGTTTCATGCTCGCCTTGCTCGCTGCATTTAATGCATGGCTTATGAAAGCGAAGGCAATCGTGCTGAAAGCTTCGGGAGATTTGTTCGGCAAGCATTTCAAACAAAACACTTACGGACTGCCCCATTTGATACTTAAGGTTAACCGGGTCGGTTTTTTCCTTATTAAAATAACCGGGAAACAGGATTTCTCGGAGCCGATGGATGCTTTCAATGATCGCCTCACGGGACGGAATTACTTCAGAATACATTTGTTCAAAACATTCACCGCTATGACAGGTCTCCACAATATCTTCAACTATTTTCGGAAGTTCTTCCCGAAAATGCTGATGCGATCGATAGCCGGTTTCACATACTTGCTTTATCAATTCCTCATCAATGGTTGATTTCATAACCTTACCTCCTAAAAAAATTATCTCTTTCAACCAGTATTAACCCTAATCACGCTTTTTGCAATCCCTATGAAATATCCTCATCCAACTCCTCGGTAAGACTTCGAATGCCAGATGTTTCCGGAAGTTTTACTTTTTCAATTCATTGAGGGTTTTTGGTACATAACTGGATTACTCGGTTTAAAAAATCCTTGACAAGGGTTTTTTTATCTGTAATCAATATATCCTACTATTTTTGTAGGATAAATAGGAAAACTAATTTTGTCAAAAGAAATTTTTTAAGAAAATGAAACTTTCAACAAAAATGCGTTACGGAACAAGGGTTATGGTTGAGTTGGCAATGGCTTATCCGGAAAGAGCGGTTTCCGTAAAAGAATTGGCAAAAAATCAACGCCTGTCAATAAAGTATTTGGAACACATAATGGCATCGTTAAAAGGATCCGGCCTGATAAAACCGGAACGGGGGGTGCACGGGGGATATTCACTTGCGCGGGACCCCACTACGATTAAACTCATTGCGCTCTACCGAGCTTTTGAAGGCCCTTTTTCCCTCCTGGATTGTATCGGAAACCCAAACCTATGTCAGATGAACGAGGAATGCCCGACCCGGGATACATGGGTGGAGATGAACGAAGCATTAGAAAAAATTCTCGAACGAACCACGATTCAAGACTTGCTGGAACGAAAGAAAAAATTGAAGAATTCTCCGTTAGCCATGTATCACATTTAACCAAAATTTGAAGAGCGTTTAAGTTGATTTTTATGAAATAAAGAAAGGAGCCTTCATGGGAAAAATATATCCTGATATTACCAAAACAATTGGGAATACTCCTTTGGTTCGTTTGAATCGCCTTACCGCGGGAGTAGAGGCTGAGGTGGTAGCTAAAATTGAGTCTTTTAACCCCCTTTCGAGTGTCAAAGACCGAATCGGCCTGAGTATGATTGAGGATGCGGAAAAAAATGATCTGATCAATAAAGATACGGTTATTGTTGAGCCCACCAGTGGAAATACCGGAATCTCTCTGGCGTTTGTATGTGCAGCCAAGGGTTATAAATTAATTCTTACCATGCCGGATACCATGAGCATGGAGCGAAGGCAGCTGCTTCGCATATTTGGGGCCGAACTTATCCTTACCCCCGGTGCAGAAGGAATGACCGGCGCAGTGAAACTGGCTGAAAAGCTGGTAAAAACAATGAAAAATGCTTTCATTCCTCAGCAGTTCAAGAATCCCGCTAACCCCAAAATTCATCGGGAAACAACTGCGGAAGAGATTTGGAAAGACACTGACGGCAAAGTGGATATATTAGTAGCTGGTGTGGGAACCGGCGGGACGATCACGGGCGTTGCGGAGGTGATCAAACCCCGGAAACCTGATTTTAAGGCAATTGCCGTGGAACCAAAAGACTCCCCCGTGCTTTCCGGTGGCAAACCAGGTTCTCATAAAATCCAGGGCATTGGCGCTGGTTTCGTCCCCGACGTATTAAGAACGGACCTCATCGATGAGATTATTTGTGTTACCAATGACGACGCGGGAGAGACCGCCCGGCAACTTGCGCTTACAGAAGGAATCCTTGGAGGAATTTCCTCGGGTGCGGCAGTTTGGGGGGCGCTGGAAGTAGCAAAAAGAAAAGAAAACAAGGGCAAACTGATTGTGGTAGTGCTTCCCGATACTGGGGAACGCTACCTGTCAACCTGGTTGTTCCAACAATAATGTTTGGTAAGGGTTACGTTTCTTAACATCTTACAAACTGTATTTTGATTTTTAATTTTCTGTTCCTCTTGGAAGGTGGTGGTTGGAATGCTATGGCTTATGCAATCCGGAATCTTGGTTCAAAAACTATAACGAAACAATTACAACAAGATTTCCGGAGGAAATATGGCAAAAACAATTAAAGAAATAAACGAAAAGATACAAAAGGGCCAAGCAGTCGTAGTGACTGCTGAGGAGATTATTGACATTGTAGAAGAAGAGGGATCAAAAAAAGCAGCTCAGAAGGTTGATGTGGTTACCACTGGGACTTTTGGCCCAATGTGCTCCTCGGGAGTTTATCTTAACATAGGTCATAGCAAGCCACGGATCAAGCTGGGAGGGGGGAAAACGACCTTTAACGATCTTCCCGCTCATACTGGGTTAGCTGCGGTTGATCTTTATATTGGGGCCACTACCCTTCCAGATGATGATCCTCGGAATAAGACATTTCCAGGTGATTTTACTTATGGTGGCGGCCACCTCATCGAAGACCTGGTCGCAGGGAAGGATGTGAAACTCGTTGCCAGCGCGTACGGTACTGATTGCTATCCTCGCAAGCACCTCGAAACCTGGATAAACATAAAAGATATCAATGAGGCAGTGCTCTTCAACCCGCGCAATGCCTACCAGAATTACAACTGCGCGGTAAATCTTTCGGATAAAATCCTCTACACCTACATGGGGGTTCTAAAGCCTCGTTTGGGGAATGCAAACTACTGTAGTGCTGGTCAACTCTCACCCCTTTTGAATGACCCGCTTTACAAAACCATTGGTTTGGGAACCAGAATTTTTCTGGGTGGTGGAATCGGGTATGTGGTCTGGCACGGCACCCAGCATAACCCCGGAGTTAAGCGGGGAGAGAATGGCGTTCCTCGCGCTCCTTCGGGAACCCTGGCGATCCTTGGTGATCTGAAGCTGATGAATCAAAAATATCTGGTGGGAGCTTCTTTCCAGGGATATGGGGCCACCTTGATAGTAGGGATCGGCATCCCGATCCCCATTCTTAACGAAGAGATCTGCCGCTTTACTGTGGTTAAAGACAAAGATCTTTATGCTCCTATCGTTGATTACAGCAAGGCCTATCCCGCACGGGAACCGGAGACCCTGGGAGAGGTTAGTTACGCCCAGCTTAAAACCGGCAAAATTACCGTCCAGGGCAAGGAGGTCTCGGCTGTTCCCCTTTCGAGTTATGTCAAGGCAAAGGAAATCGCGGAAACCCTCAAAGACTGGATCAAGGAGAGTAAGTTTTTGTTGTCTGAACCGGTTGCCGGATTGCCCGGGGCTGATTCCGGATACGGTTTTCGCCCCCTCATAGAAAGGCCAATTAAATAGCATCACGATCATGATGAAATAATATATAAAAGGGAGGTCCAAAGTGATTTCACGAAAAATAGTTCTCAAGTTCCCTCACCTTTTGATAGACCAGCCCATTATCTGCAACCTGGTGAAGCAGTATAACCTGGACTTTAATATTCTCAAAGCCCACATTACGCCAAACGAAGAGGGCCTTTTAGTGTTGGCACTCAAGGGTGAGGACATCTCCTTTAAAGAAGGAATGCATTTTTTAGAAACCGCCGGGGTTGTGATTCAACCATTAAGCAAGGACATTACCCGCAATGAGATCCGCTGTACTCATTGCGGAGCTTGCTTAGCCGTGTGTTCGACTGGTGCGCTTGCGATTGATCGCAGCACCAGGATAGTTACCTTTGACAATGAAAAGTGTATCGCCTGTGAGTTGTGTATCAAAGCCTGTCCGCCACGGGCGATGGAGGTTAATTTCTAATCATCAACAGGGCCAACGCCTAAAACAGAAAGGAAGACTATGGGTGAGAAAATATTTAGCGGCGGAGGAGAAAAGGACGTAACCAGGGCAATTATTTCCGAATTTGCGCGCCAATTTGAGGAATATGTTGAAAGTGATTGTATCATTGTTGGCGCGGGTCCGTCTGGCTTGATGGCCGGGAAGATCCTTTGCCAGGAGGGTTTAAAAGTTTTTATCATCGAGCGCAACAATTACCTCGGGGGAGGATTCTGGATCGGCGGTTACTTAATGAACAAAGTCACGGTCCGGGCGCCCGCCCAGAAAGTTTTGAATGTGCTTGGCGTACCTTATATTGAAGCCTCACACGATCTTTTTGTTGCCGACGGCCCGCACGCCTGTTCCAAGCTTATTGCGGCCGCGTGTGATGCCGGCGTTAAATTCGCCAACATGACGGTCTTTGACGACCTCATTCTTCGGGAAGGGAACCGGGTGGCTGGTGTAGTTATTAACTGGACCCCGGTCCAATCATTACCCCGTCAGATTACCTGTGTTGATCCGGTTGCCTTAGAAACAAAGCTGGTTATCGATGCTACCGGCCATGACGCCTGCGTAGTCACCAAACTGGAGGAAAGGGGTCTGATCAAAACAGTTGGTTACGGTGCCATGTGGGTTGAACGGTCTGAAGACTTAGTTGTTGAGCATACGGGTGAAGTGCACCCTGGTCTCGTAGTGACGGGAATGGCGGTCAGCACAGTCTATGGTCTTCCCCGGATGGGACCGACGTTCGGGGCAATGCTTCTTTCTGGAAAGAAGGCCGCGGAAATTGCGCTTAAAATTTTGAAAAAAGGATGATGTAAGTGTAAGTGGATGGTGACTTTACTGTCCCTTCGATTATTCAACTTTACAATGGGGCTGATCCCAAAGAGGTAAAGAGCAAGGATCTTGCTGCGTTTCTAAAAACACACTTTCCGGAGTCAAACATCAATGTCCGTGATGATTTTTTTTCTTACTGGCTTCGGCGATGCGGCGCAAAGGAAGAAAGATTATATTCTCTTGCCAAAAATCTCGCCCAGTCAAAAGTTCATCATCCGGACAAAAAGAGTTTTAGCGGTGAAACATTACCGGGAGAAGTTGATTTCGAATTAAAATTTCTCATGTCCGATCGCATTAAGCCGGTCGGGGTACTCTACGACGGATTTCAGGTGATGGTGATCTGCTCAGACCTGTTAGCGCCAGACGAAGCAACTTGGGACCATTGCCATATAATTCTGACCAATCAGTTGTTAGGGACCTGGGATGAAAATGATTATCGTTATCACGTGAGGGTTTCGCTATATGGTTTTCCATCTGCCATATCAACCACCGGAGTAATCGAGGGGCCTGCCCGGCCACGAGAATATTATCTGGGCCAGACATTAGGCGCAAATCCGGAAAGCCTGAAGAAGGCTTTCAGCCCGAGATATATTGGATATGGCGACCCTCGGCTTCCGGAGGTCATCAAAGGGTATCTCTTACAAGCTCTTTTTTACCACATTACCGGCAACCCTTTCTGTCATGACAAGGGATGCCGGCTCTTCAATGCTCACTGGCAGGAAGAAATGATTTATGCCCAGCTGAGGCCAGGGACAAGTCTCTGTGATTTTCACCGCCAGATCCTGGAGAGAGTTTCGTGTAAAAAAAACCAAGATTTTAAGTAAGTTTAAAAATATAAAGAGGGTAAATTACCTATCCAGTATATGCAGTTGTTTATAAGGTTGCCGTAATGAAAACAATTTATCTTGATCATGCAGCCACCACTCCGGTAAGACAAGAGGTTTTGGATGCAATGGTGCCATATTTTTCTGAGATTTTTGGAAACGCCTCCAGCATCCATATGGTCGGCCAACGTGCCAGGAAAGCACTGGAAAAGGGGAGGATGGTTATAGCGGGCTGTATTGGGGCTGATCCCAAAGAGATATTCTTCACCAGCGGAGGCACCGAAAGTGATAACCTCGCGATCAAAGGGGTAGCACACGCTAACAAAACCAAGGGTATGCACCTGATAACCACTAACATTGAACATCATGCGGTGCTTAATTGCTGCAAATCCCTTGAGGAAGAAGGATTTGAAATAACCTATCTTCCAGTTGAACAAAATGGCGTTGTCCTCTTTTCGGCACTCGAAGAAGCAATCCGGCCGGACACCATTCTCATCTCGGTGATGCTGGCCAATAACGAGACCGGAACGCTCCAGCCGGTAT
>LQYC01000123.1_pt1 | contig 15975 bp, 15 predicted proteins | sample 661771 | NCBI WGS metagenome assembly LQYC01 (sample SAMN03483023, study PRJNA281117) | bioreactor metagenome | isolation source: benzene-degrading methanogenic enrichment culture from a contaminated... | place: USA: oil refinery in Oklahoma | collected 2011-05
GAAAATGCCGCTTCTTTTTTCGTTTTTTGCGGATTTGTTTTTTCATACAACTTCATTTTACCGAAGTTGCATTTCAAAAGAGAATTTTCGCCATTTGGCGGGACTTACACTCCCTCCCGTATCTACCCCCTTTCGGTGGCTTGGCGGGAAGCGGTTGGCCTATCCGGTCTTACACTCCATTTTGCCACCGCTTCCCTTCTTATTTCTTGGGGGAAAGATTTCTTGATTTACCAAACCGGCGTAAACGCCTGTTTTTGTTTACAGCTTATTTTGCCATATACTTTTTTGCCAGTGTTGCCGCTTGAGTTTTGTTTTTTGTCCATTTCACGCGCGTATCGCGCTTGAACCACATTATCTGGCGTTTGGCGTACTGCCAGTCTTCTTTTTTGATATTTTCGATCATTTCGGCCCGGGTGATTTTTTTTTGTAAAAATTGCGCGCAGGCGCGGTATTCCAAGCCGAACGATTCCAATTTATTCCATGACAGACCGGATTCTTTGAGTTTTTTAACTTCGCCGGCCATTCCCGCTTTCAAGCGTTTTTCCGTGCGCTTGGCAATGAGTTTTTTCAATTCGGTTTCGCTTCTTTTAATGCCGATGATTAAAATCGGATAGGGCAGAGGCTGTTTTTTCAGTTCCGGCACGGGTTTTTTCGTGGTTTTAACGATTTCAATGGCGCGGATGAGCCGCCGCGGATTTTTTGATTCGATGGTTCTGGCCCGCCGCGGATCGAGTTTTTTTAAAATTCCGAAAAGTTCGGCAACGGTTTTTTGTTCAAGATTTTTTCTCAACTTCCAATCGGGTTTCACTTCGGGGATGATAATACCGTCGATGACCGATTGAATGTAAAAGCCGGTGCCGCCGCAGAGAATCGGGATTTTGCCCGATTTTTGTATCTTTTTTATCGCCGCCAGCGCCAGCTTGCGGTAGCGCGTAACCGTAAAAACCGAGCGGCAAGCGGCCACATCCAAAAGATGATGGCGAACGCCCATCATTTCTTTTTTGGTGATTTTCCCCGAGCCGATGTTCATACCTTTGTAAACTTGGCGCGAATCGGCCGAAATCACCTCGCCGTTGAATTTTCTGGCGATAATCACGGCGACTTCCGATTTTCCCGAAGCGTTCGGCCCGACGATAACAATCAGTTTATTTTTCATTTTTGGCCAGCGCGCCCATAAGCCCGAATGATTGCGCTTTGGTTATTTTGACTTTAACGATATCGCCCGGTTTAATTTCGTTTTTCTCAATCCGGAATTTAACGGTTTTATAGTGGCGGGTTTTACCCAGCGCGAATATTTCGTTTTTAATCGTTTCGATCATAACTTCAACCGTTTTTCCGACATATTTTTTATTATGGTTTAAAGCGGTGATTTTCACAATATCGTTGATCGAATCTTCGCGCCGTTTTTTTTCCATTTTTGGAACATTGTCGTCCAATTTTGCCGCGGCCGTGCCGGCTCGTTTTGAATACTGGGCGATATAAGCCATATCGTATTTTATCATATTAAACGCTTTGGCGGTGTTGTTAAATTGCGTTTTGGTTTCGCCGGGGAAGCCCACGATCACATCGGTGGAAATCGCGATTTCTTTTTCCAAACCGGCGCGATATTTTTTAAACGCGGCGCGGATCTTTTTTACCAATTCTTTGTACTTTTCAACAGTGTAAGGCCGCGCCATTGCCTTCAGAATCGCGTTGTCGCCGCTTTGGATCGGCAAGTTGAGATACGGAGTAACTTTGGCGCACTGTGCCATCGCATTGACCGCGGCGGCGTCAAAATCCTTGGGATGGGGCGAAGTGAAACGAATCCAAAATTGTCCGGGGACATCGTTGGCCAAACGCAAAAGATCGGCGAAATCAACTTCTTTAAAATGATAATTATTGACATTTTGTCCCAACAGCCAAATTTCTTTGGCGCCGTTTTTCACCGCCGATTTGATTTCGGCCAAAATGTCTTCGGCCGGTCGGGACGCCAGCGGGCCGCGCGTGTAGGGAACCACGCAATATGAGCAATAATTGTCGCATCCCTTGGAAATCGGAATCAGCGCGCTGAATTTTGACCCGCGTTTGGGCGGCGCGCAAAAATAATCATTTTCGCGCAAGCCTGTTTCGCGTGATTTGCGTGGGTCGGACCCACGCAAGTTTGCGTGGGTCGGACCCACGCAAGTTCCACGGAGGTTTAATGTCTTCGGCCAGTCGTTTAAAGTTTTGATGTCAAGAATGTGATCAAAAAATCCGGCAAAACGGGATTTGTCGCTTTCCACCACGCAACCGGTCAAAATCGCGATAAATTTTTTGTTTCTCCTTTTGGCCGATTTGATTTTTTGCTCCAATCCGAAAACGCGGTCCGCGGCCATCTGCCGCACCGAACACATTACCGCCACAAAAATATCGGCCGTTTCCGCGGTCGCGGTTTCTTTTATTCCAAACGATTCAAAAAGCCCGGCGATACGCTCGGCGTCGGAGATATTCATTTGGCATCCAAAAATTTGGATAAAATAATTCATAATTTTCGCGTCACTCCAAGAGCCAATTTTTCATTTTATCAAAATTTCATTAAAACTCAACGCGTTAAGCGGGTTTTTCATTTTTCCAAACTTAAAACCCGGAATACCCGGGTTTTAAGTTTGGAGTTGCGCGGACTATTTTTTGCAATAGCAAGAAAGAGTTTTGTTATAATTGTCCGGCAATCCCGCGGAACAGCTTGGGCTCGAAACGGTTTTTACATATAACGATGTCGAATCGGTAAAATTCGAACATAATCCGGATGAATAGCCGTTTAGCTTGCAATAATTGTTGCAATCGCAATCCAGCTTTTGCAGCGGGTCGTTAAATGTGCCGCAAACGGCTTGTTCCGGGCAATCCCTGATTTTTGTGATCGTAAATTCTTCCCATATCCCGGCCGTGTCGCGATTGGCGATCAGCGAACCGGCGCCGGCATTTTCCGCGGTGACATAACGGTTGTTGGTTGCCGCCTTAATCGTTGCATTGTTGGTGTTGGCAATTGAAGAAATGAAGAATTCTTCCCATATCCCGGCCGTGTCGCGATTGGCGATCAGCGAACCGGCGCCGGCATTTTCCGCGGTAACATATTTGCCGTTGATGTTTGCTTTAATGCTGACGCTGCCATCGTTTAGCGGGATAATCACAAATTCTTCCCATATCCCGGCCGTGTCGCGATTGGCGATCAGCGAACCGGCGCCGGCATTTTCCGCGGTAACATATTTATTGTTTATACCGGCTTTGATATTGGCGATAACGCAATTGTTTGGCTTGCCGGTGATGAATGTTGCCGATTTTTTGCAGGTCACCTGGAAATTTTGGTTTTCTCCGGACGAATAGGTTTTGGCGCCGTCAGAATAAACTTTGAATAAACCATCGCAGCATTCGCCCTCCAAATAACCGAACGATTCCCCTTCTTTTTTGCAACTCGCAACAACGACGGGTTTTTTACAAATAAAGCCTTCCGTGGTTGCTTGCGTTCCGTTTGAATAGGTCGTCGTTCTTGGTTGCGCGGTAAGTCCAAAGCAACAGGGGATTGCCGCTCCGGTAGTCATTCCGATCTCGCCCTCTCCTTCGCCGTAGCAAGTTTTAATGGTACCAATTGCGCCAGTGTTGACGCAAGTATTGTTGATGCAAGTGCCGTAGTCGCAGGCAAAAGTATTGCAACCAATGCCATTGGAAACGGTCTTCCACGCGCCTTTTAGACAAACGCCTTTCAGCCATTGATTTTCCTTTTGGCTATCACTGTCAACGCACATCCGCGGGTTGTCCGCGCCGCCATCGCCCCAGCCGCACTGGGTGGTGTTGCAACAAACGCCGTAGGAGCAGTTTGCGGAAACGCAGTCGGATTTCAAGGCGCATTTTGAGCCGTTTGGCAACAGCTTGGCGGATGAACCGGAGCAATCGGCCGGACAGGAACCTTTATATGCGGAAGTATCGCCCTCACCGGCGTCGCAAACTCCGTTGCCGCAAATCGGTTTTGTTTTGTCGCAATCCGCCGGACAGCTCGCCGCGGTTTCGCCGAAGCGGCAGATGCCGTTGCCGCAGGTTTCCAAAGGCTTGAGTATGGCAATCTGCTGGCTTAATTGCTGAATTTGCAAAGTCAGGCTATTTATGGTTTGTTGTAATTCTTCGATTGTCGGTGTCGCTTCCGGGTTTGTGCCCGGAGTGGCGCTCGCGCTTTCGCTAAAAATTCCGATTCCCGCGATCAGCGCGCACAACGCCGCCGCGGCGATTTTATTTTTTAGGTTCATATTTGTTTTATTAAGTCTGTCGCTTGAACGGTCTTTATTGTAATAATTTGATTTTAAAGATTTCTTCAGCCGACCTTTTAATTGAATTATTTCGCAATACAAATTCATTATACAATATATTTCATTTTCAAACAGAAAATACATTGATGGCGGGGTATTAACCCCGCCATCAACCAAAGGATGTTCCCTTTGGAATCTTGTTCCCCGCAGCGAGCTGGCGGGGTATAAAGGGTCTGTTGCCGAATTAGCTTCAACTGCAATTTCCATTTTTTGGCTGCAAAGAATTCATCATTTATCGCCAGATTTAGCTTAAATATGCCTCCTCATTCTTCATTCTTTTCGCTCGAAAACCGAAAATTTCGTTCTGAAGCTAATTCGGTAGCAAACCCATAAAAAGGATCAATCAAGCGGGCTTTTTTCATTTTTCCAAACTTAAAACCCGGAAAAATACCCGGGTTTTAAGTTTACTGCAATTTTGCTTATTTACAGGTTCCGTAACCCGTGGTTACATTTGATGATTGGCAGGTTAATCCCGAACAGCAACAGCCGTTCAAAATATAATCAAGATATGTAAGTGAATGATCTAGCCATCCGGTCGTCCAGATTTCATTTTTAATGCGGGATGACATATAAGAACAGACAGATTCCGTCGATAATACGCATTGGCCGCCCGCGGCGCTACAATGACCGCCGCTTCCGTTGCCGCAATCCATCGCGCAATTGGCTGAAGTTTCGGCGGCTTCGCAACGCTTGTTTCCGCAAATTGGATCAAAGAAACGGATCGGATGGGTGATAACGCCGCTACATTCTCCGTAATTTTTTGAATTGGTGCCCCAATTTTTCGAATAACAAGCAAATACTTTGTTTTTTGCGATTCCGCAAGCTGCGGTCTGGGCAATCGTCGGATTGGGCGTGTTTGCCAGGCAAGATAAATTCATATCGGTTGCGGTGGTTGTTTGTTCCGCTAACGCCTCCAATCCGCCTAAGATGGTTGGCCCGGCTACTATTGTTTGGAATTTATATTTGACTGTAACATTGTTGGAAGAACTGAAGACATCGGTGATGAAACATTTCCCGGGGATGTAGGTGTATTCGGTGCATCCTTCCGTGTATCTTATAATGCCGTTGAATGAATTGTTGTTCACGATCCGGTCGCTGTTGTCAAGTTGGCCGTTGTCCATGTTGATATAAGGTCCCTTGACGCAGCGGTATTGAGTCGGGCTTTTGCAAGCGACGGTCAAGCTGCAACTCGAGTAAGTGGTTATTTTGTAACCGTCGCAACACTTTGTGGTGATATCTGTGAAAACCGTCTCTTCGTTGTTGACACAACCGTTAGTCCCCGCCGTCGGCGAGATGACATACCCGTCTTCGCGCATGTTGCTGGGCGTTTGGATCGGGTTTGATCCGTTTTGCGAAACGGTACCGCTTGAGTAATTGCCGGCCGCATTTTCCGCGTCAGCACCCTTGGCGGAGTTACTTTGCGTGCTTGTATCGACAAATGATATTTCCGCGAGATTTGTGTCTGTTGCGGTCGTAGCGGATGATTGAGAATTTGTTTGCGTTTCGTTCATCGCGGCGATCATAGAGATCAACTGGTTGATCTGGACTTTTAACGCGTCAACCTGCGCTTGCAATTCATCCAATGTTGCGGCTTTCGCGGTCGCGCCGGCCATCATAATCGCAAGCGCCAAAATACATACGGTTACTTTTTTTGGAATTTTTATCATGGTTTATTTTTTAATTAAATTTGTATTTTTAAAACAATCCGCGCGCGCAAAACGACCTTTCCCGGCTGCGGATTAATTTTCTTTTATTATACAATATATTTCATTTTCAAATCAATCAACATCAAGCGGGTTTCTTCATTTTTCCAGATTTAAAACCCGGGTAATACCGGGTTTTAAATCTGGAGTTGCCGCTAACCGGCAATGTGCGGCGCGGCGTTTGGACCGCCATAATCGCTAACGGAACAAAATATCATTAAAATTGCATACTGCCGGAAAGGAAGCCTATTTGAGACGCAATTTGGGTAATCATATTTTGGATCGACGAAAGATCCATGCTTGGCAATGAGCCTGTCAGACCTATGCCCGCGGTGGTGCTCGCGTATGCTGTTCCGTTGTTCAAGCCCGCGATTGAGATCGTATTGGTCGCGTTGGTTGTGCCGGTTGTGCTGGTTGCGTTCCCCGTGATTGTATTGGTTGTATTGACTGCGGTGTTATTTATGCCGCCGGCGACTATTCCGCCGATTCCGCCAAGGGCGACGCCGAAAGCTTCGGTTCCCAAGGGGTTGGCAAAAGCTCCCGAAAGTCCGCCTTGTTGTACCATATTTTCCACCGGCACCATTGCGTTTTTCAATTCTTTGCCTAGAAGCTGCATATCCGGATCGTTTTGTATTATGCCTCCGAGTTGCGAACTCATTTCCTGTATTTTTATTTTGATCTCCGCGATCGATTTGCTTATCGTATCTAATTGTTCCGCGGATAATGTGTTGCTATTTTCGGTATATACGGTGTTATCCGGCAAATTTATAATGCTTATATCCTGCGCTCTCGCGGCCGCGAAAGAGAATAAGCTCGCGGTTATCGCCAGGCACAAGCCGCTCGCGGCAAGTCTTTTTTTGTTCATAAATTTATTTATTTTAAATTGCAAAGTTATCTCTTGGCAATCGCTTGCGTTTTTGATAAGTTTGCGATTTAAAAATATTAATATCAATTATTATAACAACAAATTCAAGATTCTCAAATAGTGTTTATCCACATGCCATTTGTTCACATATTGAAATCACATTTAGAAACCGCGCTAAAAGTGCGAAAATTAAGGAATCATTCGCGGGGGATCGGCGCGCCGACGAGCGGTCGCGCCAAATGGTATTGTCGGCGGATTAAATTAACAAAACCTCTTCCACGGTGTCGGCCACGATTTTGGTTTCGCCGTCGCGGTTGTCCACGCGGCCGTAAACGAATACCACTTTGCTTTCCGCGAACGCCGCGGGATTTTTTTCCATCGCGGAGGCAAAGACCACCACTTCAATTTTATCGGTCAGGTCCTCCAGATTCATAAACAGCATCGGTTTGCCGGTCTTGGTGATGATTTTTTTGACGGTTGAGATCATGCCGCCGATTTTGACCAGCCGCGCCGCCGGATTTTCTTTGACGCGGGTGATTTTGAGGCATTTATTGTCCATCTTTTCGCGGTATTCTTTCGATTCCAGGGGGTGCGAAGTCACAAACAGTCCCAGCAATTCTTTTTCCCAGCCGAGTTTTTCCGCGTCCGTGGCGATTTTTGCCGCCGCCAAGGAGTAGGACGCGGCCTTTGACTGTCCGCCGCCCATACCGCCGAAAAGGTCGCGTTGGCCGTTGGATTTTGTTTTTTCGTTTTCGCGCCCGATTTCCAGCAGTTTTTCAATGTTGAAAAGCAGGGTGTTGCGTTCGGCCATATTGTCAAACGCGCCGGCTTTGATCAGAGCTTCGAGCGATTTGCGGTTGATCAGTTTGGGATTGATTCGCTTCACAAAATCAAAAATATCGCTAAATTGGCCGTTGGCCTTGCGGTTGCCAACGATTTCGGTAACGATATTTTCGCCCACATTCTTGACGGCCGACAGGCCGAAACGGATTTTCCCCGCGCCCGGGATAACCGTGAAACCATAAAAACTTTCATTGATATCCGGGGCGAGCACTTCGATTCCCATATTTTTGCATTCGCCGATCAGATAACCCACGCGCTCCACATCATTTTTTTCCGAGGTGATGAGAGCGGCCATAAATTCCACGGGATAATGCGCTTTAAGATAAGCGGTTTGATAGGCCACCATGGCATAGCAGGCCGCGTGCGACTTATTGAACGAATAATCCGCGGATGGTTCGATCCAGCTCCAGATTTCTTGGGCGATTTTTTTTGAGATGTTGTTTTTTTGGCATCCATCAATGAATTTTTGCTTGGACGACATCATCAATTCCTTGATTTTTTTTCCGATCGCTTTGCGGAGCGTATCGGCTTCAGCCATGGAAAATCCGGCTAATTCTTGGGCGATTCTCATTGTTTGCTCCTGGTAAAGAATGATGCCGTAAGTCGGTCCGAGAATCGATTCCAGTTTCGGATGCAGATAATTTGGGATTGAGAGGCCGTTTTTACCTTCGATGAATTGCGGGATGAATTGCATCGGGCCGGGGCGGTACAGCGCCACCATGGCGATAATGTCTTCAAATTGCGTGGGTTTGAGCTGTTTCAAATATCTTTGCATCCCCGCCGATTCAAGCTGGAATACTCCCACGGTATCGCCGCGCGCCATCAAGGCGTACGAATCGCGGTCATTCATCGGGATTGATTTCAGTTCAAGGTTTGTTTTATGCACAATATATATCCGGGATAAAGTATCTTCGATGATGGTTAAGTTTTTCAGCCCCAGAAAATCCATTTTCAACAATCCCATATCTTCAATGGCGTGGAGTTCGTATTGCGAAACCAAACCGTTGTCATCGGCGGTGGGATGCTGCACGGGCACGATTTCGTCAAGCGCGATCGGGGAAATCACCACGCCGCAAGCGTGGGTGGACGCGTGGCGCGCGCAACCCTCAAGCTTTTTCGCGAAATCTATCAAATGCCGCGCTTTTTCGTCGCCGGCCACCAGCATTTTCAGATCATCGGCTTTCTCCAAAGATTCTTTCAAATCCATTCCCAGAGGAATCATCTTGGCCATTTTATCGCAATAGCTGTAGGGATACTGCAAAACCCGGCCCACATCGCGCACCACGGCCCGCGCGGCCATGGTTCCGAAAGTAATGATTTGCGCCACATGATCGCGGCCGTATTTTTGGCCGACATAATCGATTACTTCCGGACGCCTCCGGTCGGCAAAATCCATATCGATATCCGGCAAGGATACGGCCGATCTTCCGGGGTTTAAAAAACGCTCAAACAACAAGCCATATTGCAGGGGATCCAACTCGGTGATGTTCAATAGGTAGGACACCAGCGATCCGGCCGCCGATCCGCGTCCGGGTCCGACCACAATCCGGTTATTTTTGGCCCAGTTTACGAAATCCTGCACGATCAAAAAATATTCAATATAACCGAGCTGTTTAATGACATTGAATTCGTATTCAAAACGATCGATGACTTCCTTGGAAGGATTTTCCCCGAAACGCTGTTTTAAACCGCCGACGCACAGGCGGCGCAGATATTGTTCGGTGGTTTCTCCTTCCGGCGGAGTAAACCGCGGCAGTTTGGTTTTCTTGAGCTCAAATTCAAATTCGCAGAGATCAACGATTTTTTGCGTGTTTTTGAGCGCTTCGGGAAAGTCTTTAAATTCCTCGGCCATCTGTTCGGCGCTTTTCATCGAGAAATCCTCATGCTTCATTGTCAGTCGGTTTTCGTCGTTAATGTCGGCGCCGGTATTGATGAGCATCAGAATATCCTGGGCTTCGGCGTCAGCCGCGTCCAAATAATGGCAGTCGTTGGTGGCCACCAGGCCGATGCCGGTTTTTTTGCCGATTTCGATCAAACCGGCGTTGGCGGTTTCTTGCTCGGGAATGTTTTTGTGACATTGCAGTTCGAGAAAAAAATTTCCTTTGCCAAAAAAGCTTTCGTAGCGAAGAGTTGTGGCAAGCGCTTCGTCCATTTTTTTGGAGATTATTTGGCGCGGAATTTTTCCCTGAACGCAGGCGGTCATCGCGATCAAACCCTGTCCGTATTGAGCGAGCAATTCTTCGTCCACGCGCGGTTTGTAATAAAAACCCTCCAAATGAGCTTTGGTTACCAATTTAACGAGGTTTCGGTATCCGAGGTCGTTTTTCGCCAGCAAAACCAGATGGTAGCGCGCGTCGTCGATTTGCGGCCGTTTTTGGCCGCGGCCTTCAATCGCCACATAGACTTCGCAGCCGATGATCGGTTTGATGCCGCGCGCTTTTGCTTTTTTGTAGAATTCCACCGCGCCGTACATATTGCCGTGGTCGGTGATGGCAACCGAATCCATGCCCAAAGCTTTGACTTTGTCCAGCAGGGGGTCGATTTGCGCCAGTCCGTCAAGCAGGCTGTAATGAGAATGGACATGCAGATGCGAAAATTTCATAAAATCTCTTGAATCGCGAAACGCTTTGTATTTGGGGTCTATCCCTTGCGTAATCGCAAGGGATAGACCCCTTCAAAGTATTTGAATTTAATGGGTTCGTAATTCAAAGTAAAACCATAAAATTAAATTTGCCATAGGCTATGGCCGCGCGGTTTTGTCGACGGCAATCGTTGAGTTTTCCAAACTTGCCTGGCCATCCAATTTCGCTCCCGTCATATCGAAAGTTCCTTTTATCGTCGCGCCGCCAAGATAGATATCGCCCTTGACGGTTAGTCCGTCAATGGCGTAATCGGCAACCGTGATGTTCTTTAAATCGGCGTTGCCTTCGATTTGCGCTTTTGCCAAACTGACGAAGCCATTTACTTGCGTTTCGTTCAAATCCAGCGATCCGGAAAGTTTTAAGCCGACCATATTCGCCGATTGCCCGATTTTGCCGTTTTGCAAAGAAAGATCGCCGTTGATTTTTGCCTGGCCCAAGAACAGGGATCCTCCAACCCAAGCCCGGGCCAGATTAACGCTTCCGTTCACCGCGGCGTTTGCCATAAAAACATTGCCGATTATGGCGCTGTCTTGCAAATCGAGTCCGCAATCAATGATCTTTTCCGCCAGCAGAAGGCACTGGAGTTTTTTCCCCTTGAAGTCAGCGGTTCTTTGTTCCAGAACAGCTTGGTTTATCTCTTGATTTATTTCTTTTTCACCGAGTATGAATTCGTTGTCGATCATGAATTCTTCCATAATTTTTTGTTTATTATATGTTTGCTTGGATGATGTTTGTCACAGAAGTATCTTTTCCGCCGGCACGCCGGTGAAATCCATGTATTCTTTGTTGTAAATGGAATTTTTCAGCAATAAAGAATCGGTCATTTTTAAATTTTTGCCGATGATACTGCGGCGCACCAGCGCGTTTTCCAAACTTACCATTCCGCTCACGACCGCGTCGCTAAGATCCAAGAAACCGTTGATTTGCGCGCTTTTCAAATATATGTCGCCTTTAACGGTCAAATCATCCTTTGTATAATCATATACCTCAAGTTTCTGAAAATTAACATCCCCAAGGATCACGGCCTTCGCCAGACTGACAAAGCCGGCGATGCGGGCTTCGTTGAAAAGCAGCGATCCGGTAATATTCAATCCTACCATATTTATTGTTTGCCCGATGGCGGCTCTCGCGAGAATCAGATTGCCCATCAGTTTTCCGCGGCCGAAGAAAAACGAACCGTCAATTATGGCGCCGGCCATATTTATGCTTCCGTTGACTATCGTATCGGCAAGAAAAACATTGCCCATTATTGAACAACCCTCCAGGTTTATCCCGTAGTCAAGATTTTTTTCCGCCAGCGAAAGAAATTTTAAACTTTTGCCGCGGAAATCAGCTTCTCTCCGGTCCAAGGTGGCTTTGTCGATCTCGCGATCAATATCTTCCTTGCCGAGGATGGAAACCGCTTTTCCGGCAATAATAAATTCTTCCATTGAGAAAATGAAGTATAATGATATTATAATTTAAAAATCCGCAAATTGAAAATCGCGCGGAAGAATTCGGTGGCAAAAAACAATCGATTGTTTTACGAAAAAAAATATTCGCGCGCCGGATTTGAAATTATTATCGGCGTCGACGAGGCGGGCCGGGGGCCGCTTGCCGGCCCGGTCGCGGCCGGCGCGGTGGCTTTGCTTGGCGCCGGCGGCCGCGGCAATTTGCCGCGCCGTTTGTTTGAAGATGTTGATGATTCAAAAAAACTTTCCGCGCGGAAACGGGAGGAGCTTTTTGAAATTATCGTTAATTGCGAAAAAATTATTTGGGCCGGCGCTCTGGTTTGGCCGCGGACAATCGACCGGATTAACATTTTCGAGGCTTCAAAGCTGGCAATGGCCCGGGCGGCCGCGGGGATTGTCCGCAAACGGAAGAATTGTTCCGCGCAAAAGATATTTTGCCTGATTGACGGCAATTTTCCGATAAAAGTTCCTTATCCGCAAAGGTCGGTTATTTCCGGCGACGCGAAAGTTTTTTCGATTTCCGCGGCCAGCATTGTGGCCAAAGTCATCCGCGACCGGGTGATGCGAGGACTGGACAAAAAATATCCGGCCTACGGATTCGCGCGGCACAAAGGCTATCCGACCAAAGAACATCTGGCGGCGTTGCGCCGGCACGGATTGTCGCCGGTTCACCGCTTGAGTTTCGGGCCTTGCGCCGTTTTGCAAAGAAAGGCTATAATAAAATCATATAATTAATCTTTTAAAAAAATGGCAATCGCAAAACACAACAAAAAAATCGATAAAATGGCAATGGTTGGTTTCGCCGCCAATTTTTGCGCGGTTTTTTCGCTCATATATATTGTGGCGCTGCTGCTGGTGGCGAATATTTTCGGTTCAAACCGCGCCGCGATGGCATCGCTGGCGCAGCCAATCGCGAATTCCGCTTGTTCGGCGGTGGCGGGAGAACCGCTCGCGGCCGCGATTCCCGCGATCTTGTTCCCGGTATCGGCGGACAATCCCAGCGAGAGCGTGATTAAAATCTCGATTGATGACGGCGGATGGACGCCAAAAGAAATTGATTTGAGTCTTTCGAGCGCGCGCACCGTTGAAATTTCCAACAAAGGCGTAAATCCGCATTCATTCGTGATTGACGGGCTGGGCATTGATTCGGGCGAGATCGCGCCCGGCGCGGCCAAGACGGTATTTTTGCAAAATTTATCGGGAGAAGCGGCCATTTATCCGTTCTATTCAAATATCTCCGGCGACGATAAAGAAAAGTTCAGCGGTCAGATAACGATATTGTAATGTCTGTGGCGGGGAGCGAATTTGTTGAGGTTTGACCTCAACTTTCGGAGGCCAACTTTTGCCCGCAAGCCGAAGATTGGCCTTCGCATTCGCTTCCGGAGTTAATCCCGGCGAGCGGTTGCTGCCGCAATCTTGAATTTTTTAGCAAATCGTGCTATAATTTGCGCATTATAATCATTTTGAGTTATTTTGGCGTATTTTGAGTTTTTCTATCAACTCATCAACTCATTTACTCATATACTTATTGCTATGGGTGGCGTACCAAAAAAGAGACATACAAAAGGAAGCCGGAACCAGCGCCGGATGCATTTATTTCTGGAAAAACCGAATATGACCGTTTGCAAAAAGTGCGGCAAGCCGGTTATGTCGCACATTGTTTGTCCGGCCTGCGGATTTTACAAGGGCAAGGAAGTGATTGATGTGCTGTCAAAACTTGACCGCCGCCAGCGTCGCGCCAAAGAAATGGAAATAGCGAAAACCCAGGCGGAGTCGGAAGTTGCGGCCAAACAAACCGCCAAATAGTCGAATTCTGTTCCCGATTTTGAAATTGAGAATCGTCCCGCTTGGCGGGATCCCGCCAGGCGGGAGAAATTTTGGAATTTTTTTGATATGGCTTCACGGCACCTCACTCGTTCAATCGTAATGCAATCCCTTTTTGAATGGGATTTTTACGGCAAGTCGGGCGATCTGGCCGGAATCTTACAGAGAAATCTGGATGAATTCGGGCCCGGGCTGGAGGAAAAAACATTCGCTTCCGATCTTATCGCCGGAGTGGTCGGGAAAATGGAAAGCTTGGATAAAGTAATCGAAAAAGCCGCGCCGCAATGGCCGATTGATCAGATCAGCGTGGTGGATCGGAATATCTTGCGTTTGGGATTGTTCGAGCTTTTGTATGAAGATAAAAAAGCGGTGCCGCCCAAAGTGGCTATCAACGAGGCGATTGAACTGGCCAAGAATTTCGGCGGGGAAAGTTCGGGCAAGTTCGTGAACGGGGTTCTGGGCACGATCTATAAAGAAATGCTGATCGCGAATCCCGAATTGGCCGATGCGAACGATAAAGAGCGTGCCGTTGGGGATGTTGTTTAAATTTAAAATTGAAAAATCAAAATGTAAAATGACAAATTAAAATGTTAAAATGTCGCAATTTAGACATTTTATGGTTTTACATTGTCATTTTGATCTTTGATTTTTCCATTTTCAACTTTTGATAATGAAAGAATTTAGCGAACTTGAGAACAAACTGGGTATTTTTTTCAAAAATAAGGATTTGCTGACGCAGGCGTTTATTCACCGGTCATACCTTAACGAAAATCCTCAAGTTAATTTGGGGAATAACGAGCGGTTGGAATTTCTGGGCGACGCGGTGCTTGAGCTGGCGTCCACGGAATATCTTTATGCCGAATACCCCGGCGAATCCGAAGGCAAATTGACCAGTTGGCGCGCCGCGCTCGTGAACACGAAAACTATTTCGGCGGCCGGATCAAGAATCGGTTTTGGCGATTTTCTGCTTTTGTCCAGGGGCGAAGCCAAGGAAGAGGGTAAATCGCGGCAATATATTCTGGCCAACACTTTCGAAGCGTTCATCGGCAGTCTGTATCTTGATCATGGCTATGCCGCGTGCCGGGATTTTATCGCCAAATATTTGTTGGTGGAGCTTCCCAAAATTATCGAGCAGGAACTTTACCGCGACGCCAAGTCGCGCTTCCAGGAAGTCGCGCAGGAAAAGGCCAAGGTGACGCCCACTTATCAGGTTTTGGAAGAAAAAGGCCCGGATCACGCCAAATTTTTTCTGGTCGGCGTTTACTTGGGCCGCGAACTGATAGCCAAAGGCGGCGGTTATTCCAAACAAGAAGCCGAAGAAGAAACCGCCAAAGCCGCGTTGGAAGCCAAAGGCTGGAGCTGATTTTTGAGTTTTTTGATTTTATATTCGTATTTAAGGTGCGACCTCGGCAAACCGCACTTTTGTTTTCCCTAGCCTTCTTCGCGCGGGATTTTTTGGTTTTGTTTTAGGCAAGGACATTTTCCGCTTTTAACACTTCGTTGGGAGTTTCGTAATTCAAAGAATTTATGTATTTTTTGCTATCGCAAAATTTACATAATGAAATAATTTCCTTCTTGCGCAAGGATAATTATGAGCGATGCCTAAAAAATTGACAAAAGGCGGGAAAATAGGGCAATATAAATAAACAAATTGGATATAAATTATTATTAAATTGACATGAGTTACAAATTTACATTAATTACAATTAAAGAAGGGAAATGGTTTGTGATTCGTTGCGCGGAATTGGGAGTGGTCAGCCAAGGCAAAACTCTAAAAGAAGCGCGAAAAAACATCAAAGAAGCGGTTGAACTTTATTTGGAAGACAATCCGGATAGCAAAAAGTATTTATCCCAAAAAGATCCTTTAATTTCCACTCTTGAATTGGAATATGCCTAAAAAAGTTTTTTCGGGCAAGGTTGTGATAAAAATTTTGTGCCGCGATTTTGGTTTCAATTTTGTTTCCCAAAAGGGAAGTCATGTGAAATTGAAAAGGGTTGTTGAACGGAAAGAGATTATCACAATTGTACCGCTTCACAGAGAATTATCTTATGGAACATTCAAGGGGGCTTTGGATTTGGCGCAAGTGGAAATAAAAGATTTTTTGAACAAAATTTGAGCAACTATTCAGTTTTCCCCGGCAATATTGACATTGATGCTTATCGATCGCGGATTTAAGGCCTCTGTGTTTTGAGAGGATGGTTTTTGATCCGTTTATTGAGTGCAATACCTCGGGGCTTTGCCCCGGGTGCACCAAGAGGATTCCAAAGGGGTGCCCCCTTTGGTCGTCGTGCGGGGTTCATACCCCGCTCGACGAAATACATTTGGAAAATATA
>LQYC01000120.1_pt1 | contig 15917 bp, 14 predicted proteins | sample 661771 | NCBI WGS metagenome assembly LQYC01 (sample SAMN03483023, study PRJNA281117) | bioreactor metagenome | isolation source: benzene-degrading methanogenic enrichment culture from a contaminated... | place: USA: oil refinery in Oklahoma | collected 2011-05
TTTTCGGCTAAAATGCGTTGTGCCAAGCCCGATTCCCAAGCCGGCTGCCGGTTTGCGAGCGAAGCCCTGGGTTGGTACTCCAAAACAGGGCGAAGTGAGCTTAGTCGGGGGTCAGAAGCTGGCATTTTGGACTGGGTTTTGGTATTCTTAAACTATTCAGGATTTTGCTGGTAGAAAGTGCAAACTTCTTTCAGTAAAGACCACCCATAAGATAATTTGAAGATTGCACAGGTTAAACCTGTGCGATTGCGTATATGGCCGAGTTTAAATTTGAAATAATAAAACAGGATAAAAATTCGCGCGCGCGCGCCGGGGTGATCCATACGCGCCGGGGAGATATTGAAACGCCTTATTTTGTGCCGGTGGGGACTTTGGCGTCGGTGCGCGGTTTGGATTCATCCGACCTTGGAATGTTGGGCGCGCAATGCGCGCTGATCAACACTTACCATTTGCATTTAAAGCCGGGCGACGAAACGATCAAGAAATTGGGCGGAACTCATAAATTTATGAATTTTGATTTGCCCTTGTTTTCGGATTCGGGCGGCTTTCAGGCGTTCTCGCTGGGATTGGCGCGCGAGCACAACATCGGCAAGATCGGCGTTTTCCCGGAAGAAACCGCGAACAGTGAACTTCTCGGAAATTTTAAAAGGGTCCGACCCTTTTTAAAAGGGTCCGACCCTTTTAAAAAAAATCTGGTACGAATCACCGGCGGGGGTATTGAATTCCGATCAATCTATGACGGATCGCGGCATTTTTTCGATGCCAAGAAATCGATGGAAATACAATCAAATTTGGACAGCGATATCATTATGGCGTTTGACGAATGCACCTCGCCGCTTTCGGATTATGATTATACCAAGATCGCGATGGCGCGGACTCACGATTGGGCCGAGCAATCGCTGGAATACCACAATAAAGACCAGGCAATCTACGGCATAATCCAAGGCGGTTATTTCAAGGATTTGCGCGATATTAGCGCGAAATTTATCAATGATCTGCCTTTTGACGGGATTGCCATCGGCGGGTCGCTGGGAAAAACAAAAGCGGATATGCACGAAATTATTGATTGGGTGATTCCGCAATTGGATGTCCGGCCGCGCCATCTTTTGGGAATTGGAGAGATTGATGATATTTTTAAATCCGTGGAACAAGGAATCGACACTTTTGATTGCGTGGCGGCCACGCGCAACGCGCGGCGCGGCTGTTTGTTTGTATTGCCCGAATCGGGCGGAAGTTTGGCCAACAAATTCCGCCTCAACATTTCCGGCGCGAAATATAAAAACGACAGCGATCCGATTGACGCAAACTGCCATTGCCCGGTATGCGAAAATTACTCCCGCGCCTATTTGCGTCATTTGCACAACGCGCGCGAATTAAGTTATTTTCGCCTGGCGACGATCCATAATTTGTGGTTTATGCTTCGCCTGATGGAAAAAATCCGGGAAAGCATAGAAAACGGCAGATTCGCGGAACTGAAAAAAGAATGGTTGGGATAATGGACAAAATCAATAATTTTTGGTATGAATAATTTGTTTGAGGTGCGGTCGGGTTGATTTTTATCAGAAATTCATTAACCTATCGCTTATCGCTATTTGTCGCCGAGTTAGCCAAGTCGGTCACGGCGGATGACTGAAAATCATCAAATCTCGGTTCGATTCCGGGACTCGGCACCACGATTTCACTTTCCGGCACTTTGCCGGGCATGGAACTATTCTTGATAAGATTTTGCTTGCTCCTCTCCGGATTACCTCCGAGGGGCGGCGTTCGCGAATGTGCCACCGGGATCGGATTTTGGTTCCGCGTTTTTGGTTTGACGAACACCTCGGAGGTGATAGAATATCAATATAGATTGATATATGGAAACTCCCAAATGCTGCAAAGGCAAAAAGAAAACAAAGGAGATCGCTGGCGTTGCGGTCATTTTAAAATTGCTGGCCGAAGAAAACCGGCTGAAAACCCTTTGCATACTCCAAAACGGCGAATATTGCGCCTGCCAGATCATAAAGCACCTTGGCCTGCCTCAAAACCTGGTGTCGCACCATTTAAACAAGCTAAAAGAATCTGGCTTGATCCAAGGCCGCAAAGAGGGGGTCTGGATTCATTATTCGCTAACCGAGAAAGGCCAGCGCATAACCAAAGCCGTGCTTGAATTAAATTAGACTATGATAAAACTTTTAATCGAATGGAAGCATTTAAGCGTGAGCGGCAAAACTTGCCAGCGTTGTTCTGATACCGGCAAAAACATTATCCAGGTTTTGGAAGATTTAAAAAACGACTTGCAATTTAAAGAAATCAGTTTTGAATTTGTAGAAAAAGAGCTTTCAGCAAAAGAGATCAAACACTCCAACGAAGTGCTTTTCAACGGCCTGCCCATCGAAAGCCTTATATCCAACTCCAAGGCAGGGGAAAGCGATTGCCAATCTTGCGCCGATCTGGTGGGCCAGCCGGTAAAATGCCGCACAGTATGTTGCGAAGGGAAAACTCTGGAAGCAATTCCAAAAGAAGTAATCAAAGAGGCCATATTAAATTGGCTTAAGCAAAGCGATAATTTAAAAATCATGGAAAACAAAATCACTAAAATCGAAGTCATCGGTTCCGGCTGTGCCAACTGCAAGAAGTTGCACGAATTGGCGATAGCCGCGGCTAAAGAATTGAATATCAATGTTGAAATTGAATATTCCAATGATATTCAAAAAGCTCTTGCAATGGGCGTAATGCAATTTCCGGTGCTGGCGGTAAACGGCAAGGTCGTGCTTACCGGCCAGGCGGATCTGAAAAAGGTTAAGGACGCGTTAAGCAAAGAGGATAAAACCGACAACCAGTCTGGTTGCTGCCCCTGCGGCGGCGATTGCGGTTGTCTTTAATTAAGGCTTTATGGATATTTTTTACCCCATTCAAGCGTTTGCCGACCTGGCGGTAAACAACTGGCTTGGCATAACCAATGAATATTGGGCCAAGGCTTTAAACTTTTTTATTTACGACACTATAAAGATCGGCTTGCTTTTAGTGGCCATCAATTATTTGATGGCCATAGTGCGTTACTATTTTCCGGTAGAAAAAGTCAGGGATATTCTATCCAGCCGCAAGTGGTACGGTTTTGATTACCTGCTGGCCGCTTTGCTGGGAACGATCACGCCGTTTTGCTCCTGTTCTTCTATCCCGCTGTTTATCGGTTTTGTAAGTGCGGGCATACCTTTGGGCGTAACTTTTGCCTTTTTGATCGCTTCGCCATTGGTAAACGAAGCTTCGCTTTTTATCTTTCCTTCAATTTTTGGGCTGAAAATGGCATTGATGTATAACGCTCTGGGCATAATTGTAAGCGTTTTGGCCGGAATGGCGATTCAGCGATTGCGCATGGACAAAAATGTAAACCCCGAATTTTTAAGATTCAAAACTCAAAAGCGGGCGATTGAAGAAAACGGCGGCCAATCGATATCGATCAAAAAAAAGCTTTTGATCTGGTGGCGGGACGGAATAGGTGTTTCAAAAAGCATTTTTCCCTATGTTTTGCTGGGTGTCGGCATCGGCGCGCTGATCCATGGTTTCATTCCGCGCGATTTTGTGGAAAACAGCTTGGCGGTTCGGCAATGGTGGGCGGTGCCTTTGGCGACGATCCTTGGTTTGCCGCTCTACGCCAACTCGGTGAGCGTGATTCCGGTGATTGAGGCTTTGACGCAAAAGGGCGTGCCGCTTGGCACTTCGCTTGCTTTCATGACCGCCACCGTTACCTTATCCATTCCCGGCCTTTTGATACTCAAAAAAGCGATGAATTGGAAATTGTTGTCGGCTTTCGCGGTTGTTGCCACCATCGGCATTATGGCCATCGGTTATTTTTTCAACTGGATTCAGCCTTAAAAACAAGAAATGAGAAAAACAATCTATATCTTCTTAATAATTTTGGGCATTGGCGGAGTTTTGGGGTTGATGTCGGCAATACCCAAAAAAGACGCGGCCGGCGAACAATCGGCGAATTTTGATTCTGCGTCTAACCTCCAAAAAAACACCGGCAATATGTCGATTGCGGTCGCGCCCGCCCAAAAAGTGGAAGTTTTTCTGTTCCACCGTACGCAAAGATGTGCCACCTGTATTGCCATCGGCAAGTTAAGCGGCCAAACGGTTGAAGAAGAATTTGCCCCGGAAATTTTAAAAGGCAAAGTGGTATTCCTGGAGGTTAATGTCGATGAACCGCAAAACAAAGCTTTAGCCGAGAAATTCCAAGCCCGCGGTTCATCTTTGTTTATCAATGTTGTCAGGGGAGGAAGCGATAACATCCAAGAAGATATGGAGGTATGGCGGTTGACCAATGACCCGCAAGCTTTTAAAAATTATCTGGCAGGCAAGATCAACAGACTGCTGGGCAAACAATGATGGAATTTTTAAACGCATTTATGGATAATAGCTCGATTTCTGCCGTTACTGCCATCCTCTTGGGCGTCTTAACTTCGATCAGCCCTTGCCCGTTGGCAACCAATATCGCGGCCATTGCCTACCTTTCCAAAAATCTAAAAACTATCAGAGGCACTCTGTCCAATGGCATATACTATGCCCTGGGTCGGGCGGCTAGCTATACTTTGCTGGCCATTTTAATTTATTACGGATTATCGGCTTTTCAAGTTTCTAAATCCGTCCAGGAGTGGGGCGAAAAGCTTTTGGGCCCTTTGCTTTTGTTTATCGGCTTGGCAATGTTTGATGTGATAAAAATCAAGTTTCCCTCCGGCAACGGCCAACTGGAAAAAATAAAGTTTTGGCTGGCGGGAAAGGGAAGCCGGGGAGCCTTCCTCTTGGGCGCGATATTTGCCCTGGCCTTTTGTCCTTACAGCGCGGTACTCTTCTTTGGCGCGCTTATTCCACTGGTGCTAAAATCTTCCGGCGGCCTGCTTTTACCTTCTTTATTCGCCCTAGGTACCGGCTTGCCGGTTATTATTTTTGCCTTCTTAATCGCTTTTAGCGCGCAAAAGATCGGGGCAATGTTTAAAGTAATGCAAAGAATCGAAAAGATTATGCGCTATGCTGTAGCCATAACTTTTATTTCAGTCGGCATATATTATCTGCGTTTTGCGTTTCATGCCAATGGTTGACCATTAAAACTCGCGAAATATTTTTATAAAGGGTTCGACCCTTTGGATTATGTCTCGGGAATACTTGGGACGGGCGATAAGACTAGACCTTTGAAATGAGAAAACACCCCGAATGCTTTCTTGCCAGGGGCTAACCCCTGCGATTACACAGGGGATAGACCCTTAAAATACAAACCCCAGTGAGGGGTTACGCCGCGCGCTATTGACATTGAAAAATTTGAAGAGTATGATTAAGGCAGTCCGATGAAAATCGGACATTAGTTTTAATTAAAATGTAAAAATCAAAAATCAAAATGACAATGCGAAATTTAAAATTAGATAATTTTTAAATTTGTTCAATTTTTAATTGTCATTTTTCATTTTAATTTTTAAATTTTACATTTACTATCGTGGATCTAAAATCATTCGCGTCGGCGGTTAACCAGTTGGCGCAAGAAAAGGGGCTGGCGCCGGAAAAAATAATTGAAAGCATTGAAACCGCGCTGGCGGCGGCTTACAAAAAAGAATACGGCGAAAAAAGCCAGATAATCAAAGCCAAGCTTGATCCCAAAACCGGTCACGCGGATTTTTGGCAAGTGAAAACAGCAATGGATGATTCGATGATCTTTTCCGAGGAGGAATTGGAGGAGATGAAGACGGCGGCGAGCGAAGGCGGGGAAACTTATTCGAAGGAAAAAATCGGGGAAGCAAAATCCGTTCCCTTTGTCGAAGGCTCCGGCGAGCCGACGGAGAAGGTGAAGTTCAACCCGGAAAAACATATCATGATCGATGACGCAAAAAAGGACAATCCCGGAATTGCCGTCGGAGAAGAAATAATCATTCAATTGGAGGAAAAACAAGATTTTGGCCGGATCGCGGCGCAGACCGCCAAGCAGGTGATCATCCAAAAAATTCGCGAGGCGGAAAAGGAAACAATTTTCGCCGATTTCAAACTTAAGGAGGGCGAAATAATTTCGGGCGTGGTGCAAAGAATCGAAGGCCGGTCGGCGTTTATGGATATTGGCAAGACCACGGGCGTTTTGAACCGCGAAGAGCAGGTGCCGGGCGAATTTTACCGTCCCGGACAAAGGCTGAAGGCGTTTGTGCTCAAAGTGGAACAAACTTCCAAGGGACCGATTATCTTTTTATCGCGCGCTTATCCAAAGTTTGTTTCCAAGTTGTTTGAATTGGAAGTTCCCGAGATCGGTTCCGGACAGGTGTTGGTTAAATCGATCGCGCGGGAAGCCGGATCGCGGACAAAGATCGCGGTGGCGTCAACGATGGAAGGAATCGACCCGATCGGCGCGGCGGTGGGACAGCGCGGTACGCGCGTGACCGCGGTGATCAATGAATTGGGCGGCGAAAAAATCGACATTATCGAATATTCGGATGATCCGCAAAGATATATTATCAACGCTTTGTCGCCGGCGAAGATTATGGAGGTGAGGGTCTTGCCCAAGAATAAAGCATTGGCGGTGGTTCCCGACGATCAGTTGTCGCTGGCAATCGGCAAAGACGGCCAGAATGTTCGTTTGGCGGCAAAGCTGACCGGTTGGAAGATTGATGTGCGCAGTCCGGAGAATTTGAGCGAAGCATTAGCGCAGGCCGAGGAAGACGCTGAAGAAATCGTTATTGCCGACCGAACAGAAGAGAAAAACGAATCGGCTAAAACCGCGGTTTTGGAAATCGCCAAGGACGGAGAAAAAGATAAAGAAACAAAGAAAGCAAAAACCAAAAAACCCGCGCCGGAAGCTAAAAAGGAGAAAAAAGCCGCGAAGCCGGCCAAGAAAACAGCCGCGAAAGCAAAAAAAGCGAAAAAGGAATAATTTGCAACAGAAACGCAATTGATCAAAAAAATGAATAAAATTATTGTTACAAAATTACCCAAATCAAAAGTTGAAATCGCGGTTGAAGTTCCCGCCGAAGAATTCGCGATATTTTTCGATAAAGCTTTGGCTGAAATCGCCAAAGAGGCGGAGATCAGCGGTTTTCGGAAGGGCGCCGCGCCCAAGGAAATGGTGAAGAACAGAACGGGGGCGGCGAAAATTATGGATCGCGCCGCGAGTTTGGCCATCGAGGCGACTTTCCCGGCGGCGATTATTGAAAACAAACTGGAACCGCTGGGTTATCCGGAGGTCAGTATCACCAAATTGGCCGAGGGCAATCCTTTGGAATACAAAGCGGTTGTCGCGGTTTATCCGCACGCCGAATTGCCCGATTACAAACAGATTGCCGCGGGATTCAAATTGGAAGAAGTCAAAGTGACCGATGAGGACATCAAAAGGTTGAAATCGGAGAAAGAGCGGCATTTGCGCGAGCATTTGCGCGAGGATGCGCTTGAGGCGGTGGCGCAAAAAACCGCGATTGAGATTCCCGATATTTTGATTGAACGGGAAACCGAAAAGATGATGCGCCAGCTCAAAGAAAAAACGCCCCAAGTGCTGAATATGAGTTTTGACGAATACTTGAAAAAATTGGGCAAGACCGAAGACCAGCTGCGGGAAGGTATTGCCAAAGACAATGAGCGGAAAATAAAAAATTATCTGATTTTGCAGGAAATCTCCAAGCGCGAGAATATCGCGGCCAGCGACGGGGAAGTGGAGTCCGCGGTGGTTAAGGCTCTGGCCGACGAAGCCGCTTCCGCCGAGCCGGGAACCGCGGCGCGAAAGGAAGGGAACGGCGATGAAGACGCCAAGCCGGTTGTTGACGAGCAAATCAGGGAATATTATCGCGAAAACATCAAGACCGAGAAAACTTTCCAGTTTCTTGAAAGCAATTTCAAGAAATCCTAATTAAAAATGTAAAAATCAAAAATCAAAATGACAATGTAAAATGTTAAAATTATTTAACTTGGCATTTTACAATTTTTAATTGTCATTTTCCATTTTGATTTTTCATTTTTACATTAATTATGAATCTCATTCCCACCGTTATTGAAAAAACCCAATATGGCGAACGGGCCTATGATATTTACTCGCGTTTGCTCAAAGAAAGGATTGTGTTTTTGGGCGGCGCGGTTAACGATTCGGCGGCCAATTCGATTATCGCCCAATTCCTTTTTCTGGCGTCGAAAGACGAAAAAAAGGATATTCAGCTGTATATCAACAGTCCGGGCGGATCGGTGACCGCGGGGTTGGCGATTTACGACACGATGCAGTTCATCAAATGCCCGGTGGCGACGACTTGCGTGGGTATGGCCGCGTCAATGGGCGCGGTGCTGCTCGCCGCGGGCGCCAAGGGCAAGCGGTTTGCTTTGCCCAATTCCGAGATTATGCTGCACCAGGTTGCCGGCGGCGCCGAAGGCGTGGCCGCGGATATCGAGATCAACGCCCGACAGATATTAAAAATAAAGGAAGTGCTCAACGGCATTATCGCCCGGCACACGGGGCAAAAAATCGAAAAGATCACCAATGACACCGACCGGGATTATTATCTGACGGCCGCGGAAGCCAAGGACTACGGCATTATCGACGGAGTGATTAAAACCAAAGTATAGGGCGGAAATCATTGAATTATCAAAACAAAATTCGCCCAAAAGGCGAATTTTGTTTTGCGCGGTATTGTATAGTACTTGGCTTATTGTTTATAATTAAAAATATCAAAAACATTGAGTTTGCCGTTGGTACATAAAAAGGTCGAAATAAAATAAAAACATATGAAAATGTATTTAATTGCAACAATATGCGGGCTTTTAATGTGCGCCAGTTTGGTTTTTTTTGCAACAACCAGAGTATCGGCGCAGGCAATGACAGAGTCGCAACGGCTTCAATTGGAATCATTGGCCGGTTTAATCAGTAAAATGCAGAAACAGGCCGTTGATCTGCAAGATTTGGTGGACAAGGCAACCGTAAGAGAAACAAGTAGTGCCAATACGACCGCGTCTTCTGCCGCCGACGCAATTTGCGGATTGGCGGGAGAAGTGTTGAAAATGGATATTGTCGGCAGGTCGGGGATAAGCATATATACTAGCATCCGTGAATGTTGCGGGGGGTTGACCAAGCTTCCGATATATACAATAGATAATTTGGGCAATTGCAAATCCGTGGGTTCTAGCGTGGGAAATGGTTCTATGCAGACGAAAAATCCGTTAACAGGCGAATGGATTTCCGATTCAACTAATTTCTATTGGAGCAACCGTGTTTGCGCGAAAGTTGGCGATGGAGTTTGCGGGACAGGAGAAAACAAATGTAATTCTACGGATTGTAAAACTGCGACTACCGACGCGAGAGGCAATGAAACATGCTATGTTTCGAATGGCAGGAGCTATTTGAAAGGTAGCCATGCATCTTCAAGTTTTTATTATCCGTCTGGTTTTGATAGATGTTGTATCGGCAGAAGCCAGAACAATTGTACGACATTGAGTGGCGCATCGTCATGCAACGGAATCGCTTCCGTCAGGGGGTGCGATGTTGATTGCAAACCGATATTAAAGTGCGCCAGATTTGTTGCCAATGGTTCGGCCTGCAATATGAATTTAGATTGCAAATCCGGAAATTGCGCCGAAGGAGTGTGTTGCAACGATACGCAATGCGGGTGGGGACCTGGTTATGGGGGGGCAACTCTGGAATGCGTTAATGTCGGAGAGCAAAGATCCAGTGATTTATTTAGCGGAACTTGTATATTTTCGGATGAATATGGAACTGGAGTTTGGGTAGCCAATTAGATAACTTGGCAGGTGCTTTGCAAAAGAAAGGGTACCGCCCTTTCTTTTGTTATGCGGAGCTCTGTCTGCGGAGCTCTTTTCAAAAAAAGCGGATGTGTTATAATTTATTTAGGTTAGCAAAGTTTGCGTTTAAGCGTTTTTTTAGCACAAATCCATAACCGCATCGCGTCCGCTTTAATTCGCGAAAGCGCGACGTTGTCTGACTCCAATGTTTAAACCAATCACAATTAAGAAAATCTTTTTAACAGCGTTTTTCTTGGCGGTTGCGATTAGCATTTGGCAAGGACAAAATGGCATTTCCGTGTTTGCCGCTGATCCGCAGAGTTGTAGCGGTTGGGGGGATTATCGGGATGCTTGTCCATCGGGAACAAGTTGCAACAACTATGTCTGTTGCCCTCCGGGGTATTGCGGCTGGGGTAACGGGTTTGATTTTTCACGGGCTTGCGTTGCCAACGGCCAAACAATGGGGACTCATCGAAACAAAGCGATTTGCCGTAGCGGAGATTGGAAAACGCAATTGTACGGTTATGGATGCGAGCGCGAGGGTTACGAATGTGACAGCGGTACATGTCATGACGAGGGGTGGGATTTTCATTATTGCCGTGATTTTGAAGCCGTTGATCGGGGAGTTTCACAAAGTTGCGCCGACGGCGAAACCTGTCCCTCGGGTACGAGTTGTTATTATACGCAGCCCGGTAATCCCACAATTTGTTGTCCGCCGGGTTATGGTGCTTATGGCGGCGGGAACTTTGCCAAGACGTGCTTGGCTGCCGGCGAGATCCGGCAAAATATCTGGGCGCAGCAAAAGTTTAACGGCAGTACTTTTGTGATGCATGACACCGGAAGCTGGGGATGCCATGTACATGGCGTCTGCCCGGCGGGAACTAGTTGCCAGTTTATTAACGATGAATATCATTGCCTAGGTTCCGTTCCGATGCCCGCATCTTATTTCGCTAACGATAATTATATTTCTGGAATATATCCGGCGGGAACCTGCAAAAGCTGCTTGGCGCAGGGAAAAAATTGCGGCATTGTTTCGGATAGATGTGGCGGTTATATTTATTGCGGCGAGTGTGCGGCGGGATCGCAGAGTTGTGTTGATAATGTATGCACTACGGCTGGCGTGTGCGCGGGCGACAACAATGTGTCCGGCTGGGCGTGGTCGGAAAATATCGGCTGGGTAAGTTTTAACTGCGCGGATATAAACGCAAGTACGGGCGGCGGTAGTCCCAGCCCGGAGTTAGGGTTGGTTAGAATAGATTCTATATTAGGAATTACTCAACAGGTGGCGATGTCGGATAATGGCCAGTATCAAATTGTGTCAGGGGATTGGGAGTATAAGGAAGGGGAACAAAAGTGGACATTTTACACATCCAACGATTATGGTAAAACATGGATTAGGCAGGTTGATAATGCAGGTGCTTATCTGGTTTATGGCGATGCCGCGATATCGGATGACGGCCAATTCCAGATAGTGGTTGCCGGTAGTCGAGGGGTATCTTACGGTGAAATGTATATTTCCACCGATGGCGGTGAATCTTGGTCTAAAAACGCAAGTTATAGCAATATACCATGGTCATCGGTGGCGATGTCGGGAGACGGTAATTATTTAATCGCAACCAGTTATGATGGTTTTTATGTCTCGCTTGATCAAGGATTGACATGGTCGAATTGTATGCCTATAGGCAGTTGGTCTGGAGCGGCTTTATCAAGCAACGGCAAGTATCAAATTGTTACGGACGAGCATTTTCTTGGTTATAGATATTCTTCTGATTACAGCAGCGGGACTAAAGGTGGTTGCGGATTTGTTACCGGTGATTTTATTTTGGGACCGATAGAAGATTATATAGGAGATCGATCGGTGGCGATGTCGGATAGTGGCCAATACATTACTGTCGCGATGAATTCATCTACGAATAATTCCGATTATCTCTATGTTTCGTCAAATAACGGAGTTAGTTTCGAGAAAAAGGGGTTGGAAATAGGGTGGGATTCTGTGGCGATGGAAGATGATGGCAAACATCAAATAGCGGTTGGCGGACCAAGCGATAGGGAGTGGGGAAGTCGGGAAATATATGATTCGTTTGATTATGGCAATACTTGGACGAAAAGATCGGATGGCGCGATACCGTCCGGAACGAGAGTTGATGTCGCCGTATCCGCAGACGGAAGTTGTGAATTATATGCGTCAGGTAGATTATACAAAGTTGGGTGTGATGGTGCGGGCGGCGGGTCTGGGGCCGAAATATCTAACATTGATTATGGGGTGGATATTGACGAAGACACGGGTTATATGTCAGGCTATGCCTGGTCGGAGAATATCGGCTGGATATCCTTTAATGAATCGGATATCGCCGGATGTCCTTCGGGTGTTTGCAAGGCAAAAATGGCGACTGTGCCTTCCGACGGAAAATATGCGATAACCGGCTGGGCGCGGGTTTTATCGGTGAAAAACGAGCCGGCGAATAACGGCGGCTGGGAGGGATGGATAAAGCTTGACGGAACCTATATAGATTCCGTTGGCGATTTCCATGAATTCGCGTGGTCGGATATGGTTTTGGGGTGGTTGAGTTTTAACAGCGCCGATTGCGACGGCACCAGATGTACCGCGGTTGGATCATACAAGGTTCATGTTGATCTGCCGCCGAAAGCGAAAATAAGTTGTGGCGGAGATTGTCAAGGAGGGCTTTGCGACAGCGATCCGGTTTCGGAATGGGTGATGTACCAGCCGATCGGCTGTCCGGCCTGCCAATTTAGGGTTAAAAGCACTGAATTGTCAAGCGGAAACATAGCGTGCACGAATTGGAAATTGATAAATGCGAGCACCAATGCGGTGGAGTGGCAATCCAATGTCAGCGATCTGACTTTCCCGGTGGGCGTGCCGGTCGGACATTTTAGATTGCAGCTGACGGTGAGCGATGACAACAGTAATTCCGATTGCACCGCGGGAAGTTCTTCGACCGATACCCATTTGATATGGATAAAGCGCGAAGTTCAAGCGGGTTTTATGTGTTCGTTTGAAAGTCCGTATCCGACCGAAGATGTTCCCGAACCCGATCCGAATTGGATGGATTGCAACAGCAGCGCTTTCAAGAAATTGGCAAAAAACCAAACGGTGTATGTAACCGACGATCCGGCGAAAAGCATCCATTCGACGAAATCGGAAGGCGCGGGCAACATATCTTCGCGAAAGTGGACATTTACGATTGACGGGGCGGCTTCAAGCACCATCGGCACGACCGCCAGTTTCAACGCGGGAAAAACCAATAAGATCGATCTTAAAGTGACAGATGACAATCTTCCCGGGCAGGAAGGCTTCGGGCGGCAGGGCTGCATGTCGATTTCGGCCAATGCCAAATCGTTGCCCAAATGGCAGGAAGTCAGTCCGGTGGGGATGATCTGGAATTATTTGGTTGCCAGTATCTCAAAAGTTTTCGCCACTCTGTAGGGAAGAGAAGCGGTTTTCATTGAGCTGATTATAAATACCTCGCGAACCGATACGCGACAACGCAAAAGATTGTCCGCGGGCAGTTTTTGATTTGAAAAAGAACGGTTGTCGGTTTGCGGCGGCAAGAATATGGATGTAATTATGATAATTGAGTTTGTGTTCGTGTTGGCAACCGGCGCCACCATCGGGTATTATTCGCGCCAGGCGCTTGCCAAGAAACGCGCCGGCACCATCGAAAAAAACATTGCCGGAAAATTGGCCAAGGCTAAAATTGAAGCGCAAAAAATTGATCAGGAAGCGCAAACAAAGGCGCAAAAACTTTTGGAAGCGTCGCGTCAGGAAATAATTTTGCGCCAGCGGGAAATCGGCAAGACCGAGACATCGATTTTGAAACGGGAAAGCGTGTTGGAGCAGAAGATTGCCGAATTCGAAGTTGAAGAAAAGGAATTCCAGGAAAAAGTTAAAAAATTAAAATCGTTAAAAGAAACGCTTGACGAATTAAACAAGCAGGCGGTGGAAAATCTTGAGCGCACGGCCGGATTGACGAAAGTTGACGCCCATAATGAGCTTTTGGATACTTTGGAAAAAGAATACGCCAAAGATTTGTTGGAAAGAACCCGCAAGCTTGAAACCGAAGGTATGGAGCCGTTCAAGAAGCGCGCCCGGGAGATTCTGGTGGGCGCGATACAGAAATTCGCGCTTTCGCAGGCGCAGGAAGTGACCACTTCGGTGGTGAGTTTGCCCAACGATGACATTAAGGGCCGGATTATCGGCAAAGAGGGGCGCAATATCAGGACTCTTGAACGATTGACCGGGGTGGAAATAATTGTCGATGAAACACCCGAAACCGTGGTGATTTCGGGATTCGACCCCACGCGCCGGCAGATTGCCAAAATTGCGTTGGAGAAATTGATCCAAGATTCGCGCATCCAGCCGGCGCGGATCGAAGAAACCGTTAAAATAGCCGAAGAAGAGATTACCACGCAAATCAAAGAAGCGGGCGAACAGGCTTGTTATGATGTCAACATTCCCGATCTTAACCCGCGGCTGGTGCAATTGCTGGGAAGATTGAAATTTCGGACCAGTTACGGCCAGAATGTTTTGCTTCATTCCGTTGAAGTTTCGCATTTGGCGGCGGCGATTGCCGCGGAAGTGGGCGCCAATGTGAAAATCGCCAAGCGGGCGGGATTGTTGCACGATATCGGCAAGTCCGTCGACCAGCAGATTGAGGGGACGCATGTCGAGATCGGCGTTAAAATTCTTGAAAAATTCAATGTTGATCCGGCCGTGATTTCGTCGGTGAGATCGCACCATGAAGATTTTCCCTATGAAAGCATCGAAGGCGTGATCGTGCAGGCCGCCGATCAAATTTCGGGAGCGCGGCCGGGGGCGAGAAAAGATACGGTGGAAAATTATTTAAAGCGTTTGGGGGAGTTGGAAGGCATTGCCACCTCGTTTGGCGGCGTGGAGAAAGCTTGGGCGCTGCAAGCCGGCCGCGAAATTAGAGTGTTTGTCCGGCCCAAGGATGTCGATGATTGGGGCGCCAAAAAAATGGCCAAGGATATCGCCAAGCGCATTGAAGAAGAATTGCGCTATCCGGGCGAAATTAAAGTCAATGTGATCCGTGAAACCCGCGTTATCGAATACGCCAAATAATCGAACCGAAAGATATTCCAAAAGGCGGCCTCGCAAGGCCGCCTTTTATTAACTGCGCAACTTGAATTTTTTTATTGAGGTTGATAAAATGAAATAATTTTGCCGGTAATTTGCAATATGCGCGGAAATAAAATCATAATTATAGTCATTGGCGTTGTTTTTGCGGTTATGGCGGCAATCGGGTTTTGGGAGTATGCCGGCGGTTTTCTTGGCGGGAATGATCAAAAACCGCAATTTCAACCGTTGCCAAAAACCGAATCCGTTGAAAATGAAAACAAAAACAGCGGTTCCATCGATCTCGTCCGTCCGCCCTTCCTTGATGAATGATCGAGAAATTAAATTAAAAAATATGAAAATGAAAAATTTTTACCAGTTATTTGCCACGGCCGCAGTTCTTGGTTTTTTCGCCGCAATGCCGCAGGTTTCAAACGCCCAAACCGCGACCACAACCTTTCCGGTCGATCAGGCCGGCATCGCTGCCTATGTGAAACTCGGCCAATTGAGTTTGGATAATTTCGAGAACGCGAAAAATAACCTGTTTGATTATGTGGAAAATGCCGGAAGCGCTTACCTGATTGGCGTCAAAAAATATCCGGTTAGCGATATTGAGATTACCAACAATACGATTGATGTCCGCCTTTATCTTGGCGCCAACGGCTGGCTGGTGGCCTATCTTCCGAAAGACCAGGAGCCGAGCCGGATCGTTAATTGGCATTCGGGCCAGCCGTTGAGCAATACGATTCTGAAGGTTGCCGTTGACGACGCGGTCCAAAAAATCGGCGCGGCCGCGGCCGGGCCCGTGAACTACTATGATTTTGTCTATCCTGGTGCCAACAAAATGACTTTTGCCCGGCAAAACCTGAGCGATACGCTCGAAGGCGCCAATTCCGATTTGTCCAAAACAATCAGCATTTTTGTTCCCGGAACTTTGTTGCAAGCAACCTATGCCATCAAGAGTTATGCCTCGGAGTGGGTGCCGAACAACGGTCCCCGCGCAGTATTGAATTTGAACAATGAACAAGTTGCCGTTTGCAACCCCGGTTCTTTTGGATACGGAACCTATCCCGGCGCTTTGTTCGCTTCGAACGCGAAC
>LQYC01004574.1_pt1 | contig 15843 bp, 14 predicted proteins | sample 661771 | NCBI WGS metagenome assembly LQYC01 (sample SAMN03483023, study PRJNA281117) | bioreactor metagenome | isolation source: benzene-degrading methanogenic enrichment culture from a contaminated... | place: USA: oil refinery in Oklahoma | collected 2011-05
TACAGGTAAGTACGCCTCATTCCGTCGGATTTGCGCGCCTTGCATCTGAAGCTTTTTACTGTGCCGTCTGATTTTCGACTTTTTACGGCTTCATCAAATTTAAGGAGTTTTAACTATGGGGAAAAATCTTTGGGCTCCCTGGCGGATGGAATACATCCTCAGCAAAAAACCAAAAGAGTGCATCTTCTGCCTGGATAAAGACGAATCCCAGGATAAAACAAAATTGATTCTTTTCCGGAGCACTTTATCATTTGTGATCATGAACCGCTATCCTTACAACAATGGTCACCTTATGATTGCTCCTTTTAAACATTTTCCTGCTATGGAAGATTTAGATGAGGATACGGTGCTGGATATGTTCATGATGCTCAAAAAGTCGATGAGCATTCTTCGCACCTGCTTAAGACCGGAAGGTTTTAATGTGGGGATAAATCTGGGGAGGGTAGGGGGTGCGGGCATAGAGGACCACCTCCATATTCATATTGTGCCCCGGTGGAATGGAGATACTAATTTTATGCCTGTTTTGGGCGAGGTGCGTGTGATGCCGGAACATCTGGAAGATACGTATAATAAGCTTTTCCCTCACTTTAAAGCACTCAAAGACGATTAACAAATCACCACAGCTTTATTTATTTCACCGTACCCAGTCTGCTGGTTTGTCGCCCTTGATATCCTCTCGTCTAATAACTCTTTCCCGGAATTATTTGGAGAGAAGTCCGATCATTTTCGCCATGAGAGGTGCAGGTAGCTTTTGCCGCTATCATGGAAGGACCAGACGGAGAGATTTTTATTCTTTCTTTTAAAATTAAGGGGAAATCCTTAGGGCTGTCCTTTTGCGAATATTGCCAAACTTTAATCGGCACTTCATTTAACAATAGGATTACTCCTTCCAAATAGTGAGAACGCCCTTTACCCTCATGGTAAACCGTAATGGTAACTTCATAATCGGTCGATAGGTCGCCAACTGGTTGTGCATTCAGCATAACCACGGGTTCATCAGCGCTCAGGGTAGTAGCGAAAAGGAAAACCGCCATGAAGAAAACAATTACTCTTGAAAAAATTTTTTTTGTTTTCATTTTTCCTCCTGTGAAAAAACTTAAAATATTACCTTAATTGAGTCAAAAGATAGTACAAATCCCCTCTAACTTCTCTTTGCTAAAGGGGAGAATTTCTTTTTTTCCCTCTTTCGTAAAGAAGGATGGAGGGGGATTAAAAAAATGGTCATAAATGCCTCCGAAGATGCTAACCAATACGACCTTGCGTGACATCGTATGAATAATTTTCGCTCAATTAAAGTCAGATAAAGTATTCGCGGGGATCAGAAATTTCACCCCTCAGAGCGGTTGCGGCTGCGGTCGCAGGAGAGGAAAGGAAAATTAACCCCTCAGGATTGCCCATTCGTCCTTTAAAATTTCGGTTTTGAGTGGAAAGACACGCCTCACCATCTCCCAGTACCCCTAAATGAATTCCCACACAAGGTCCGCACCCAGGGTTCATGACCACCCCTCCGGCTTCAACAATAGTCTCCAGGTACCCTTGTTTGAGCGCCTTAAGGTAGACTTGCCGCGATGCAGGGGAAACAATAAGTCGAACTTTAGAATGGCATTTTTTCCCCCGAAGAATTTTTGCCGCAATTGCTATGTCGGAGAGGTTACCGTTGGTACAGGTTCCGATGAGGACTTGATGTATTTTTTCGCCTGCCACCTGAGAAACCGGGTATGCATTATCTACCGCATGAGGTGAAGCAACCATTGGTTCTAATTTAGAGACGTCAAGAGGAATAGTTTTTTCGTAGAGCGCATCTCCATCAGCTTCTATTTTGCGGAAATCATCTTTTCTGCCTTGTCTCACTAAAAACTCTTCCGTGCGATGGTCAGAGGGAAAAATGCCGCATTTGGCGCCTGCTTCCACCGCCATGTTGGCGATGGTAAGGCGCTCCTCTACATCCAAAAGGGAGACCGTTTCCCCGGAAAATTCCAAAGCTTTATAGTTGGCTCCTTCGGCCCCGATCTGGTTAATAAGAAAGAGGATAATATCTTTGGCCAAAACTCCTTGGGGAAGATTGCCGCTCAGAATAACCTTATAGACTTCGGGTACTCGAAACCAGGTTTTGCCGGTGCCAATTGCCATGGCAACATCCGTTGATCCCATGCCGGTGGCAAAGGCGCCTAACGCCCCTCCGGTACAGGTGTGTGAGTCAGCCCCGACCAAGATGTCTCCTGGCCGGGTGAAGCGCTCATTTATAATTTGGTGGCAGATCCCTTCGCCAACTTCAGCGATCAAAACACCCGTCTGAGAAGCAAAATCTCTTAAAAACTTATGATCATTGGAAAGCTCACGGCGAGGGCTGGGAGCGGCATGATCGAGAAAAATTACGGTCCGTTTGGGATTAACCACGCGCGCGTTGTTTAACTTCATCAACTGCCGGACGGTTAAAGGACCAGTCCCATCCTGCATGAGGCAGAGGTCAACATTAACCACCACGATTTCACCGGGTTTTACCGGTTTCCCGACATGCGCTTCGAAGATTTTTTCTACCAGCGTTTTGCCGGCCATTACTCTTCTTCTTCCTCCAGTTTTGCCAAGTCTTCAAATCGAATGTCCACCCCGAGAATACCAACGATGTTTTCTTGAGCGTCACGGATGGGAGCGGATACTGTGATAATAAGCTTCCCGGTAATCATTGAGGAACGGATATCCGTGACATGGGTTTTTCCGTCCTGGAGCGGCCCGATAAACCAATCACGGTTGGAAAAATCCTCATGAAGGCCAAACTGGGCATACTTAGCGCGATCAACAATCTGGGTAATGTTTTTCGTGATTTTCTTTCCCTCGATATTGGTGATATAGGCAAATTGAATAAAGGGATTCTCAGCCACCAACTCTTCCAACGCCGGCTCTTGCTGCGCGGGATCCAATGACCTGATCTGGGGTAATCCAATGAGGTTCTCAACCAGGTGAGCCGCCATATCATAGGCCCGGGTTTTAAGTTTATCATATTCAGAGATAAAAAGTTCGGGAAGATATTTACGGGCAGCCTCTTCCATTTCTTTTCGGGATATGGAGGTGATTCTTCCTTTTTCGTATTGATGCATTATCCATTTATGGATTTTCGCGACTCCCGGGTGGAGCTTATCTACTTGTTGATCTAAGCCGCGTATCCGAAGCTCGGCATTAATCCAAAAGGTGATACCAGCCAGTCCGGATTTGTCAGTGATTTGCACCATAGGGGGACGGTTTAATATTTTTTCGGTATCGAAAATATTGTAGATCTTTACATCTTTGAGGTGTCCGTCCACATGGATACCCGCACTGGTGGAATTAAAGTCAGAACCCACAAAAGGATAATTCGGAGGAATGTGCACCTCCAGCTCCTTTTCCACATACGTGGCGATGTCGCTGATAACGCGGGTATTGATCCCGTCGTTTTCGCCGCGAAGGGAAATATACTCCATAATCAGCCCCTCAACCGGCGGATTCCCGGTCCGCTCGCCAAAACCAATAATGGCCCCATTAGCATAATAACATCCATAAAGCCAGGCCGTAGTAGCATTGATAAGCACTTTGTGAAAATCATTATGTCCGTGCCATTCAAGATATTTTCCGGGCACTCCCGCATCATCGATCAATGCGCGCACGAGTTTGGGAACACTGCGGGGCAACGCTGCCTCAGGATAGGTAATACCATACCCGAGGGTATCACAGAGGCGCATCTTAACCGGGAGTTTGCTTTTTTCGCTCAATTTCATCAATTCAATGGCAAAGGGAACGACAAAGCCATAGATATCCGCTCGCGTCACGTCTTCAAAGTGACACCGGGGAATGATTCCCTGTTCTAAAGCAGCGGCGGCAATTTCCAGGTATTTTTCCATGGCCTGTTTCCGGGAGAGTTTTAATTTTAAAAAGATGTGGTAATCGGAAACCGATGTAAGCATTCCGGTTTCTTTCAGTCCCATTTCCTTAACCAATTTAAGGTCTTTGATGTTAGCCCGGATCCATCCGGTGATTTCCGGATACGCAAAGCCTTTTTCCAAACACTTGTGGACAGCTTCTTTATCCCGGTCGCTGTAAAGAAAAAACTCTGTTTGCCGGATGATTCCGTTTGGGCCTCCTAAACGGTGAAGAAGCTCGAAAAGGTCGACGATATGTTTTATCTGAAAGGGGGGTCGTGCCTGCTGGCCATCGCGAAAAGTAGTATCCGTGATATACATCTTTTTAGCCGGCTGGATGGGAATGATCTTGTTATCAAACTCGGTCCGGCAGACTTCGTCATGGGGAAAAATCTCTTCGTAAAGATTAGGTTCAACAACATCCACTAAAGGATACTTCAGATATTTTTTTGCGGACATAATGTCCCTCCTTAAACGGTTTTTTTCTTGATCTCTAATTTAAGTCGCAGTTCCTGGAGTTGAGCTTTGGTTACCTCCGAAGGCGCCCCGGTTAAAAGACAGGTAGCCTTCTGAGTCTTGGGAAAAGCGATCACATCCCGAATCGACTCTGCGCCAACTAACAGCATCACCAGGCGATCAAGGCCTAAAGCGATACCGCCATGCGGTGGCGCGCCATAGGTAAGGGCTTCCAGGAGAAATCCGAATTTTTTTTCTGCGTCTTCCGGGCTGATCCCCACTGCGTCAAACATCTGGGCTTGGACATCCCGGCGGTGGATCCGGATGCTTCCGCCGCCAATTTCAATTCCGTTCAACACGAGGTCATAGGCACGGGCGCGAACTGAACCCGGGTTAGTTTTTATTTTGTCAATGTCCTCCTCCACGGGTGAGGTGAAGGGGTGGTGAAGAGCCTCAAACCGTTTTTCTTCCTCATTATATTCTAACAGAGGAAATGATGTAATCCAAAGGAAAGCATATTTGGATTTATCAATCAGATTAAGCTGCTCTCCTAAATGCAACCGGAGATGTCCCAACGCCGGTCCAATAATTTTCTGATTATCCGCCACAAAACAGAGGAGATCTCCGGGCTGGGGTTTGAAGACTTCCATTATTTTTGCCCGCTCATTGTCAGTGAAGAACTTTGCGATCGGTGAATCCCAGCCGTCGGGAGTAATCTTTACCCACGCAAGCCCTTGTGCGCCGTAAACTTTGACGACCTCAATCAGATCATCAAGTTGTTTGCGCGAAAAATTTCCGCACTGGGGCGCGTTTAAACCACTTACCTTGCCTCCTTTGGCAATCACCTTGGAGAACACTTGAAAGCCAGAGTCCTTTACGATCTCGGTAATGTCCTGGCAGATCATTTCGAAACGGATATCAGGTTTATCAACTCCGTATTTTCCTATCGCCTCATCATAAGTAAGACGGGGAAAGGGAAGAGTGAGCGTTATTCCTAAAATCTCCGAAAATACCCGGGCAACCATCCTTTCGATAATCTGAAAAATATCTTCTTCATGGATAAAGGACATCTCCAGATCAATTTGGGTAAACTCCGGCTGCCGGTCAGCCCGCAAATCTTCATCCCGAAAGCACCTGACAATCTGATAATAGCGATCATACCCTGATACCATCAAGAGCTGTTTAAACAACTGGGGTGATTGGGGTAACGCGTAGAACCACCCTTGGTTTACCCGGCTCGGAACAATATAGTCCCGCGCTCCTTCAGGGGTGCTTTTGGTTAAAAAAGGGGTTTCGATTTCATTAAACCCGAGCGCATAAAGATAATCCCGGATAATCTTTACCACCTGGTTACGGAGCAAAAGATTTTGCTGGAGGCTTGGCCGCCTCAGGTCCAGGTAACGGTAGCGCAACCGGACATTTTCGCCGATCTCCGTAAAGGAAGCAGTCAGATCAAACGGAGGTGTTTCCGAGATATTCAGGATTCGAAGCTCGTGAGCTAAAATTTCAACTTCTCCGGTTGCGAGTTCCGTGTTAATGGTTCCTTCCGGGCGCTTGCTCACAACACCCCGGACAGCCACCACATATTCATTTCTGATTTTTTCGGCTTTGGAAAAAGGCTCTGGATTCGTTTCCTGGTTGATGACTACTTGTAGGACCCCTTTAAGGTCGCGAAGGTCAATAAAAATTAGACCGCCGTGATCCCGCCTCCGGTTTACCCAGCCCATAACCACAACCTCATGATCAAGGTCCGAAGCCCTGATCTCGCCGCAATAATGAGTCCTTTTAAGATTTCCCAGAAAGTCCATAATAAAATTAAAAAGTCTTCAAAGGTTATAGTGTTGTTTCGAGATACCCGGGGATTAATCCGGGGAAAAGATTAAAACAGAAATTGTTCTTTAACGCAAGGAATTATTTCAAAATACTTATCAAAATTCTTTACTTTTCAGGTAGTATCATGCTTTGGTCAATCTATGGAGCACCTTATCTTTGCCCGGAGACTCTATTATCTCAAATGTAAAAAAAATTTATTTATAAGCGACTTAATTATAATTATATTTAATTGCATAACTGTTATAGTATACAAAAAATTACCTGTATAACAAAAAAAGGCTTGACATGAGTATCTGCATGGTTTAAATTTAATCTATTAGTTTACGTTATTAATTAAAGAAATTAACAAGATAGAAAATAATATTCAGGTAAGCCAGAGAGGAGGTGGAACGATAGGCTAACTTCATAGTTAACGACACAAATAAATAAAACGACGGTTTTGCTTTTACCAAAAAAAAATCGTGGGTTAATATTGAGTTCAGGTTTATAAAATTTGGAAAGAGAAATGGAAAAGGGATTGGTTAAATAAAGGATTTTGTAAATTGAAAGGAGAAAGAGTATGAATAAATTTAAGAGATTTAGTTGGGTTGGTGTTATTTTTCTTGCAGTTTTTCTTTGTGTTTCCTTGCCTCAGGCACAGAGCGCTGAGGCGACGATTCCCTTAACCGCGACTGCGTTGACTGGCGCGGCCGAGGCTGATCCCCGGTACCACCCGTACACGCTTACATTTAAACTGGCGGCAGTGGCTCTGCACCGGGAAGATAATAAAAGCGAATCATGGGGTTTGATTGATGCGGACGACCTCGATCTCGGCTGGGCTCCGGGGATGGATGCCAGTATTATGCTTCATAACCCCTGTTACGGAGTCGAACTGCGCTATCTCGGGCTTCATCAGTGGTCTGAAAGCAAAAGCGCCTATTATTCTTCTGCGGTAGCACAATATGATATTTTTGAGTCCGCGAAATTTAGGTCCAGGCTCCACAATGTGGAGTTAAATCTGCACTGGTGGCCGTGCACAAATGACCGATACAGTTTATTGGCTGGCTTTCGCTGGCTTCGGTTAACTGATACGTTGTCGCTGTTTCAATCTATTACCGGCGGCGATGTGCCTTTAGAAGGGGGTGAAACTATATCCTCCCGTAATCAGTTTTGGGGAGGCCAGGTGGGAGCGGAAGGCCTGTTGTATGGAGAGCGCGACCAGGGTTTCAGCATTGACGGTGTTGTAAAGGTGGGTTTATTCGCAAACGATATTAATAACCATGTTAGAGGGTATAGTATTCCAGGTGGTTCTGGTTCCTTCCGCTGGGACAGAACTAAAACTTCGTTTATAGGCGAGGTTGGTCTCAATGCTAACTATGCCTTCACCAAAAATATTGCCATGACTCTCGGATATGAGTTTTTATATTTAAATAAAGTTGCTGTTCCAGTCAACGAGTGTAGCACCCAAAGCGTGATCTATAACGGCGCCCGACTGGGCCTGAATTTTGTTTTTTAGTGTTTGTTTGAGATAAAGATTGTTAAAGCGCTTTCCTTACACCATAAGGAAAGCGCTTTTTTTGTGGCTATGTTGTAAAGGGAAAAGGGGGCATCAGATCAATTGATTTGATTTGAACTCCTCCTCTTGTGCACCAAGAAGAACCGAATTGGTAGTATCCTTTTTCACTGCCAAGAGTGGATGTAATAGATACCCCCTCTTTTGAAAAGAGGGGAATTGAGAAGAAACGCCTTGTGTATCAAGAGGGGGGTTAGGGGATTTAAAGGAAGTGCTTTTTTGTAATGGTCTGAAAAACTGACAGCGTTTTTTTCACCTCGCAAGGAATCTCCCGTTTCTTATTTTTTCTTGACTTTTATTCCGAAGTAAGGTAAAAAACTGTTAACCCTTTGATTTAATAATGGTAAGTAAGAAAAAAAGGAGAGAGAGTATGAATAAATTTAAAAGATTAGGATGGATTAGTTTTATTTTTCTTGCATTTTTTCTTCTGGCTTCTTTGCCCAGCGCGCAGAGCGCTGAGGCAACGATTCCCTTAACCGCAACTGCCGTGGTCGGCGCAGCCGAGTCAGACTGCCCGTACACGCTTACATTTAAATTGGCGGCCGTGGCTCTGCACCGGGAAAACAATAAAAGCCAGAATTTGTTTTATTATTATAATGATGGTGGTGATATTGGTGCGGGTGATCTTGATCTCGGCTGGGCTCCGGGGATGGATACCAGCATTATGCTCAAGAAAGGAATTTTGGAGTCGAACTGCGCTATTTAGGGCTCAACCAGTGGTCGGAAAGCAAGACAAGCCCCGGCTATACTTACATTGATTTCGGGCCTTTGGGGTATATTGAAGATGAGGGGATAGTAACCGGAAGATTCAAGTCCCGTCTTCACAATGCGGAGCTGAATTTGCACTGGTGGCCGTGCGGGTGTGCCGAGAATGGCGATGATAGATTCAATTTATTGGCAGGCTTTCGCTGGCTGCGGTTAACCGATCGTTTCTATGGATATAACGAAGGGGAGTGGGAAGATTATTGGCCCGGTTTGTATGACCACTTTAGATATTATTCTAGAGGCGGAAAGCTTTCCAGCCGGAATCAGTTCTGGGGAGGTCAGGTGGGAGCGGAAGGACTGCTGTTTGGGAAACGCGACCAGGGTTTCAGCATCGATGGGGTGGTAAAAGTCGGGGTATTTGCCAACAAAATTAAGAACAAGTTGGGAGAATCCGATGAGGCTCAGACAAACTTCGAAGGAGATTCTTCTTCCTCTTATTCTGAGAGCTGGAACCGGACCAAAACCTCATTTTTGGGCGAGTTGGGGGTCAATCTTAATTATGCGTTCACCAAGAACATCGCCATGACTGTCGGATATCAATTTTTATATCTGGGTAAAGTTGCTGTTCCGGTCAACGAGTGGGCAAGCACCCAGAGCGTGATTTTCCAAGGAGGTCGTGCGGGCTTGAATTTTGTTTTTTAATGTTTGTTTGATTTAAGATTTTCTCAAGCGCTTTCCTTATTTTTTTAAGGAAAGCGCTTTTTTTTTTTGGAATACCCGGGAAAAGAAATTGGGCTTTTTCACCTTCCAAAAAATCCCCAGTCTCTTGTTTTTTTCTTGACTTTTATCTGATTGATATATTATAAAAATTTTAATAATCACATAATCTTACCCCACAAGTGAAAGGAGAGAAGAATGAAGGATTTTAAAAAGTTAGGTATAATCAGCTTTACTTTTCTTGCGTTATTTCTTTTTGTTTTTTTATCCAAAATAGCGAGTGCGGAGCCTCTGGCAACAGATCCGGGAAACGCGCCAATAATGGTAGCTGCGCAGGAAGCAACCATACCATTAACGGCGAACGCAGTGACTGGTGCACCAGAGACAGAGTGCCCGTTTAAGCTTCGGCTTAGGGCAGTAGCTTCGTTTCTCCACCGGGAAGATAATGATAGTCGCACGTTAGTAACTGATTCCTTTAGTTCAGGTGGCAATGAGCTGTTGAACGCTTCTGATCTTGACCTGGGATTTGAAACTGGCACGGATATTAGTTTAATGCTTCAGTACCGGAAGATGGGATTGGAATTGCGCTTTTTTGGTCTTCAGGATTGGTCGGAGAGCAAAGGGCCGCAAACGAGCCCGGGTGGAGCCGTGGTCCAATATTTAACGCCAATTGGCAATATTGCTTACCCAGCAGAGGTCTCAGCTAAATACAATTCGTGGCTTAACAATGGGGAATTTAATCTGCACTGGTGGCCATGCGGAAATGAGAGATACCATTTATTAATGGGTGTTCGCTGGATACGGTTAAGCGAAAGACTGGGCATTACACAAGATATCGGACCGGGTCTGAACGTAGCTAATTATAAGACCACCGCAAGAAACCGGCTTTGGGGTGGTCAGATCGGGGCAGAAGGAGTCTTGTTTGGTAATCTCGAAAAAGGGTTTAGTATTGATGGGTGTGTGAAGGGTGGCTATTTTAGAAACGACATTTTAACAAAGGCAACGATTAGTCAGTCAATTCTTTCAGATGTTTTTGTTGCTAACGCGGACAAGAACAAAGGCACTTTTTTAGGAGAGCTGGGCATTGGCGCTAATTATGCGTTTACCCGCAATATTGCCCTGACTGTTCGTTACCAACTTTTGTGGTTAGACCAAGTGGCACTTGCACCAGAACAGATACAAAATTTGGCCCCATTTGCAGGAACAGCCCGTTCGGTGGATACCGACAGTGTGCTTTATCAGGGTGGTTTGGTGGGGCTTACGGTTTCTTTTTAATCGATATTTGATTGAATAAGACTTTTAAAGCGCTTTCCTTACGAACACATCGTAAGGAAAGCGCTTTTTTGTTTGTGACGTCAAGTAAAAATGGTTTTCACATATCTCAAAACCCCCTCTTTTGAAAAGAGGGGGTAAGGGGGAGTTAAAGGAAACTTTTTTGTAACAAGCTGAAAAGTAATATGTTTTTACCTCAGGAAAGAAAACTTTCCGGTTTATTTTCTTGACTTTTATTCCGCTGCAATTTAAAAAGTAATTAACCCTTGGAATGATAATTAATAAAAAAAGGAGAGAGATTATGTGTAAAATCAAGAGAGTATGTTGGATCAGTGTTATTTTTCTTGCATTTTTTCTTTTGTTTTCCTTACCCCAGGCAATGAGCGCTGATGCTACGGGAAACGCGCCAGTAATGGTAGCTTCCCAGGAGGCGACGATTCCCTTAACCGCGAACGCAGTGACTGGAGCGGCCGAGGCAGAGTGTCCGTACAAACTTCATATCAGATTAGCGGCAGTGGCTTTGCATCGGGAAGGTAATAATAGAAACTACAGATTGTTTGATGCTGAACATGCAGGCGCATATGCTGAGGTTAAAGCCCGAGACCTCGATCTTGGCTGGGCACCGGGGATGGATGCCAGCATTATGCTCCAGGCCCATAACTTAGGAGCCGAACTGCGGTATTTTGGACTTCAGAGTTGGTCTGAAAGTAAAGGGAGTTTTGATGAAGAGGACTTTTGGTATGCGGCAGCCTATGGGAAATATGAATCTTGGCTCAATAATGCGGAGTTTAATCTGCACTGGTGGCCGTGTGGAGATAGATTCAATTTCTTAATGGGTCTCCGCTGGATTAAGTTGAATGAAAGATTAATGGGGCGGGAGGAATGGGAGTGCGGGATGTGTGGCTATGACTATATGCGTGTTGGGGTAACCACCCGAAACCAGCTCTGGGGAGGCCAGGTGGGAGTGGAAGGCCTGTTGTGTGGCAAACGTGACCAGGGTTTCAGTATTGATGGTGGTGTAAAAGTAGGTATATTCCGCAACAGTATCCACAACAAATATGATGGGCAGTATGAATACGATGATTTTTTTGATGGCTCTGGTTCTGGAACTTTCTCCGGCAGTTCACATCGGTCAAAAAACACGGTGGTAAGCGAGCTGGGAATCAATGCTAATTATGCCTTCACCAAAAATATCGCTTTGACCGTCGGATATCAACTGTTACATCTGAGCGCTGCTGCTCTCGCAGGCCAGGAAAACAGTGTCCAGAGCGTAGTTTATCAAGGCGGCCGTTTAGGCGTAACTATTGCTTTTTAAACTTAAATTTGCTTTACGTACTTGTAGCGCTTTCCTTGCCAAAAGGAAAGCGCTTTTTTTGGAATACCCGGGAAAAGAAATTGGGTTTTTTCACCTTCCAAGAAATCCCCAGTCTCTTGTTTTTCCTTGACTTTATCTAACTAATGTATTATTAAAAAAATAACCTCCCAATAATCTCATCCAAAGTTTGAAAGGAGAGAAAAATGAAGAATTTTAAAGAGTTCGTTATCATCAGCTTCATTTTTCTTTTGTTATCTCTTTTTGTTTCTTTACCCCCATTAGCGAGTGCGGAGCCTCTGGCAACGGAATCGGGAACTGCTCCGGTACTGGTAGCTGCCCAGGAAGCGATCATACCGTTATCTGCCAATGCAGCTACTGGTGCGTCAGAATCTCCGTACACCCTTACCTTTAAGTTGGCCGGAGTGTATCTGCACCGGGAAAACAACAAAAGCCAGGGCTTGACTGATATTGCTGGATCTGTTCAGATTGAGGCTGGTGACCTCGACCTTGGCTGGGCGCCGGGGATGGACACCAGTCTTATGCTCCGGAACCAAAGCTATGGAATCGAACTGCGTTATCTCGGGCTTCATCAGTGGGATGAAAGCAAGAGGGATTCTGCTTTTATGCTAATCGCACTGCTTACCAGCTCTGCGAAATTTAAGTCCGCGCTCCACAATGCGGAGTTGAATTTGCACTGGTGGCCGTGCACGGATGACAGGTATAGTTTTTTAATGGGTTTTCGCTGGCTTCGGTTGAGGGATAGGTTATCGGTTTTGGAGGGAACAGATATATTAGGTATACTGGGTACTTATGAAGGAACTTCACTTTCCTGCCGGAATGACTTATGGGGAGGCCAGGTGGGAGTGGAAGGCCTGCTGTTTGGAAAACGGGACCAGGGTTTCAGCATTGACGGTGGGGTAAAGGCAGGTATCTTCGCAAACCAGATTCGCAACAACGCATTGGAAGAAGAGACATTTTATATCTTAGCGTTTCCTCCTTTGTATGATTCTAACTCAGACAGTTGGAACAGAACCAAAACCGCGTTCTTAAGCGAGGTGGTTCTGAATGCTAATTATGCTTTCACCAAGAACATTGCCATGACGGTCGGATATCAGTTTTTATATGTAAATAAAGTTGCTGTTCCGGTTAACGATTGGGCAAGCACCCAAAGCGTGATCTTTCATGGTGGCCGCTTGGGGTTGAATGTTGCTTTTTAAGCTTTATTTAACTAATACTTTAATTGAGCGAAAACTTTTTCGGGGATCGGTAGTTTCGTACCCTGCAAAACGCCAAAACAGGGTTGCACCCAAATTTTATAAACCCCCTCAGTCCCCCTTTATAAAAGGGGGAAGAAAAATTAGTCCTCCCCTTTAGTAAAGGGGAGTTAGAGGGGTTTGTCGAGCAATTCTTCGCTCATTTAAAGTAATATATTATTAATAAACCATAACCTTGACATAATCTTACCCCACAAGTGAAAGGAGAGAAGAATGAAGAATTTTAAAAAGTTAGGTATAATCAGCTTTACTTTTCTTGCGTTATTTCTTTTTGTTTTTTTATCCAAAATAGCGAGTGCGGAGCCTCTGGCGAATGATCCCGGAAATGCTTCGGTACTTGTAGCTCCCCAGGAAACAACGATTCCTTTAACAGAGACTAATCAAGGGGAAGAGTGCCCATACAAGCTGCGGATCAAGGCAGGAGCATTGTTTCTGCATCGGCAGGATAATGACAGTCGAGAATTGGTTGGCCTTGATGGCGGCCGAACGATTGATGCTGATGATCTTGATCTTGGGTTTGCTGCCGGAATGGATATCAGCTTAATGGGGCAACATAAGGAGTTCGGGGCTGAACTGCGCTATTTTGGTCTCCACGACTGGTCCGAGAGCCAATCAGCCGCAGGATCTACTTTTGCTTTCATGGGCTACAAAGACACTGGGTTCCTATATTTTTATTCAGATGGACTGCAAATTAACGCAGACTACAGTTCTCAGATTCATAACGCGGAATTTAATCTCCACTGGTGGCCGTGCGCGAATGAGAGATACCATTTTTTAATGGGGTCCGCTGGATAAGGTTAAATGAAAGACTTGATATCAATTTAGCAAGTATCGGTACCCCTGTAGACCATCATAAGATTACCGCTGATAACAAACTTTGGGGTGGACAGTTGGGGATAGAGGGAATCCTGCTCGGAAACCAGAAACAGGGTTTCAGCGTTGATGGTTTTCTGAAGGCCGGTTATTATAATAATAATCTTTCCACAAATATGAATAGTTCCTATTGGACACCAACATTTGGATTTCGGGCGGGCGTTTCGAAAGACCACGGCACGTTTGTAGGAGAGCTTGGCATCGGCGCTCAGTATGCGTTTACCCGAAATATTGCCCTTGGTGCCAGGTACCAGCTTCTCTGGCTCGACAGTATCGCGCTCGCTACTGATCAAATGCGAGAACTTAATCCCCTGACCGGAGGCGGATCGGTTGACTGGGAGAGCCTGCTTTACCAGGGAGGATGGGTCGGATTGACGATTTCCTTCTAACCCGGTTTTGATATAGAGTTTTTTTAAAGCGCTTTCCTTATGAAATAGGAAAAGCGCTTTTTTTATTGCTTCTTGACGACCGATCTGGGATATGATATGAAAAATAAATTTATATGGTGATGCTATGAATAAAATTACTCTTCAAATATTAAAAGGCACGCGAGACTTTCTTCCCACTCAATTTATTCTTAGAAAAAAGGTAATCGAGATTATCGCGCGGACCTTTGAACGGTTTGGTTTTGAGCCCATGGAAACTCCGGCCATGGAGTACGCGGAAACCCTTGAAGGCAAATACGGGGAAGAAGGCGACCGCTTGATTTATAAGTTTGAAGACCGGGGGGGCAGAAAGGTCGCTCTCCGCTATGACCTTACCGTTCCCTTGGCGCGGACCATGGCCATGTATCAGGTGGAAAAGCCGTTTCGCCGGTATCAGATCGCGCCGGTCTGGCGGGCGGATAAGCCCCAGAAAGGCCGGTTCCGGGAGTTCTGGCAGTGCGACGCGGATGTTGTGGGAAGCAGAGAGGTATGGGCGGACGCGGAGGTGATCGCGGTAACCTATTATGCGCTTAAGAACCTCGGGTTTAACGAGTTTACCATCCGGATCAATAACCGAAAGCTTCTCAATGGCATGGCTCTCTATGGGGGAGTTACGGATAAAGAGATGGCGGGTTTTTTTCGGATCATTGACAAAGCGGAGAAAGCGGGGTGGGACGAGGTAAAGAAGGAGCTGGCGAGCAAAAAATTTTCCGAGCAAGCGATTGACAAGACTATCGCTCTGATGATTGAAGATACCCAAGGAGACAGCGCTTTTCGAAGACTGAAAACCACGTTGGCCGGAATACCGAGCGCTCAGGAAGGCATCGCTGAAATCGAAGAAATCCAACGATGCCTATCCAACCTCGGAGTAGAACAGCGAAATGTCTTGTTTGACGGTTCCTTAGCTCGAGGATTAGACTACTATACCGGCCCGATCTTTGAGACGGTGATTGAAAACCCCCGGATCGGCAGTATCAGCGGAGGAGGAAGATTTGATTCGCTGATCGGGATGTTCAGCGGAAAGGATGTGCCGGCTACCGGCACGTCATTAGGATTGGAACGGATTATTACGGTGATGGAAGAGCTTGCCATGCTTCCGACCACGCCAACCGTATCCCAGGTTCTGGTTACCGTGTTTGCCCGCGATTTATTCGGCGAGTCGCTCCAGGTTGCTTCCGAGCTTCGCTCCGCCGGAATAAAAGCTGAGATATATTTGAATGACGATAAACTGAAAAAGCAGCTTGACTACGCCAACAAAAAAGGGATCCCGCTGGTCATCATTATCGGGCCGGATGAAAAGGAAAGGGGAGAAGTGGTCTTAAAGGATATGGAGCAAAAAATCCAGGTAACGGTTCCCCGGCAAGAGCTGGTCAATAAGATAAAAGCAATGTTGTTGCCGGCTTTTCGGTAACATTAATGAACCTCCCCGCAGCAAGTTGCGGGGTATCCCAAAAATTATACAAAGTACATCGTCATTCCCCGACTTGATCGGGGAATCCAGAAACAAAGAAACTGGATTCGGAGCCTGTCC
>LQYC01000049.1_pt1 | contig 15691 bp, 13 predicted proteins | sample 661771 | NCBI WGS metagenome assembly LQYC01 (sample SAMN03483023, study PRJNA281117) | bioreactor metagenome | isolation source: benzene-degrading methanogenic enrichment culture from a contaminated... | place: USA: oil refinery in Oklahoma | collected 2011-05
CCGGCTGCCGGCGGAGCGCCGGCAGGCGGGGCTTCCCCCGGTGGCAGTGCTGCCACAGGGCCGGTATCCGGAGCCTCGTTATTCGGCGACCTTTCCTACAACTGGGTCGAGTACAAGATGGTAAGCGGTTCCGGTGCCGAGAAGATGACGATTTACTTCAAGTATGACAAGAACGGGAAATGCAGTATGCGGTTCGAAGGCGGCGCAGCGATGGCTGGAATGCCAACGGAGATGGACTGCAGTTCAACGGGCACAACAGGAAAATCCGCAGACAATCCTAACACGGTCAGTCCCGATGTCAAGTTCGTCAAAGTCAGCACTGAATCCGTAACTGTTCCGGCAGGAACATTTATTGCCGATAAATATACTGCCTCATATCAGGGCATGACGTCAACATACTGGATTGCCTCCGGCAAGCCTCTGCTCAAGATGGAAGGCGGTACTGGCCAGGGAACGAGCGTTATGGAACTGAACGGCTGGGGATAATCACAAAATAATTTTCTTTTTAAAAAAATTGATGCACCTGTCACTTCTTCCGGTACACGATATAATACTTGTATATCTGCGGGGATGTCTGCGCTTCTTTTGTGTAGGGATTCGTCACGGTCCGCTGGGAGAAGAACCATGAGAAGTCTTTGGTATCATAGGCGCCAGCCTGTTGGCCGGTTGACGGGTTCCTCCACGATAGGATCTGTGCCACCTTGTCACCCTGCGCTACAGCATAGTGCGGGGCATTGCGGGGATCCGGCGCCGCATCAAACCCGAAGACGATGATATCACCACTCTTTAAATCAACCGATGGAGCCGATCCCGGTTCAACCCTGCCGGAAGCAACAACGGTATATTCATTCTGGTTGGTCAGGTGTGAACCGACATCCGACTTCTGCGACCCGCTTGTTGAAGTCGAGGGTTTGCCATAGATCTGGGCATATGCGATGTCCTGACAGAAGACAAAGTTATCCTTGTTCTGCTGGTACATCGTGTTGAGGGACTTTGCAGTTCCTGTTCCCGTCTTCTCATAACAGGTCTCCTTGCTTATCATACCAGAAAACATGTAACTGACCGAATCGGTCCCGATCTCATCACAGATCGATGAATCTCCGGTCTTTACTGCGACGCGCTGGAGACATTCGATCCGGGAATACTCACCTGAACCGGGATGATTTTCCATCTGAGCGCAGATCGATTTGTCACCGTTCTTCTCGGCAATCAGCATGATGCATTTGGTGCGGGGAGGGGCGCTTTCAATTTTGTTGCAGAGCTCGGTATCCCCTTTTCGTATCGCCGCATCCTGGTAGCAGTGATCGGGATCGATATCAGCCACTTTTGCTGCTGTCCCACCACAGGCCGCCTCTTCGCCCATGCCAAGTATCCATTCAAGTTCTATGCAACCGGCAGATACGACTACAGCAATCAGCAGAAAAGCAATTGCAGGAGCGGGGTATTTCATACCCTGAATTCAATCAGTCAGAAGATATAGATTCCTGTAAAAAATCCGGAATTGGGAGTTTGCCCGGCTTTCATAAGCCTCTGCACCATTCACATTTCGACGATACTTGCAGTGGTTCTATCTGACAGGTTCATATATTACCGCTGATCACGGACCCTTCGCTGTGTGTCGTGCCGATACCCGGTGCAAACGGGTTCAGTTTTGAAGATATTCTGATATACATGGTACCAAACGCATCAGTTTGTATCGCAGCAGTACCCTCCACACAGATCCTTTTCCCGGTCGAATCCTGGCCCTGTTGGTAATCCAGATTATATTTGGCAATAGTAACCGTGGAATTCCCGACGCAGCTGTGTTCAAGGATCATAAAATCTGATCTGTTCAATGTAATACCGCATTTCTGGAGAATATCCGAGCAACATTTTTTTTCATCCTCTAATCCTGAAGGGGTAAACAGCTCTCCAATCAGCAGAATCTGAGAGAATACTTCTTTTCTTATCATCTCCTCTTTTTCCGGAATCATGAAACACCTCGGTTTTAATAAGCTGCCCTGTTCAGAACCCCCCCACGATTGTCCTTACGGTTCATTTTCAGTACTTTTGCAGGGTACAGAACTTGCGTACCGAAATCGTGGTGTGACGAAGCTTCTTCTCGTATCGAACATTTCATTTCGTTCTTACATATTTATCACGGGTTTTCAGATTCATCGCTGCGATTAACTTTCTTCAACATAATGAATGTTAGCTCAATTTGCGATTCTTTCTGTATGGCATTACCTGCATCAGTTGTTGTTGTACCGGAAGACAACGAATTCTTCTGGCTCATTGGGAGGGCATGGAACAGGATTACAAACCTGTATGATCTTCTCGTGTTCAGTTCCCTGCTGCTGTCATTAGAATGCATTTCGATGGCGTACATCTCCTGCTTCATCCAGCAGGTACCATGGAACTCCTTGTGTGCGATCATCCCCTTCCTAGTTGCCTTCTCAATCTATAACCTCAACCGGAAGACTGACGAGGAAGAGGATGCGATCAACCGGCAGGACCGGTTTGCATTTACAAAACGATATGAGACACACCTCTATTACGGGGCGATTATCTCCCTTGCAATAGCTCTGGCTCTCTCTGCTACTTATGGTATCCCATCATTGCTGGCCACCGCAGCGCCATTTATCTGCGGCTTCCTGTACAGTTTCCGCTGGCTCCCCAGACGGATCGGCTACCGCCGGTTAAAAGAGATTCCTGCGGTGAAAAATATCATTGTCGGGTTCGCCTGGGCGATCATACTCTCATTACTTCCGGTCTTTCTCAATCATGGTACTCCGGATTCCAGGACGGCAATTATATTCCTGCTGTTTTTTATGTGGGGCTTCATGGCCTCCCTGATCCCTGATATCCGGGACAGGGCCGGAGATGCCAGTGCCGGCGTGAGAACCATCCCGGTGATCTTCGGGGAAGAGCGGGCAAAGACCCTCCTCTCCAATGTACTTCTGCTCCTTGGCGTGCCATTAGTCCTCTTCAGCCTGCTCTTCCTGCCACCATTCACAACCATCCTCCTCCTGGCCGCAAACCTGTATTCCCATGGCTGCGTTCACCTGTTGGGCAGGACCCGGATCAGGGATTTTGTTGCCGATGCCATTTCAGATGGGCAGTACATCTGTTTCGCTTTGGCACTTTTCGTCATCACAACACTTTGGCCAGGTTTATAAAAAATCCCAATTCTTTTCGTATTTTGAGAATAGAAACATAATTCCATGATTTATCGGGATAACCGGGATAAAAAAGGAACGTCAATATATATATACTGTTCATCCAACCGTATTACAATGGAGCCCCTTGAAGTTTATAACAACACCTACAAGCAGATCCAGTCCATCTTCTCTTCGCGCCTGAAGATCCAGATCCTGCTTTCTGCAGCAGGGGGGCCAAAGAACCTTTCAGAACTCCGGGATGTGACCGGGAGCACATCCCAGGCGATTATCCCCAAGATCCGAAGCCTCGAACGCATGTCGCTCCTTGAACCGTGTGACCATGGGTATGGCATCACGCCATTGGGCAAGGTCCTTGTCACCAAGATCGGAGACCTGGTCGTGACAATGGGGGAGCTTATGCAGCACCGGGAATTCTGGGCAACCCACGATATCGAAGGGATCCCCCAACCGTTTCTCTCTCAGGTCGGGGATCTCATAAGCTCTGATGTAAAATTTGACACCACAGACAACATGTTTCATGTCTATACTCATTTTGTCTCCATCCTCCAGCAGGCAGGATATATTCACGGCATCTCCTCGGTCATGAATCCGCAGATCGCGGATGTGCTCTCCGAGCGGATCATTGCTGGTGTCCCGGTTGAACTCGTTGTGAACCGCAGCATCGCAGAGGGCCTGATGCAGGAACCGTTCCTTGACAAAATCCAACACCTCATACCGTATGAAAATTTCAAAATCTGGGTTGTCGATGAACCTCTCCATCTAGGCATCACGGTCACCGACAAGAACCTTTCATTGGGGCTCAATAAAAAGGTCAATGCCGTTTATGACAGCTCTGCAGATATGCACAGCAGTGACCCGCGGGCACGGGAATGGGCAGAGCGGCTGTTCCAGTATTACCGGAGCCGGGCTGTCCTGATGGAGATAGGATAGGCAGTCCAGCAACAGTTCCATCCTCAGGGATTCATCGTTGCACATGTCGGGCCATGTATCCACGAGGGTAACAGGCCACTTCCCGTAACCTGCTGGTTCAGGCAGGCCATATTCAGTACTGATCATTCCTTGTTGTATTACCGGCAGTGCGACCCGTCAGTACCGATCTTGATATCGAATGCCGGACTACCTTTTTCCATGAATGTTCTCCGTTTTGCAATCGTCCTTGTCCTTCTTGCAACAGCGGCAGTAACGGTTGCCAGTTACCCTCTGCTGCCCGGTACTGTCGTTTCACACTGGAATGCAGCCGGAGATGCCGACGGGGCGATGCCGAAGTTCTGGGGCGTATCCCTCATCCCGTTCCTCATGGTCGGATTGTGCGGGCTCTTCTTCCTCTTTCCCAGGATCGATCCACTTCGTATCAATTACAAAAAATTCCAGAGATATTACGAGGGTTTCATTCTCATCCTTATGCTCTTCTTTTTTGCAATCCAGCTCCAGATTATCCTCTGGGGGATAGGGATACAGCTCAGCCCTAACCTGACCATTCCCATCCTGATGGGGGCTCTCTTCATCTACACCGGTTTTTTAATTGAACATGCGGAACCGAACTGGTTTATCGGGATACGGACGCCATGGACGCTCAGCAGTGAAACGGTCTGGAAAAAGACACATGCACGGGGGAGCCTGCTCTTCAGGATCGCGGGAGTAGTCAGCTGCTCCGGCGTCCTGTTCAGGGAGTATGCGATCATGTTCATCCTTGTCCCCGTCATTTTAGTTTCAGCCTATACCGTAGCCTATTCCTATTTTGAATTCCGGAACGAGCGGCCCTGAACGACCCGGTATTTGCACGGGCAGTAATTGTTTTTTTTTTACAATGGGGATCTGATCTGTTCATATCCCCGAAAAAATCCCTTTTTATGAGCGTGAACAAATTTGACCGGATTTAGAAACCTGACATGGATTGCTTGATAACCGACCATCGATACCTGAGTTGCATTCCTAACCGCAATCGTATGCATTGACGCATATCATTTCCTCACCAACCTGAACGACCCCCCTGTCAGGACGATTTACTACTTCGACGCCCTCCTTTTTTCCGTCCTGTTCCCGTTCTGGCGGCTATGCCGGCACCGCAGCTTGCCCCTTGCCGAGATCGGCATAACATCACAGCGCTGGAAGGAGCGCCTGCTCATAAGCGTGATAATAGCAATACCGTTCCTCTGGCTCGTTGTCACCCAGTATGGCGCCTTGTACGGCAATTTGCTCATCCCGCACTTTCTCGCAAATGTCCTTGTGCTCTGGGAGCCGTTCTTCGTGGACTGCTGGCTGGAGCTGCAGTTTTCCTGTTCATTCGGCATCATCCCGGGAATCGTCCTTGCCGGCGTCTGCTTTGGAACTTCCACTCTCAGCACCTATCACCTTCCGGGGGTTGCCGTCCTGATCATCTACGGAATGGTCTTTGGGGCAATCTTCCGGCTGGCCGACAACAACCTCTCATTATGGCCGGTTGCATAGGCTGCATCCTCAGCCAAAGGGACGCTCGCTGGAGGGATGATCTTTTCCCCGGGTACGTTGTCGGCATTAATGTCGTGATCGTGCTTTTCCAGCTCCTGTTCGTTGCATGGGTGTGGAGAGAGGAGAGGGATCGTTCCATTTCACCGGAGTACGCCCATTTACGTGTGGCAACGCAGACCTGCTATGTACTTCATGTGTATTGATAATGTCTTCCTGTGAATTGCAGGAATTTATACAGCAAAGTCTCTGAAAAATACAATCCCATCATGATGCGATGCAGGTAGTACCCGTCGTTAAACGTCTTGCCCAGTACACTTCTCCAGGCCTTTTCATACTGCGATAAATCCGCATTTTTAAAGCCATTGCCTGAGAATTTTACAAGTACTTCAGCGGCTTTTCTGGCACATATCATACTGGGCAGGATGCCATCTGCAAATACAGAAACAACCTGTGAAGCTGAGTCTCCCACCAGTATCGAATTCTTTCCATGCGATCTCAGGGGTCTGCTTAACGGAACGGTGCTGGTCCGCCAGTCTTTAATTTCCGGATACCTTTTCTTAAAATTGTCAAGCTGTTGCCTGAATGACCGGGGCCTTACTGTACCAATACCGATATTCCAGTCGTTTTTTCGCGGAAACCACCATGCATACCCGTGCTTTGCAACCGACTTTTTAAATTCGAAAATACATGCGTCACCGGGAGGTTCTCCTGTCCAGTAACCTGTACTAGCCACCCCGAAATAGCCGGGTTTTTTAATTCCCATCGATCTCCTGACAATTGAATTGAAGCCGTCGGCACCTACGGCAATCTTTGCTTCGATATTCTGAGGCAGCACCAGTAAAGAATTCTCTTTCCGGACAAGATCTTTCACTTTTTCGCCCATGCGGATTTCTGCACCGTGGCTCTGCGCCTGCCGGGCAAGATCCGCTTCAACTTCCCCTTTGTTTACCTGTATATTCGTAAACGGGAGTTCGATCTCCCCGGGGGTCATTTTAATGATGAATGTCTCTGTTATTCTTTCAATGCCCGTTCTGCTCTCGTAAAGATCAAAAAAATCATAACCGCATAGCCCGGCAGTTATTCCCTCGCCACAGGGTTTTTTGTAAAAAGTTTTGTCTTCTTCCAGGAGGATGAAGTCTACACTCTCTTCCGCAAGAAATTTTGCCAATGTCAGGCCTGCGGGACCGCCCCCAATTATCACGATGTCGGTTTTGGTTCTCATTGAAATATGACTGTCAATGTAATGTATAAAAAATGAATCCATTGGCTGATGCAATATAAAAATAGCTCATCCTTGAAGAATGGATCATCCCCTGTTATATTACAAAAACGCGTTAAACAGTTATTTGTATAAGCCGGTCAGGAGATAGCAGCCCGCAGTGCTTCCTTTTGAACTCACGCAGCTCAGTACAATATTATAGTGATCGTGTGTCGAAGAGTACAACCCGTGGGATGATCAAAAGGCTGGAAGGGAGATCAGAGTGATCGTGAGGGGGGACCATGATGGGAAGTCCTTATATCTATGTCCACGGGCGGTCTGACCGCGAATCCAAGCGGCTGCATGATCAGGCATCGGGGCTTGATTTTTTACTGCATGAAGGCACCCGATACCCGCCCGGCAGCACGGTTCTCGAAGCGGGGTGCGGCGTCGGCGCCCAGACCCTGCTCCTCGCAGGCAACAGTCCTCGTGCACAGTTTGTTTCAGTCGATATCTCGCCTGAATCGCTGGCACAGGCGCAGAAGCGTGTTTCAGGGGAGGGATTTACCAATGTTATCTTCCGGCAGGCAGATATCTGTGACCTGCCTTTTTCGGCTGGAACATTCGACCACGTATTCGTCTGTTTTACTTTAGAGCACATCCCAAATCCGCTCCTTGCGCTCGGTAATCTTAAAAACGTCCTCCGGCCCGGGGGCACCATAACAGCCATCGAAGGCGATCACGGGACAGCGGTTTTTTACCCCGACTCCCAGGCAGCTCATCACGTCATTGACTGCCTCGTCACGCTCCAGCGGCAGGCAGGAGGAAACGCCTTCATCGGCAGGGAACTGGAACACCTGCTGGCGGACGCGGGGTTTGTGGATGTAAAGGTTTCTCCCCGACAGACGTATGCCTCGCCGGGCATCCCCCATTCATCTGAAGCTGTGAAAAAAATTTTCATCGCAATGATCGAGGGGGTTAAAAAACAGGCGGTTGAGGGAGGCCTTTCGGATCCGGAGACATGGGACAAGGGAATCAGGGACCTATACCGGACTACGGAACCGGGCGGGATGTTCTGCTATACGTTTTTCAAGGCAGCTGGTGTGAAGTCGCGGTAATGAATTCGCGCCACCGGCTTTCACACCTCGTGAATGACAAAAAATCGCCCGTTTTAATCCTTGCCGTGCCACTCCCCGGCGAAGCGACCTGCAGCCCGATATGTTCATGTTCCTGCAACCGAGTACCGTGCCCAAATGATGCCATCCCCCATAACTTCCGTGGACCAGTGTGTGAGAGGGACCTGCAGGTTAGGAAGACCGGCCTTTTCCGGATCGAACATGGTCGGACCTGGCTGCCCGCCAGCGAGGAACGGGTGGATGAGAACGCTCACCTCATCTACCACTCCCGCATGCAGTAGGACACTGTTGAGCGTCCCGCCGCTGTCGACCCGCACGGTCTTAGTACCGTGCTGGCGGTTCAGTTCTGCAAGGGCTGTACGTATATCAATGCGATCGGCACCTGCGATAATTGATCCTATCTTCCTGTCAGCAAGGTACCGGAGGTACTCCTGCGGGGTTGCGGAGGAGCAGAGGGCAAGGACATCTCGCATGTAGGGCCACTTCCGGATGGCGTCCCAGCAGCGCACCCTCCCCCGGCTATCGGCGATGACAAGCAGGGGGCGGGGATCGGGAGCGCCTGCCGGCGGCCTGAACATATCCTCGTGTTCCGGGGGGACTTCCAGCGCCGGATTCTCGCGGACCGCTGCAAGGACGGTCTCGCTCCCGAAAAGGATTGTGTCCGGGTTCCACCTGGCAGCGAGTGAGTAGTACAATTCGAGGTCAGCGGGGAAGTTCGTGATCCGGCCGTCGAGGCTTGTTGCGATGTGGAGGATTACTTTTGGAAGCATTGAAAGACTCCTTGCGGTTACATTCTGCTGATTTGTTTAAAAGGGCTTGTCGTGCAGGGTGAAAATGGGTAACTGATATGTCTCGCGAGGCGGAGTACCTGCCGATATCAGTGTAAATGATACAATGACATGAAGAGCGCTTCCGCTCGTCAGTAAATTTTCATAAAAACAGTGACCGTGTAAGAAGGAAGGTGATAGCAGCTCACCATGCTTCCCGGGGACTCGCGTACCTCAGTACAACATGATACGTTTGCCGGCTTAACTGCTGGGTTCGGAATGAGACCAGGTGTTTCCCGACAGCTATGGCCGCTATCACCACGTGTTGTTTGCTTTTAGTTTCTGACCGGAGGGCGGACACTTCTTCGAATCGAAGAACTGCAAGCAGTTCTTCTCATCGTCGAAGCGCTGATGCGCTTCTCCGAAAGCCAAGGTCCGGATTTGAACCGGAGTGTAGTTGATCTGCAGTCAACCGCGTGGCCGCTCCGCCACCTTGGCAGCCGTGTAGTATGATACCCTATCTTTTTCGATCAGATAAGATATAAGGTTTGCACTCTGGATTTCGTCTGGGTTTAACGTAGTGAGCACTAGCAGTTGGACGTTAGTACTCGCGGACTGAACACGTCGTTGCCTTCGTGCGTACATCCCGAGCCTATCAAACGGGTCTTTTACCCGTGTCCTGTAACGGAGTCTCTTTTTAGGCCGGGTTTCAAGCTTAGATGCTTTCAGCTTTTATCCCTTGGCGCGTGGCTGCTCGGCATTGCCCTGTCGGACAACCGATCGACTAGAGGCGCCGAATGAAAGTTCCTCTCGTACTATTTCATTCTTACCCTCAGACTCCAAACACTCCTGATAGATAGTAACCGACCTGTCTCACGACGGTCTAAACCCAGCTCACGATCCCCTTTAATAGGCGAACAACCTCACCCTTGGCCGCTGCTGCACGGCCAGGATGGAAAGAACCGACATCGAGGTAGCAAGCCGCCGGGTCGATATGTGCTCTTGCCGGCGACGACTCTGTTATCCCCGGGGTAGCTTTTCTGTAGTCAATAAGCCTCACCAAAAGGCTATATTGGTTCGTTAGACCCGAGTTTCCTCTCGCGATCATTTGCTTTTCATGATCGCGTCAGGCCAACTTATGCTCTTGACACTCTCCAGTGAGTTTCCGACTCACCTGAGTTGACCTTGGGGCACCCTTGATACATTTTCGAGGGTGTGGCGCCCCACCCAAACTGCCTACCTACCGGTGTCCTCGTAAGAGTGAGAACTACAACAAAACTAGGATGGTGTCTCATCGTTGGCTCCCCGCCACCCGAAAGTGACGGATATAACGCCTCCCATCTACCCTGCGCAAGTAATATCGTAATTCAGCGACAGGCTGCAGTAAAGCTCCACGGGGTCTTCACTTCCCATCAGGAGTCCCTAGTCTCTGCACTAGGACAAAAGGTTCAACGGATATGTGTTAGGGACAGTAGCGCACTCATTAATCCATTCATGCAAGTCGCCAATTAAGCGACAAGGTACTACGCTACCTTAAGAGGGTCATAGTTACCCCCGCCGTTTACGAGTCCTTCGTCCGGTTGAACCCGGTATTCAGATACTCGCACTGGGCAGGAATCAGTGACTATACTAGTCCTTTCGGAGTTGCAGTCACCTATGTTGTTATTAGACAGTTAGTGCGCCCTGGTCACTGCGACCTGCCTGATCGCCAGGCAGGCACCCCTTATCCCGAAGTTACGGGGCCAATTTGCCGAGTTCCCTTAACACATTTAAATCCGACACGCCTTCGCCTTTTCAGCGAGGGGCACCTGTGTCGGTTCTCGGTACGGACATGTGATTCCCTTTTCATGGGTTCCAGAAATTTGCTAAGTTACCCCATCACCATTTCATCCGCTTCTCACCATTACGGTACTTCACGGACTTATAGGCTTGGACGGGACGACGGTCCCGCTAAGCATATTCCGAAACGTCAGGGCTTACGCTAAAAACCACATGGTACAGGAATATTAACCTGTTTCCCTGTCGGTACGCTCGAGTTACGGCGCACCTTAGGACCGACTAACCCTCGGCTGACGATCATTGCCGAGGAAACCTAGCCCCTGCGGCGGTTGGGATTCTCACCCAACTATGCTTCTACTACTGCCAGAATTCTCAAAACTACACGGTCCACTGGAGCTCACGCCCCAGCTTCTACCCATGCAGATCGCCTCCCTACCAGATCACCTTTCGGTGCTCCGTGGTCTCTGTAGTGGGCTTGAGCCCCGTCCATTTTCACCGCCCTAAATCTTGACTGGTAAGCTGTTACGCACTTTTTAAAGGATAGCTGCTTCTGAGCTCACCTTCCAGTTGTCTTTGACCTAGGACCAATTTCAGTGTTTACACTTAGCCCACATTGAGGGACATTAACCACGGTCTGGGTTGTTTCCCTTACGCACTACAAGCTTACCCCGCAGTGCGGACTTCCGATCATCTAGGATGTTGGGGAGTTTGGAGTTTGACAGGGGGGTGAGCAGTTTCCCGCCCAGCTCCCCCAATCAGTGCTCTACCTCACCAACGATCTCCGATCAGGTCATGCTGCGACATGTTTAGGGAGGAACCAGCTGATGCCGGGCTCGATTAATCTTTCACTCCTATACGCAGGTCACATGAATGATTTGCATATCAATACCACTTGCGGTCCTCCACGCAACTTTCGTCACGCTTCAACCTGCCCACGCATAGATCGCCCGGCTTCGGGTCTTATCCTGCTGACTCCACGCACTTTTAATACGTCGTCCCATGCATTGCTGCTACGGACTTGTTGGTTTCCCTACGGCTTCCCTTTGAGGTTAACCTTCGCCAACAGAATAAACTCTCTGGCCCGTTCTTCAAAACGTACGTTGCGACACCGGCAATCTTGCCCGTACTACCGCCTCGCGACGGGTTCCTTCACAAGAAAGATCCTTTCATGCCGCAACTCGCGATCACCTATCAATTTCAGGCGCTTTTAACCACCTTTCTAGGGTTACTTTTCAGCTTTCGCTCACGCTACTACTTCGCTATCGGTTTCAAGTTGTATTTAGCTTTGGAGGTTGATGACCCCCGGCTTCCCGCGAGAATTCCAACCCGCGGTACTCAAGACTCCACCTGACCCTGTCTGCTTATGCGTACGGGACTGTCACCCTCTGTAGTGCAACATTCCAGTTGACTTCCGCTTCACATGCAGGGCTAAACGGTGGGCTTACAACACCACATCTCCCGTTGCCGGGATTCGGTTTGAACTGTGTCGTGTTCGTTCGCCACTACTAGCGACATCTCGGTTGATTTCTTTTCCTGCCCCTACTAAGATGTTTCAATTCGGGGCGTTCCCGATCCTTACGGATCATTACCTAAGTAATGGGATGTCCCATTGAGGAATCTCCGGATCATAGACTCCTTGCATCTACCCGGAGCTTATCGCAGCTTGGCACGCCCTTCTTCGGCACTTGAACCGAGCCATCCACTGATAGGCTTAAAACTAGTGCTCCGTTAAACCCATTTAACGTCCAGAGTGCAACCTTTACACGGCTTCTTTGAGTCATTGGTTTGACTCTCAGCCCTTCCCTCGTGATTCGCATCTCGAGGTGCACCTAAACCGGCCCCGAGGGGTTCGAACCCTCTCTTTTTTCACCCCCGAACGGGTGATGGAACCTTTCTCTTGTCGACACCGGCAATTTTACGGTTTGTCTAGTAACCGCTGTACCCGAAAAAGTTTCGTTAGGAGGTGATCCAGCCGCAGATTCCCCTACGGCTACCTTGTTACGACTTAACCCCCCTTGCAAAACCTAGATTCGACTGCCGCTTAGAAACGACAGCCTCATCAAGACCTCACTCGGGTGGTTTGACGGGCGGTGTGTGCAAGGAGCAGGGACATATTCACCGTGCCATTTTGAGACACGATTACTACGGATTCCAGCTTCATGTGGGCGAGTTACAGCCCACAATCCGAACTAAGGATGGGTTTAGGAGATTGCCTTCACCTTTCGGTGTCGATACCCATTGTCCCACCCATTGTAGCCCGCGTGTAGCCCGGATAATTCGGGGCATGCTGACCTACCGTTGCCCATTCCTTCCTCCTCTTTAGCAGAGGCGGTCCCAACAGTGTCCCCTCCATCCCGGAGGACGAGCTGGCAACTGTTGGCGTGGGTCTCGCTCGTTGCCTGACTTAACAGGATGCTTCACAGTACGAACTGACGACGGCCATGCACCTCCTCTCAGCTAGTCATGCAGAGTCTTCAGCCCGGCAATCATTCAGCTGTCTTATCCGGTGAGTTTCCCGGCGTTGAGTCCGATTAAACCGCAGGCTCCACCCGTTGTGGTGCTCCCCCGCCAATTCCTTTAAGTTTCAGCCTTGCGACCGTACTTCCCAGGCGGCACGTTTCACGATTTCTCTTCGGCACCTCGGTGACTCGTGGTCACCGATACACCTAACGCGCATCGTTTACAGCTGGGACTACCCGGGTATCTAATCCGGTTTGCTCCCCCAGCTTTCGTTCCTCACTGTCGGAGCCGTTCTGGTGAGACGCCTTCGCCACAGGTGGTCCCCCAAGGATTACAGGATTTCACTCCTACCCCTGGAGTACCTCTCACCTCTCCCGGTCCCTAGTCTGCCAGTATCCCTGAGACGCCTACCGGTTAAGCCGGTAGATTTCCCCAGAGACTTAACAGACCAGCTACGAACGCTTTAAGCCCAGTAATAGTGGCCACCACTCGAGCCGCCGGTATTACCGCGGCGGCTGGCACCGGTCTTGCCCGGCCCTTTCTTCACCAGTTATTTAAACTGATGGACAGCCCGAATTTACGGGCACTCGGAGTTCCCTTGTCACGATTTCTCGCATTGCAAAGTTTTCGCGCCTGCTGCGCCCCGTAGGGCCTGGATTCGTGTCTCAGAATCCATCTCCGGGCTCTTGCTCCCACAACCCGTACCGATTACAGGCTTGTTGGGCCGTTACCCCAACAACAACCTAATCGGCCGCAGACTCATCCTATGGCGGCGGACCTTTCGGCTACAGAGCATTCCAGCATCCATAGTCTATGGGGTATTATCCCCAGTTTCCCGGGGTTATCCCCCACCATAGGGTAGATTATCCACGTGTTACTGAGCAGTATGCCGAGGTCTTACACCTCTCGACTCGCATGGCTTAATCGAACTCCGATAGCAGTGGCCTCTGGCAGGATCAACCAGAATTCAAAGAATATACGCACACTTTACTTACTGAACTTTATTCGGAATTAGCGGTTACTAAACAAATTTCCGCATTGCCAGTATCAACGTCAGACACAAACACCGGTCAGGCCGGTTATCGTTGTGTCTCCATCAATCGGTGTGAGATTGAAAATTTTTCGTCGTGTTTTTTTAGTTTAAACACGGGCTTATAGTGTAGGTTTCAAGGATATTTATACCTTGTTACCGAGCCTTGAGTTCCATCAAAAACCGCGCCGGATTTTACCGGGCTTTTGCGGGTTCATCATCGGAATACGAGAACACATTATTAACCGCTCAACCATTTAAAGATAACCCTCGAAGCACCATATTTTTCCCGTCGGGAAAATTTGAAGAGGATTATATTTCTAATGGATACGGCTGTTTTGGCCGATTTGTGCTGGGATCCGGGTTGCTTTTAACTTCGGGAGAGGCTGCCATCACGGGAGAGATGGGAAGCGCGCAACGTCGTTATGGTATCCTCACTTCCTGACCAGCTTTTTATTCCGGATGAGATCGCGCAATCCGATGAGATCCACCGCAACAGGCTTTTTGTATCCTGCCTTCACTTCTAGACTCCGGGGGATGCGGTACCTCTGGATCGCATCATCATCGGTAACGAAATAATTACAGTCGTACGATATTGCATACCCGAGATGGACCCGGTCCGTGATCTGGTTGGTTATCCTGTTGTCGGTAATGTCCTTTCCCATCTCGTAACAGATGTAACTCAATTCATCGTTCGGATAGAGGGTGATTATATTCCATTCCCTTATCATCGCGACGATTTCATTGATGTTATCTACGGCGGCTCTTTCGTCCCGCAACATCTCGTTAAACGTTTCGCCAAGAACGGTGATCGACGTGACGATGGTAAAATCCTGGTTCCGTGCATGATCAATGACTTTTCTGCATCGATCTTCTGCAATGCATCTGAAAAAAATGCACGAGTCTAAAAAAATGGTATCGGTTTTGAAAAGATTGATCATCGGATCGAGCGCAACCGTTTCATTCTCGCTTCATGTTCCTCGGTGCTGGTTGCGCTGACAATAATCCCCCGGGAGTCCACACCGCCGCCGAACGGGAGCAGGCCCCGCTCATAGACCTTCCCGATAACAGCCGTGTGATCATATTCATCTTTCCTGAGCATCTGGCACATCAGGATTCCTCCCGGTTTTCTTTATTTATCTTTATTATCTGTCATAATAACTGTTCCTGCATTGCAGGATCTTCCTGATTAAATAATAGTTTTCTCCCGGATCTTCCGGTATTCATCATCGGAATCCAGTTCGACAAAGTCGCCCTCGCGAACGATCCTGCGTAAAGGGGCAACAACGTCATTTTCCCCGGATATATCCATGCCATCCTGATCGGTGGACAGGGATGCAGGTTTATTCTTGGTCCGTCGCTTCCGGGATTTTACCATAAACAGCCTTCCTTCCGGATTTTCATAGTTTGATAGTGTTGCTATACACCTTTTCCGCTTGCCAATCTAACGTGAAGATCTCCTTAGGGATATCTTCTCAAGTCCGCTTATGCGGCTTTCAGCCGGTCTTAACCCCCCCACCCCTTTTTGAAAAAATCCTAAGCAGGGGGTGGCATGATGGGGGATTGTACCTGCACTACCACCCATGACCCCCCTTGCCCCTCCGACCCCATCCAAAACCAAATTTCTCGTCTTAAAACCACACCAAAATCAGGGCCGGAAACAAAGGGGGGTTGGGGGGGTCGCACCACTTTTTGCGGGTGGGGGGAGGGGG
>LQYC01000001.1_pt1 | contig 15399 bp, 17 predicted proteins | sample 661771 | NCBI WGS metagenome assembly LQYC01 (sample SAMN03483023, study PRJNA281117) | bioreactor metagenome | isolation source: benzene-degrading methanogenic enrichment culture from a contaminated... | place: USA: oil refinery in Oklahoma | collected 2011-05
GTGGCGATCGCGGCGGTGGGGGCGGGTGTTGCAGGAGGAGTCTCCGGGGCATTTGTGCACCCGCTGCATGCCACCAGCAGCACAATCGCCAGCGCAATAGCGATCCTGACATGAAGTTTCATGTACGATGATCTCCTTTTTTGCTATAACATATTTTGTGTCCGGATCGCTCTGCGGCGCGGTTCTTTTTATAAACAAAGACTTTTTATTCATGACAACTAACAAAAAACCCCAAAAAAACGCATAAAATCCCCACCATAACAGTTAAATTAAAAAGGACATCGGTTTTAATGTTACTTATCAGGAGAGAGGGAATGTTCTGTCCGAAATGTGGGAAGGAGACTGATGCTTCCGGAAAATTCTGCCAGTGGTGTGGGACTGATATCGAGGCCATTGCACCAAAAGCCGTAATGAAGACCGAGCTCGAGGAGGACGATGAGGAAGAGTCCATAACCGGTAACTATGCCGGGCTGGGCAGGCGGTTCTTCGCGTTCATCATCGACGCGATCGTGCTCCTCATCCTTATGACTGTTGCTGCGACGTTCTTTGGCCTTGTGCAGGGAGTGAAATATTTCTACTACCTCACCGTCCAGCGGGCGCCGATCTCCGCCCTGACCGAAGCGGGCACCAGCGAAGCCGCGCTCACCCCGATCGTTGCGGCTCTGGGCGTGCTCCTCATCATCATCCCGTGGCTCTACTTTGCAGGGTTTGAGTGCTCGCGTGGCCAGGCGACACCGGGCAAGACGCTGCTGCGCATCGTAGTCACCGATATAGACGGCTCCCGGATCAGCTTTGCCCGTGCCACCCTCCGTCATTTCTTCAAATATATTTCCGCCCTGATCATATTCATCGGATTTATCATGATCGGGCTCACAAAAAAGCGCCAGGGCCTGCACGACCGGGTTGCCAGTTGCCTCGTGCTCCTTCCAGAATAAATATAAAATATTTTTTAGAATTATATCGTCTTTTTAGGATTTTCTGTTATGCCATCACGACGATGCTTTGCATGTCACAACAGCACGCGTAAAACCGGTACCGGTTTGGACATGATGCCCCAAGCCCGCTTGAGATCGGCCTGTTACCCCGGCATCAGGACAATTATCCAAAAGGGCCGGGTATTTTCCCGGAAATGCCGGGTTCCTTGTCATTATCGAAAAACCGGATCGGTTATTCATTTCCGGGAGGTAAGAGATCTTAATAAAAAGGGAGAGGATTAAAGACAGACACATACATCGCATATGCACTGACCATTACAGCATCGTTGTGCAGCACCGCACATATGCCCGCACGATCCGCAGTTGCTGCTGGAAGTCTGGGTATCCACGCATACTCCGCTGCACCACGACTTGCCTGACACTACACACAGCGTTGCCGGATTTAACGTAACAGGAGTGTGGATAACCAGGCTCGAAATACACTGGCCATTCTCACAATGCTGAAGAGAACCGCATGAATTTCCGCACGATCCGCAGTTGCTGCTGGAAGTCTGGGTATCCACACATGCTCCGCCACAGTTGGTCTGGCCGGAGCTGCATGCAACCGTGCAGGTACTACCGGAACAGACCTGTCCTGCCGGACAGGAATGGCTGCACGATCCGCAGTTCGAAGGATCAGACTGGGTAGATACACAGATGCCATTGCAGTTTGTCTGGCCGGATGCGCAGGAAGGAGTCCCTGCTGCGCACTGGCCGTTCTGGCAAAGCATTCCGGCGGCACAGGTGATACCGCAGGAACCGCAGTTGTTCGTGTCCATATACAGGTTCCTGCAATATCCGTTGCAGTACGTGAGGCCGCTAACACAACTTTGGGCACACTGCCCGTTCACGCATGACTGACCTGAGGGGCAGGTGACGCTGCAGGCCCCACAATTGGTCGTGTCCGTATACAGGTTCCTGCAATACCCGTTACAGTACGAAAGGCCGCCGACACAGCCCTGTGCGCACTGGCCGTTCTGGCAGACCTGACCGGATGGGCAGGATATCCCACACGACCCACAGTTGCTGCTGTCAGTGTAGAGATCCCTGCAGAACCCCCCGCAGCTGGTCTGGCCGCCCTTACAGGTGCACTGGCCGTTGATGCAGGACTGTCCGGACGGACAGGTGACACCGCACGTACCGCAGTTCCCGATATCGATTCCAAGGTCCCGGCAGAACCCCCCGCAATTTGTCAGGCCTGCGCGGCAGGACCCGCCCTGAGGGGTGGGAGTGTCCATGGATGGAGCCGTGACATAGGGGGTTGGCGTATCTGTTGTTACCTTTGATGACGATGACTGAGGGAGTTGCGGGAACATGCAACCCGATACAATGACACACGCCAGTACGATACCGGAAAAAACGGCAAATGAATTGCCCTGCAAAAATCTCATGAGGCGGTATAGAGTGTAAATAATATTTATTGTTTTTTAAATAGTTTGCCCCTGATCTTTGAACATCTCACAATGAGAAATTGAGAGATAGAGTCTCCTGGTACGACACTGCTGCCAATGAAAAATGAGGGGAAAATGTACCGGGTTATCTGTACCGGATCTTCATTGCCAGCAGGACGATGATCAGCGCGAACGTGATCACGTTTGCGGCAATGATGGGGAGTGAGTCGACCCAGATCCCATAAAGCGTCCAGAGTAAGATTCCAGCGGCAAAGAGCAGGAGCATTACAAGCGAGATGTCCCGCGTCTCTTTGAGCCGCCATGCCCGGAAAACCTGCGGGATAAACGAGACCGTTGTCAGTGTGCCTGCGATATATCCGATGATAATTGTTGTATCCATAGTTCGTCTCCTATTCTTGTCCCTGCCGGGCGATAAAATCGCGGCGGCCGGCATGGTGCTTCCAGGATTGGTACTTTTTAAAAAAAATTGCATATCTCCGCAGATAACTGCGGTATTGCGCGGGGAGTGAAAGTGGGAAAATTGAGAATTCAGAATTTCACATGCGGCGCTTCTGCTTCCCGCATGTTGTCCGCCATCGTCCAGAAGTATGCCTCGCCGTGGGCGACCCGGAACATCGCAACCTTCGCGTCCTTTGGGGCGGTTTTCAACAGGTCAGCAACCCAAGGCCGGTCCATTGAGAGCCGTTCTTCAAGCGCCTTATCGTCAAGGAACTCCACCTTCCCGGCAACCCGCATCATCATTCCTGCACCCTGTGCACCGGGCGCGTAAAAGCAGAGCTCAACCTTCGGGTTCTTTTTCAGCTGGCGGTACACGCTTTTAGGAGTGCCGGTATGGTAATAAAACCCGGTCTTGTCGGCAAACCACATGGCAAACGCCCGGACCCGGGGCTGGTCGCCATCCGCAGTCGCGATGTACGTTACAGGGTTTTTTCTGGCAAATTTGACGCATTCGGAAAAATCCATAACTCACCACTCAGGAAATCGGAAAACATCCGTAAAAAGGTTCGCGACAAGGTGTGCAGACAAAAGGTGCACTTTTTAAAAATCACGTTCTTCCTGTGGCTTTGAAAAAGGTATAACAGAACGTGCCGTCCGGCTCGCAGGTCCGGTACAGATCGGCAATTCCCCGGTTCCAGTCTGCTTCCGTCATCATTCCGTGAGACAACGCTGCGTCCCGCACGCCCTCAACCATCGCGGTGAACGTCAGTTTTGTGAACCCTTCCACAAGTGAGGGACGGGACGCGTCGACGTAGACCATGCGGGGCGAGACGCTCACATCCGAATAGCCGGCCCGGATCAGGAGCGGGTAAAGCTCCTGCCCGATCAGGGCATTTCCCCCCGCGTCCTTCTGGAGGGCAACGAGGCAGTCGATCGCTTTCCTCGCGTACTGGCTGTCGGGATGGAAGTACGCCGAGCCATGGTCACCTTCAATAACCGTGATGGTCCCGCCGGGTTTCAGAACCGTTTTCAGGCTCACAAGCGCGCCGGCCGGATCCTGCAGGTGTTCAAGGACAAAACATACGAAGACATGGTCGAAACTTTCGGGTGCGAAGGGGAGGTTGAAGATGTCGGCCTTCTGAAAGGTAACATTCCGGTGCCCGGCCTTCCTCACCCGCGCCTCTGCCTCCACAAGTGATAACTCCGAGCAGTCGATGCAGGTGAAATATGCATCCGGGCTCTGCTGTGCGAGCGTTACGGTCTGGGCGCCGACACCGCAGCCGGCCTCAAGCACCCGGCTCCCGGCAGGGTACCGGGTATCATGGTGGAGAAGATCGGTGAGCGTCTGTGCCTGGTCGAGAAGCCTTTCTGCCTCGCGGGGGGAGTACCCGTGGACATAGTCGTTTGCCTTTTTCATTGTGTATTTCCTGTATGCGTTAGTACAATGATTTTTTTACAGGCAAAAAAATTCCGTGGATGTCCAGGGTTATCCCCAGCCTTTCAGTTCATACGAATTGAACGGATCTACACCATCCTGGCAGGTATACGGAAATTCGTACCTGACGGGCACTGGAACTCCCGGTGCAATCCAGAAGGTAATCGGCGTACCGTCTTTGAAACTGCCCACACACTTCCGGGTATCCGGATAGGTGCCAGCCGGAACGGTCACGGGTTCAGTGCCCGAACAGGTAAGCGTGATATTCATTTCGCCAAATGGCATGATACCCAAAAAACCCCCCGGACGGTCTTCCCGGTTGTTCTGGTATGCCGGAATATCGATTGAGGGTTTTGCTGTCCCCTTTATCGTACTGGTCTCCGTTCCCCCAAGGAATCTGTCCGAGAACGGATCATAATATCTGTCATCGACGATAATCCACCCGTTCTTCGTTACCGTGACGATATCACCGGCCAGTTCTGGGTAATCCGTCATCATAATGGTTTTATAACGAACAGCCGGGGCCGCTTTATAAACCCCGATGGAGCGCTCCATCCTGATAGTATACACCCACGAGGACCGGGGATTTGGCGGCATGGTCACGGAATTATTTTCATGATATTCCACCCAGCGGTACTCCCCGTTAAAAACCCTGACGGGACGCTCTGTCATTTTAACATGTACGGTGGTATCCGGTTGCAGGGCAGCAGTTACTGTGACGGTTTCGGTTGTCGTTATTGCGGGTGCTGCGATTTGTTGGGTCGTAGATCCTGACGGTACGGAATCGGAACATCCGGCAAAGAATATCATAAGTAAAAGTGTTAGTATCGCAATACTGCCTATAGTCGAAAACTTCATTGTTCTTCACCCATCAGATGTAAAAAGAAGTATCCGTGTTTTGTGCTGTCACCGAGGTGCATGCCCGGGCGCATTCCGGCCGGTTCGTGCCTTTTCAATCGCCCGACAGAGAGATTCCGGTTCATCGGTTCCGATCCGGAACGCCTTTCCGGAAAGCAGCCGGACTTCCACCGCCCCGTACCCGGATACATTGTAGAGCGGGCCTGTCGGTGTCCAGCGGATGCCCCAGCCATAGTACCAGGGATTGGTGACCGCGATGGCCGAGGCGATATCTGCAACCGGCCAGTTCTTCCTGATAAGCCCGACCGGCCCGAACCGGATCCGGAGGGTGTCATCACAGACCGATACGTTGAGCGTGGAGCAGATCGCGAGCACGAAGACCATGATGATGATGACGAGCAGCGCGATCCAGACAAATCCGTACAGGAACATCATCGCGAGGATAAAGAGGATTGCAGAGCTCACCGAAGCGATGATGAGAACTCCCCGCTGGGTATGCTCGTACCACCAGTCCCAGGGCTTCCCGGACCGGTCGGCTCCCGATGGCCCGGGGCTTTTTGCCACCGGATTTGCAGCGCCGAAACTGAGCCCTGCGCTGTCGCCGCTCTTTGCTTTCATAACGCGCCCGTTCGGGCACCAGCCGAGATACTGCCGGATAACGTCGGCGATGAACATTAAGAAGCCTCCCTCGCTGCGGTAAATGAATCAGTCTCCTTGTCAAACATCACAGTGTAACCCGTCTTTTGCTCCCACAGCAGGATCAGCAGGAGAACGTACCAGGGGATAAACGCAAATCCTGTGGCGAATGCAGGGAATGCCGGCGCCCCTGCGAACGATATGGGGACGAGGATCGCCGAAAGGAGAAGAACGGCGCCCAGCGGGATAGCGCCGGCGATAAGGAACGTAAGGATGTACTCTTTTGGCCCGGTCTTTATTATCGCACCTTTTTGAAGCATCCCGAGACTCTTCCACAGCCACCGCCCGAAGAAGACAAAAATACCAAATCCGGAAATTGTCCCAAGGCACAACATCAGCCTCGTTAGATCTGCGGCCAGAAAAACCGCAATGAGCGGCAGGGAGACCATGGTGAAAAAAACAGCCCAGATAAAGACCTGGTTCCTGTACCGCTGCATCGATCCGGTTTGTGCCGGAATCCCTGCCCCCTGCGCCTTATAGCCATCTGCTACAGTATCATGAAGCACCGGAAGTTGTCTCACCGTAACCTGTGCCTGAGGGCACCAGCCCAGCCACCCGTGGATAATTTCAGTAAATCGTGACAGTGTCATACGCATTTCGTCTCCTGTTCTCCTTTGGGCATCCCGGGCATCCGGCCGGTTTTTCCATATGTGTAAAGATTCACAGTAGCGATGCCCGCCACTGTTGAGATGATAAACGCCAGACCACACAGTGCGAGCATGAACAGGACTGCTGCTGCGATCCATGCAGCACCCAGGTACCAGAAGAGCAGCATATCGGGTGAGATAATCTCATAGACAATCCGGAAGAGCAGGGCCGTGAGTGAAACCGCAAATAAAACTATGCAGAAAATGAGGAAGCAGGAAATCACTTCACACCAGACATTTTTCATAAGGGTTACCGATCCTGTAACTGCCTCAGGCAGGCGTTTGTTCTCCAGCACCACCAGCGGGACGACAAACAGGGTCAGGACGAACAGGAGACCGTTGATCCCAGATATGACGATTGCCGAGGTGACCGCTGACAGCATGGCATACGTGCCACCGATCGGGCCTGTGCTGTAGACTTCCGGAAGAAGGAGGAAGTTAAAGGGGAACAGGTCAAGAACCGTGTACAGGATAAACTGCATGTTCCCGTAATAATGGAAAGGGACAAAAAGTGCTGTCCCGCAGAGTGCCAGGGTCACCGCCCAGTCTGCAAGGGGCCGCAAATACCCCTTTACCCGTGATAACCTGTCACGGAAGGAAACGGGCCTGCCGGTCTCTTCCGGCAAGAGACTCAGAACGAGGCCGGCCAGCAGGACAATAAGGCAAAATACCGTAAACAGCTCGACAGCAAACGTAAGGACAACCCAGCGCGGAAAGTCAATCGAATTGTACGGATAGGTCCCAAGAAGATGGAGTCCGTACCTGGCAATGAATATGAAAGCCATCACAAGACCGGTCAGGAGCGAGAACCAGAGCAGTTGGTTATTCCTGATAAGAGTTTTTATACTTCCTGTCGCCAGTGTGATCCCCCGGCCGATCCGTCCTGAATCGCCAGCCCCGCCATCCGGTTCCAGAGGATGTACGGTAACCGGCGGAGTTGAGAGAACCATCGATGCGGTGCGCAAGGCCGGCACATTCGGGCACCAGCCCAGATGTCGTTTAATGGTTTTAACGACGTACATGATCAGGACTCCTTTACTAATGAGAGCATCAGACCATCTGATTGCAGATGGCATTTTGTCTGTGATTCCCAGAGCCAGATAATGAGAAGAAGCCACCAGAACAGAATGAATATTAACCCCCCGGTAATCGAGTTTAACATCGTCATATCGGTACCGGGAATTGCCCCCATAAAGACGAACATCGGGACCATGGCCATCAAGAGGGTAATTGCAATGGTGGTTTTATCATACAGTGTCACGAGAAACACCGCCCCGTTCTGACGCACTTCATTCATAGTCTTCCAGAACCGGATCGCATGAAATACTGACAGTAACGATCCTGCTACAATACCGATGAAGAACATCGAAACGTCAATACCGCCTATGAACACAGATAACAGGACTCCCACTACTGAAAAGTAAAGCGCCAACAAAATGATCTGGTTCCGGAACAGGCCGAGCCAGTGAATTGCACGGTCTTTGAAAGATCCGCTTTTTGATGGGACGACTGCTTCATCATCCAGCCGGACTTCTGCGTTCTGTACCCGTTCATGTGCATCCGGACACCAGCCCATCCATTCATGAATAACTTCAGAAATGCGTATCGTCATACCATCGCCTTTACTTTCGCAAACAGTTCTTCAGCCATTTTTGTCGGGTCTGCAGTCTTCTCGATCCTGATGCCGAGCTCGGTTGCATAGTCCCAGAGCAGCTCGATGCATTCTGTATACCGCTGGCATGTGCCGCAGTCGCCGTCATGCTCGTACCAGACCTGCATCCCGTGTTTTTCAGATACGAAAATGATTGCAGGCGTTGCAAACGGGATAGAGCGCCCGAGCAGGATCCCCCTCTCCGCGTTGATCGTATCGACAGCGATCTGGTTTGCCTGCGCCATCTCACGGAGCGCCGATCCGATCTTCTCGTCCATGACAAGAAGGGCTTTTGACACCGCCTGCCGGGAAATCCCGAGCCGGTTTGCGATGGTAATATTGGGCACTCCGCTCCTGCGCATTGCCCAGAACCCGAACTGTTTGTCGTTTTTTGGCAGGAACATGTGTCAACATTAGAATGTTGACAATATAAATAGTTTCCGTGGAATTAAAAAAATCATTCCGGTCCTGCCGTAAAATCGGGAGCAGAACAGATGTCCGCAGGCGAATTACCAGCATGAGACTGCAGGTATAGGCCGGTGCTGCCCCTGTCAGGTTTATCAGGACAGATGGCAACAATTCAGGTGATCAACTATGCCGGGAACATCGATCCGTCCGGTAACCCAGGCGGACCGGGATGCTGCTATTGGGATCTTCAACCATTATGTTACTACCGGTTTTGCTGCATACCCGGACCGGCCCGTATCGCCGGGATTCTTTGACGTGCTCCGTGAGGGCGCTTATTCGTTCCTCGTTATCGAACGCGACGGGGAGATTATCGGGATCGGGCTCGTAAAGCCGTTCCTGCCGTTTTTTACCTTCTCCCGTACCGCAACCGTCTCCACCTTCATTGCCCCTGCGTACCGGCACATGGGATACGGGACAATCCTGCTTGCCGCGATGACTCGTGCAGCGAGAAAGAAGGGGATCGTAATGCTGCTTGCAAACATATCATCCCGGAACCCCGAGAGCCTTGCATTTCACAAAAAGCACGGCTTTACCGAATGCGGGCGTCTCCACAATGTCGGCATCAAGTTCAATGAAAGGTTTGACGTGGTGTGGATGGAAAAGGATCTTGAGCGGGCTCCGGCAGCATCCCGCTGATGATGCCCCCGACAGAGCGGCCGATCTTTTGCATCATTACGGGCACGACAGGTCTGCAGTCTATCCTCTTTTTCGGCTATTTCTGTGTCTGATTATTTGGCACACTGATCCGGATTGTACGAAAATTATCCATCTGACATCCGGTAGACGAAACAACGGAAGCTATCTACGAAGTACCTTCGACAGGAATTACAACCCGTTTGAATTTCGGAGGATAATAGATGTATCCTTTCTCGCGGAACCACTGCGGCGCCCCCGAGACTATGTGTAATTCCGCCGTGCGTGAACAAATAGAGATCCGGAGATCTGTCAGATATAAATGAAAAAAGGATATCCACGTCAAGAATCACTGCACCAAGGACAGCGAACGGGATCAGCGCGGGCAGCCCGAGTGCAGACAATATGATGACAGCGATCAGGGCGTGGGAGAGCGCGTCCACACCGGACTGTTGTGTGGTAATTCCCTTAAAGGTTGACGGCAGGGGATCGCGGTGTTCCCCTGCGATGATTTATGCCGGATGTCACGCAGGCCGGATGAGGGTCGGAAATGAAATTGTGAGAACAGCCGGACTCAGAGAGGTTTCCGGCAGGAGACCCAATAGAAAATAATGAATTTATTCCTGTCGTTATCATTATAATATTACAGTCCAATAGCAGTCTACCAGCGGGTGCAGCGGTGCCGGCACCCTGATCCAGTATAGGATTGGCTTTCAATGAAAACAGCAGAATATCTCTTTATTCTGGCATTTTTAATCCTCCTTGCCAGTGTACCTCCAGCGGCAGCAGATGACTCTACTGTTGTCATCACCGGTTACAAAGTGACACCGGCCGTGATGATGCCGGGTGATACCGGCACCATTGAAATAACCATTATGAATACGGCTTCGGGTGCAAGCATTACCGAGAAGACCGGGGTTAGTGAGGATAATCCGGTCCTGACCAAAACAACAGACATCAATGTCTACGTTGAAACAATCCGTCTCGAAGGCAGGGGTGTTGATGTTCTCAGCGATACCTTCAATCGGGTGGGGGATCTCGGGCCTGGCCAGTCCTTCCCGATTACGTTCCTGATCCGGGCCCCGGCGCAGGCTGGTATCTATTTCCCGGAAGTCCGGATCGATACCAAAGGGGGGCGTAGCACCCGGTACCCGGTACCGGTCAATGTGAATACCCAGATCGCCGTAGCCAAACTCGCCGTTCTCGGCACGGCCATGACAATACCCGATGCGGTGAGGCCCGGAGAGCAGGCAGCAGTCCGGCTCGATCTTGTCAACAGCGGGGAAAGCGCTGCCGAGCGCATCATCGCTCGTATAGGGAATGCCAGTACATCCGTCACACCGAAGGATGCCGGGATGTACTATATCAGCAGCATCGCAGCAGGCCGGAGCGAGCCTATTGATATTACACTGATAACGGACCGTAAGGCAGCAACCGGCATTGCCACAGTACCGGTTACTATCCAGTACTATACCATCGACGGCATCCGGCACACAGAATATGCCACCATCAACCTCCTGATTCAGGGGCAGGCAGAGATCGGTATCGCTTCGATCGAGACCAGCCCGGAACGGATCGTATCCGGTCAACCGTTCAACCTGATCATCCGTGTCGAGAACGCCGGCACGGGCGATGCAAAATCAGTGAACGCCCGCATCGATCTCCCCTTCTCCGGCACGCGGGAGGCATTTCTGGGAAAAATCAAACCGGGCAATGACGCACCCGCCCTGTTCCGGCTCAGCGGTGCTCCGTCAGGCGACCACCCGTACTCCGTGACCATTGCGTACAACGACGAGTGGGGGGACCACACGATGACGCACCCGCTGTCGCTCCCGGTTGCCCCATCTGATTATACCGGTCTTGTGATCGGGCTTGTTATCCTCGCGCTCCTTGCGGGCGGGGCATGGTTGCTGTTCTTTAGGAAAAAACCGGGCAGAAGCCATGAATGAGACGCTCACCCGGCTGCAGCTCTCCTTTTTCTTAGGCCTGCGCTCGCTCCAGCGCGGCAACATCGGCAGCCTCGTGATGACCGTCGTTATCATCGGGATGGTCTTCACCAACATGATCTTCCTGCCCTCGGTCATCACCGGCGCGATCAAGAACTTTGAACAGCAGACCATCCAGTACCAGTCCGGCAATATCATCATCGAGCCCAAGAAAGACACAGAGTATATCGATGACCTTGAGAACCTCCTTGCCCGGGTGAACCGGGTGCCGGGTGTAATGCGGGCAGCGCCCCATTACGATATCGGGGGAGTCATGAAGTTCAAAGGCAACCGCCTGCCCGGCAGCATCATCGCCATCCGCCCGCATGATGAGAGCATGGTGACCGGGGTATCCAAAAAGATGGCAGAGGGCCAGTACCTTGGTGAGGGGGATACCGGCGTCATCGTCATCGGCAAGATGGTTGCAGGGCACGAGGATGAGTCCGAGGACCTCATGCCCTCGCTCGGGGGGGTTACCGCGGGGGATTCAATCGACGTTGAATATACAAACGGCGTGACCCGCACGTACCGGGTAAAAGGGATATTTGAGACCAAGTCGTTCACGGTCGACCCGCTTGTGTACATCACCTGGGAGGAGCTGGAGAGCGTCAGGGGGCAGCCCATCGACCGGGCAACGGCCGTCCTGATCCGGACTATCCCGGGGGAGGACGAGCGCGAGGTGAAGTTCTCCTTAATCGGTATGGGCATACAGGAGAAGGTCAAGACCTGGCAGGACCTGCTGGGCAAGGCATTTGCGCAGGTTGTCCAGAGCTACGCGGTCATCAACAACATCTCAACGGCCGTCAGCCTCGTCATAGCCATCGTGGTCATCTTCATCGTCATCATGATCAAAACCATAAACAACCGGCGCCAGATCGGGATCTTAAAAGCGCTAGGGATCCACAGGACCACAATCACGTTCAGCTATGTCTTCCAGGTCATCATCCTCGCTATCATGGGCATCATTTTTGGCCTCATCATCCTCTTCGCCCTCGACCAGTATTTTGCCGTGTACCCCATGGTATTTCCCGAAGGGGACATCCGCCCCGCGTTCACCATTGCCGATATCGCGTCCAACGCGGTGCTCCTGTTTGTGGCATCAGCAATCGCCGGCTTCATCCCGGCATGGCGGATAGCCCGTGAGGACATCCTCACCGCGATGAGGGCTTAACATGATCAAAATTTCTGACCTGCAGAAGATCTACCGCCTCGGGGTTGTCGAGGTGCCGGCGCTGCGGGGCGTCAGCTTCGAGATCCACCGCGGCGACTTCCTCGGACTTATGGGGCCGAGCGGGAGCGGCAAGTCAACAATGCTCCACCTGCTCGGGCTCCTCGACTATCCTACAGCCGGCACAATCGAGATCGATGGTGTCGATGTTTCAGAGCTCGATGATGACGAGCGGACGGATTACCGGCTCCGGAAGATGGGGTATATTTTCCAGGACTATGCACTGGTGGCCGAGCTGACCGTGCTCGAGAACGTGATGCTCACCGCAATGGCGCAGGGAAAGACGGAAAGGGAGTGCCGTGATGCGACCGGGAGCGTTCTCTCAGTAGTTGGCCTCTCCCACCGCCTCGACCACCTGCCAAAAGAGCTCTCGGGCGGCGAGCAGCAGCGGGTGGCGATTGCACGGAGCATGGTAAACCGCCCCATCATCCTCTTTGCCGACGAGCCCTGTGCAAACCTTGACACGGAAAACTCGCGGGCGGTGCTGGACCAGTTCCATACAATCAATGAAGAGCTCGGCCAGACCATCGTCATGGTCTCGCACGAAGAGTGGCACAAGCAGTACTTCCACCGGATCGTGTATTTAAAAGACGGACGGATCGAGCGTGAAGAAGAGCGCAGGGAGCACGGGACCGCTGGAAACATGCAATACGTATAAAATAAAGGCCAGGGCCGAGATTCGAACCCGGGTCGGGGGATCCACAGTCCCCTAGGATAACCAACTACCCCACCCTGGCAGATTTCCCTTTTACATTGGAAGTTGTCATTCTTTAAGGTATCCTAAAAAGTTCCTGCTCCCATACGACGCAGGATTTGCCGGATCCGGAGTATTGTTCCCATGATGCGACGACATGAATATCCGGTGATTATTAATAGTCTCTTGACTCCATTACCTATCAGGTTGACATGGACGGTTTGTCCGTAATATCATAACATCCCAGGACTGCACCTTTTCTTGTGCGGCGATCCGTAAATTTTGCGCCGGCGATGCGTGTCCCTGTGATGGACCGGTGGTGAATGTGGCGCATAATCCAAAAATCCGTACACCCATCGTCTGCGTGATGGGGCACGTCGATCACGGGAAGACATCGCTCCTGGACCGGATCCGCGGCTCGTCTGTAGTCTCCTCCGAGGCGGGTGCAATCACCCAGCATATTGGCGCAACCGTCGTCCCCATCGATGCAATCCGTACCATGAGCGGCACGATGGGCAGGGCGCCGATCAACATACCCGGCCTTTTGTTCATCGACACTCCGGGCCACCACGCGTTCACCACACTGCGGGCTCGGGGCGGCGCGCTTGCCGACATGGCAATCCTGGTCGTCGATATCACACAGGGGTTCCAGCCCCAGACGGTAGAAGCGCTCCAGATCCTGCGCAACTGCAAGACACCATTTGTGATCGCAGCGACCAAGATCGACCGGGTCCACGGGTGGCGAGTAAACGAGAACGATACGTTCGTTTCATCGTTTGCACAGCAGAACGACAGGGTCAAAGGCGATATCGAGAACAAGACCTACGAGATCGTGGGAAAACTCGCGGAGCTCGGGTTCTCCGCCGACAGGTTCGACCGGGTCGCCGACTTCCAGCGGAACCTCGCGATTGTCCCGGTGAGCGCCCATACCGGCGAGGGCATTCCTGACCTCCTCCTTGTCATGATCGGGCTCGCCCAGAGGTACATGGGGCAGGAACTCGCTCTCACGGTCGAAGGCCCCGGCGCCGGCACAGTACTTGAGGTAAAAGAGGAGCGGGGGCTCGGGATGACGCTTGACGTGATCCTCTATGACGGCACGCTTTCAATAGGGGATGAGATTGCTGTCGCAGGAAAGGACGAGGTCGTTGTCACGAAGATCCGGTCGCTCCTGCAGCCCCGCCCGATGAAGGAGATCCTCATAGAGGACAGGTTTGAGCGGGTCAGATCGGTCGCAGCGGCATCGGGAGTTAAAGTGACCGCCCCCAACCTCGAACGGGTCATTGCAGGCTCGCCGCTCTTTGTGATCCGGGGCAACCGGGATGAGATCGAAGACCGGATCAAAAAGGAGATGAGCGAGATCCATGTGAACCTCTCCGAAGAGGGGCTCGTGATCAAGGCGGACACGATTGGGGCGCTCGAAGCGCTCTGCAAGGAGCTTGAGGCAAAGGAGATCGGCGTGATGCGGGCGGAGATCGGGGGGGTAAGCCGGCATGACCTGATCGAGACCGAGACGATAAAAAATCCGTACTACCGCGCCCTGCTCTGCTTCAATACCCCGATCCTTCCCGATGCGCAGGACATGATCAAGGACCCGCTCTACACGCAGGTCAGGGTCTTTGACGGCAAGGTGATTTACCAGCTCATCGACCAGTACATCGCATGGCGGGACGAGCAGAAACGGCTGCACGAGCAGAAACGTTTCGAGCACGTCATCATGCCGGCAAAGATCCGGTTGCTCCCCGACTGCGTTTTCCGGCAGAGCAACCCTGCGGTGGTCGGAGTCCGGGTGCTCGGCGGAAAACTGCGCGGCGATGTCGATCTGGTAAAACTGGACGGCAAAAAAGTAGGTCACCTTAAGACCATGCAGATGAGGAGCGAGACCATCCGCGAAGCCGATGCCGGGCAGGAAGTCGCAATCTCGATCGATGGGGCAACGGTGGGAAGGCAGGTAAGTGTCGGAGATGATCTGTTTGTAGACATTCCCGAGCGTCACGTAAAAGTGCTCGAGCGTGAGATTGCAAAAACGCTCAACCCTGCTGCACAGGAAGTGCTTGCCGAGTTCGCGGCAATGAGGCGCAGGGCAGAACCTTTCTGGGGTAAATAAAGCATTTTTTTGGCTCTGTGGAAATCATCTTCATAACATTCTTGGGGGTGTTTGCCGTTCCCTGCAGGGAAGGGCAAACTGAAGATGATGTCCCGATGGACATCTTCGAGTTACATTGCCCCCGCCACTGCGGCACTTAAAAAAAGGTCTGACGACCATTTTTACGAGTCCGCCAT
>LQYC01003664.1_pt1 | contig 15354 bp, 14 predicted proteins | sample 661771 | NCBI WGS metagenome assembly LQYC01 (sample SAMN03483023, study PRJNA281117) | bioreactor metagenome | isolation source: benzene-degrading methanogenic enrichment culture from a contaminated... | place: USA: oil refinery in Oklahoma | collected 2011-05
CGGTTTTTTAACATTTCACTTTTCACGTTTAACATTTTACAGTTCACGAAATATGAAGGTTTCTCAAAACCTGACCGGGCGGAGCCTGCCCTGCGCATTGCAGGCCAGACCAAACAAACCATAGAAACCAGAAAGACCAGAAAAACCAAAGAATGTTATAATTTTATGGATGTCCCCAACCTCCTCAATCCAGGGTTATCCCTGAAAGAATGGTATCCATCCACTTGCAAAACGCTAAATTGCAAGCCCCTTTTTAATCGTACTAGCAACTGTCGACGAGAAACAAATCGCATATGAGCAAAGTGGGCTTGCGCAGCCTGACAACTCGATCTTTAAAATGGAGTACCTTGGGAACCTTTCTTCAGGTGGTTTTGCAGACCGGTGTAATCGCGATATTGGGGCGTTTACTGAGTCCCACGGAATACGGTCTTCTGGCCATGGCCAATGTATTCATTCAATTCAGCGGTAAATTCTCACAAATGGGGCTTGGACCTGCGCTTATTCAAAGAGAAAATATCGAAGAGGAGGATATCCGGGCGTGTTTCACTTTGTCCGTGGCCCTTGGCATCTTTTTTACTGTCGTAACTATACTCATCGCACCCCTTGCCGAAATTTTCTTTAGGAATGAATTTGTTGGTTCTGTGGTGAAGTGGCTGTCGCTTTCGTTCGTCTTGGGTGGCCTTTCTTTAACTGCAACGAGTCTTCTACGGCGGAAAATGCGTTTTAAAGAAATAGCCTTGATCGAGCTTTTCGCCTTTGGTCTCGGAAATGGAGCTGTCGCTATTTGTTTTGCTTCGCTCGGCTTCGGCGTATGGAGTTTGGTAATCGGAATTCTTGCTCAACAATTAATTATACTGCTGGCCAGTTTCTTCATCGTCCGCCACTCCTTGATCCCGATTTTCTCCCTGCCCGCTTATCGCAAGAGTCTTCGTTACGGTGCGCATTATTCGGCCAATTCAATGCTGGATTTTCTCTACGCCAAGGTCGAAGTTCTTTTTATAGGGCGATTTTATTCTGAGCGGGTACTTGGTCTTTACGATCGTGCATACAGACTGACGAATATGCCGGTTGAACTCATGGCAGCAAGTTTTTCAAGAGTGATGTTTCCCGCTTTCAGCAGGTTGCAGGGACAGCAGGAAAATCTGTCACGGGTTTTTTTGACGATCTTTTTTGTGATTGGATTGCTGGCAAGCGGTATATGCGCGGGAATGGTTCCGGCGGGGAGAGAGATTGTCCTTGTTGTTTTGGGCGGTCAATGGCAGGAGGCCATCTTTCCGTTGCAAATACTGGCTTTCGCATTGCCTATTCATTATCTCATAAGCATTGAAGGGGTGCTGCTTGATGGGACCGGTCTGCTTGCTGCGCGATCGAAAACACGTATTTATGGGACCATTATCAAGGTTATTATCCTTGCGTTCTCTACGTTTTTTGGTTTTCACGGCGTACTCGTTGGCATTGGCGTTTCTCTGGTGTTCCAGATGGCGCTCATGTCGGTTTATGTCATCAGGCGTACAGGGATTCCAGTCATAAGTTTTATGTCGTCATGCTTCTTGCTGATCGCCAATGCCGCTTTCATAGGCGGACTCACTTGGTGTGTCACGTTTTTTGGGAGGGCGCTCGATCTGGCTCCCATATTTCTACTTATTTTACAAATGGCCAGCGGCGCTGTTTCATTGTACATATCCTTTAGCGTTGCTTTGCGATACTCTTTGTGTGGTTTACGCATGGAGGATTTTAGTTCGATTCCATTCGTAGGACATGTATTTGCCTGGCAAGGCAGAATTTTCCGTTTATAGTTGTGGTCATGCTCTTCTTCTTAGGTGATAACATATGCTAAAAGTTAAAAAGCTCATGGCAATAACAACAACGTTGTTGCTTGCTGTACTTGTTACGGTTTATTTTTTTGTTGGCGAGTTGGGTGGCTTCGTAATATTGTTTCTGACCATCATTCTTTCGGTTATCGTTCAAGTATACCTTTATAACAGAAGCGTCCGTCTGCGCGAACGCGACTATCAACAGATAGAATCCCTTTTTTCCATCTTTTCCCAGATTCGATTCAATGCGCCATTGCCTAAGACCAGAGGTTCGGCGGTTGCTCCCGATTTTATAGCGATGTTGATCGGCATGATACAGGAAAAGAAACCGAAATTAATCGTGGAACTCGGCAGCGGAATCTCGACGATTATTTCGGCATACACACTACAATCAATAGGGTTGGGAGTTGTGATATCGCTTGATCATGAGGAAAAATATTCGTCCATAACACGGGAGAATTTGATACGACATAACCTTCAAGATATTGCCACAGTAATTCATGCACCTCTGAAGAGAATAAATGTCAATGGAAGCGATTATCTTTGGTACGACCTCGACTCTTTGAAAAACGTGGAGAAAATTGACTTGCTGATAGTTGATGGGCCGCCTCATGTTGAAAGGACAACAGCGCGGTATCCAGCCTTACCGCTTTTGTTTGACAGGCTGAGTGAAGATGCTGTTGTTGTATTGGATGACGCGCGAAGAGAGGGTGAGAAACAAGCTGTGCAGATGTGGCTAAAAGAATTTGATCATTTATCTGCGGAATTTTTCCCTCTTGAGGATGGTGCTTGTGTAATTCAGAGAATGGTCGAGACAAAGTGACAAGAAAAGGAACCGCACCAATGAAGTTTCATATATTCACGGCAAAACTGAGAGTAAAAATCATGAGATTGTTTAACCGAGCATTGCTCGGAAAGCATGCTGGAGGTTTGCCTGGCACCGTTATTCGCTCGCTGGAGGAAGTATATGGCCAGCCACTGTCTAACGATTACTTGATTGACATGCGGAAAGTTTCGCCCGCCCAAGTGTTTCGATTCACATTTCCGGACAACTACCCGCCCCTATTTCGCAGAGAAAAGGCCTTTGACGCCAAACATGTTTATTTTCTCAGAAACGTTATTGTCAGCCCTGAATCTGGCATAGCATGGACATCTACCGGCCACATTCTCCAAGAAAGCGTCGGTTCTTTGCAGCGAATGATGGGTTGGGGGGGCGTGTTGCACGAACTTTTACTTTCTCAGGACAATGAACCAATTACGGAGACAGTGATTGCCTGCCCTGACACCGGATATTTTCATTGGCTTCTTGAAATAATGCCGAATGTGCTTGATGCGCTTAAGATTGAGCCGGAGGCGCGGATTTTTATTTCTCCAAATCGGAGCACGTATGTTACCGATGCAATAGCGGCTCTTTTTGGTCCGAAAGCAATCGAAGAGCGTTGTATTGAAAGGAGGGGTCCTAAAACATGTGTGCGTCTTCTTTTGCCAACTTGCGAGGCCTTCAGCGGGTTTGTGCACCCGAGAAGTGTTGAGATGCTGAGAAAAGCGTTTCAACCAAAGGAAAAAGACAAAATGTCTGACCCGGGACGCAAGATATACATCTCTCGTCGAGATACCTCCAAACGAGCGGTGGAAAATGAAAAAGAACTTGAAGATGCGTTAAAAAGTAGCTTTGAGATAGTGTGTCTCGAACGACTCAGCTTTTGTGAGCAGATAGAACTGATGAGGCAAGCTTCAGTAATTGTAGCAATGCATGGCGCAGGATTGTCAAACATGATTTGGGCAAGAAAGCCATGCCATATAGTGGAGGTGTTTCCAATCGACTGTTACAATGATTGTTTTGCCAGACTTGCGCTCACATGCGGTTATGATTACCAAATGATAAGATGCAAGAAAGGCCAACGAGGGACAAACGGACGAATCCCCGTAAGTGAGGTCGTTTACCTTATTGAAAGCACTATATCATATTGTGTGCGAGACGGGTTTGATATTGAAAATGATTCATAAAAATGAAGTAATGCTTCCTTTCGTTTTGTAAATTGTAAAAATCATGTCAAAAAAAGAAAAAGATCTAAAAATCGGGATATCTGGGCCTATCCTCATCGATAACTTCCTGAAGTATCTGGATGAGAAATCGCTTTCCATTCACCGATTGCCCGCCGGCCTTGGCGGGACAGCAGTGAACCTGATTTCAAAGGGCTTGCTTCAACACGGGTATAAGCTTGTCATTTTCACCCTTGACTCCTCTGTGATAGACGAAGTAGTCCTTGACGGTCCCCAACTGCGTATCTGTATTGGGCCATATCGGCCGCGCGCCAGGTATCGTGCTATGGATTTTTTCCATACAGAGCGCGACTATATTCGCCGGGCAGCGATTCGAGAGAGCTCTGATATTATTCACGCCCATTGGACATACGAATTTGCCCTCGGTGCCCTGGCTTCCGGCATCCCAACGTTGGTTACTGTTCGCGATTGGGCGCCTAAGATTCTACGTTTCTATAAGAACACATATCGCTTTGTCCGCTTTATAATGGACTGGAAAACTTTCAGAACCGCCCGTTATATCACGGCAAATTCGCACTATATACAAGACCTCATATGGCACAGATTTCGACGAGAGGTGCCGGTTCTACCAAATCCAATTGAAGACAGCTTTTTACGAAATACCGGTAAACAATTTCGTATGAATTTTCCGACCATTGTTTCTATAAACAACGGAATGGATGATCACAAGAATGTTAAAAATCTCATTGCGGCGTTCAAAACCATCCGACAGAACGTACCATTCTGCCGACTCAGACTTGTCGGCGAAGAGTTCGCACCCGGTGAATATGCTGAGCAATGGTCGAAAGAGATGCATCTTGGCGAAGGAATAGATTTTATCGGGCCAATTGAAAGAACAGGCATCGTGAAGTACCTGGATGAAGCCGACCTACTCATTCATCCGTCCCTTGAAGAATCTTTTGGGAACACGTTAATTGAAGCCATGGCACGACGCGTCCCTATCATCGCCGGTATGGATTCAGGCGCTGTGCCATGGGTGCTAGACTACGGGAATGCCGGTATCCTGTGCAATGTACGCGATCCGAATAATATTGCTGAAGCTGCTATTGACCTCCTGAATTCAGGAGACAGATGGCACAGATTATCCATGAGCGGCTACAAAAGAGTTGTTGATGAATTCAGCACCGAGAATGTAATTGGTCTATGCATGAAAGAATACAAACAAATTCTCGATGGAGAATTAAATGACACCAATAAAAGTTCTTTATGTATTTAATGAATTGATGGCATCAGGCGCGGAAGTTATGATGCGATGCGCCGCACCGTTCTGGTTTCAGGCAGGGATTGAGCCGGCTATTCTGTCGACTGGTGAAACTGTCGGTCCATATTGCGACGAGTTAGAAAAAGCTGGGTATCGTATTTATCATATACGTTTTAGAAAAAGTTTTTCTTTTTTCTGGGCCTTTCTTTGCCTGATCAAGCGTGAAAAATTTCAAATTGTTCATATTCACAGCGAGCGTGCCTCCTTTTACTATGCCTTATGTGCGAGGTTGATGCAAGCGAAGGTCATAAGAACGATTCACAGTACGTTTCCCTTTTCAGGAACATTAGCAATCAAACGACGGGCGCAAAGAAAGATTCTTCATTGGATAAAATGCTATCAGGTCAGCATAGGCCAATCTGTACAAGAAACAGAAAGACAATTTCTTCATAATGAGACGATACTAATTCCAAACTGGTACGACGATAAGAAATATAGAATTCCCACCGCTGAGGAACAACAGCGGGTGAGGACGCAATATGGTATTCCCGGTAATACTTTTACAATAGTCAGTGTAGGCAATTGCGGTCCAGTAAAAAATCATCAGACGCTTATCCAGGCCTTGGCGTTATTCAAAGAATCTTTTGATTTTAAATATCTTCATGTAGGTAAGGAGGAGGAAGGCAACCCGGAACGTAAGCTGGCAAGCGATCTTGGGATTGATGACCGTGTACTTTTCCTTGGGCAGACAACTGATACAGTTTCACCACTTTTCGCGACAGACGTCTTTGTAATGCCATCACTACACGAAGGCTTTGGTATCGCTGCTTTGGAAGCTATGGCCGTAGGGATTCCTGTCATTCTTTCTGATGTTCCTGGATTAAAGGACTGGAAATCGATCGAAGGAATAATTTGGGCAAGTCCGACACCTGATTCCTTGGAAATGGCGTTAAAGGATACAATCTCAATGAGGGCCGAGGACCGACGCACATTGGGCATTAAATTATCTAATCAGGTAAAAAATCATTTCGCTACAAGCCAAGGCGTTAATTTATATACAACATTATATTGCAGTGTTTTAAAAGAAAATGGATCAAAGAAATAGTTTAGTAAAAATCTCAGCCGCGAAAATGGATTATGCAGTCATGCTGCTATTGCTATGCGTTTCCGGTAATATCGGATTTACGCAAAGGGTTGGAAGCACGCCAATTTTTATAGTTACTGCGATTATACTTGGTATATTGTTGCTATCCAGACAGGGTAAGGGACAGTTCGCAACCCTGAATTTTAAAGTAATCTTTTGCAGTTTTGTCGTGGTTTTGATCATTCAATCAATCACACTAAGTTTTTTATCTCCCATTACCATTGCAGGATTTCTAACAAGACTATTTATTGGATATGCGGCTTTTCGCCTGGTATTTGATCCTCTGAAGACATATATCAACGCAATGCTGTTTCTTTGCCTTATGAGCTTAGCATTCTACATCCCGTACAATTTAGGATTGGCTGCGGGAATCGATATTAAGTTATTTTTTGATCCCTTGCGTAATCTTATCGGTGAGGGCCATCGGTATTCAATTTTTGTGAACACATTCAATGAAGACTTCAGAGCATACAAAAATTCCGGTTTGTTTGCTGAACCAGGCATGTTTGGTGCATACCTATTATTAGGTCTGACGTTTCTTGCCTTTGCTAAAGACAAGTTTAGCACTAGAGCATATACAATCAGGCTCGTGATTTTTTCTATATGTTTAATGACAACATGTTCAACCACGGCTTATGTTCTTTTTCCGTTGGCTCTCTTGATGCACTACAAGGTCCCGGGCAGGACGCGAGAATCTAAGATGTTTTTCACGCTACTGAGTATTGTTTTTTTCTTGCCTATGTTTGCTATAGCAACGTACGGCTTATCAACCGTAGAATTTGTAGGTGACAAAATAATAGAACAATATAATTCTGTATATTACGAAGACTATGGATACCATACGACACGACTCGGTAACATTGTCATTGATTATGATTTTATCAAAGAACGGCCTTTCTGGGGATGGGGCGGGCATTCTATGCCAAGGTACCAAAAGCAAATGTATAGCGCCAAGGTAATAGACGAGAGTGGTGGTGGGTTGACCGGTTTCGTTGTCAATTATGGATTGGTTGGGTTCGTGATCTTGATTATTGGCTATTGGCGCAGCCTGTCAAATATTACAAATCAAAATTACACAAAGATAATTATATCTTTAGCAGTTATTATGGGATCGTTAATAGGTCAGCCATTGCTTAATTATCCACTTTATTTTGGTTTATTATTTCTGCCCTCATCGCCTATTGGTAGAAAGGATGGAGATAAAGTGAAGGTTTTACTACGATGATCACTTTTATGACCACTTTCAAGCCCTTTGTTGGAGATGATGAAACACGCCAAAGAAACGCTCTATTGAGCTGGCTTTCGTTGGGACAAGACATTGAGGTGTTCGTTTTTGGTGTACCACCAGCACCAGATGATTTGAATGATCAATTCAACATTAAGAATTATCCTCTTGTTGACTGGAACAATACCGGTATGCCAAAAGTGGATGAGATGTTTAAAATTGCCCAGTGCGACTCAAAGAACGTTTATTTGGCGTATGTAAATGGCGACATTGTTTTAGGCGCAGACTTTGTTAAGTCACTTTGCATTCCAAAATGGAAACGTTTTTTGTTGGTAGGACAAAGGTGGGATACCGGGTATCTCGCGCCTATTGAGGACGCATCGTTCGAAGCGGTTAAATGTTATCGCGACACAGCCAAGCGGCAAGGCTCTCTTCGTGGGCCAACCGGTTTAGATTTCTTCGCCTTTCCGAAAGACACCTTTTCTAAAGCACCTCCTTTGGTTCCCGGAGGTGTGGTTTGGGACGGGTACATGATATATTACGCGGAGAGCCAGGGCATTCCCGTGATCGATGCCACAAACGATATCTTGGCAATACATCAGAATCATCCCTATAAACTCGTTTCCAGAAACGATCGTGATCTCGATGCGGGGCCTGCCGCACAAAACAATTTCGCGGTTGCATCAATGGATAATCCAACTTATATTCACACACCATATACAACAGAGAACGCAGGCTATTTCTTGAAGAACGGACGGTTGCGTTCAACCTCCATTTCTATTCCCTATTTAAAACATCGCATTAAACAAATCTTGATCCACATTGCTAGAAGGACGGGAACCTATCAACTAATAAAGAGCAAAACGTAGACTAAAAACCTGTTCCAAAGATTTTCAATATTCCTTGCAAAAGAAAGGATCTTTCATGAAAAAAATGTTTGTCACAGGCTCAGCCGGCCTGATTGGATCGGAGGTATGCTCCTATTTCGATGATCTTGGCTATGATATCCACGGTGTTGATAATAATCAGCGTGCGGTCTTTTTCGGTCCGCAAGGCGATACACGATGGAATCAGAAACGCCTCCAAGCCAATTTACGGAATTACCATCACCACGAACTCGACATTCGTGATCGGGCGGGTGTTCTAAGGTTAATTGATGAGCTGAAACCCGCAGCTATCGTTCATGCAGCCGCCCAACCTTCCCATGACCTCGCAGCTGCCATACCATTTGACGATTTTGACACTAACGCTGTGGGTACGCTCAACTTGATCGAGGCGAGCAGAAGGTATTGCAAAGAGACCCCATTTGTATATATGTCCACCAACAAGGTTTATGGAGACACGCCGAACCGTATCCCGCTTAAGGAACTCAAAACGCGTTGGGAATATGACGATGAGACTTATAATGATGGGATTCCGGAAACATTTTCAATCGACAACTCCACTCATTCCCTCTTTGGTGCCTCGAAAGTTGCGGCTGATGTCATGGTCCAGGAGTATGGTAAATACTTCAATATGCCGACCTGTTGCCTTCGTGGTGGTTGTCTGACGGGACCTAACCATTCGGGCGTCGAACTCCACGGTTTCCTAAGTTACCTTGTGAAATGTAATCTGGAAGGAAAAGAATACACGGTGTTTGGCTACAAGGGGAAGCAAGTGAGGGACAACATTCATTCACGCGATGTGGCACGCTTTATTCATGCATTTATTAAAGCACCTTGCTGCGGTGAGGTTTACAATATTGGTGGCGGCAAGAATAACTCATGTTCAATTGTTGAAGCGTTCAAGATGGTTGAAGACCTAACTGGCAATCCTCAAATGTACAAATATGTTGATCAAAATCGAAGGGGAGATCATATTTGTTACTATAGTGATCTGCGAAAAATGTACAAACATTATCCACAATGGAGTATTCAGATTTCTCTTAAGGAAATTATATCTCAGGTTGTAGAGAAATGGCAGAAGTGACCAAGATTTTTTGAGGATGAACAGACGATAGATGGAACAAACGAAAGGAGTTTTAAGGTTTGCATGCATCTTTGTATAGTTCTTCAAGATTATCTCCAAGCAATAACATGAACGTTTCAAACAGAAAACAAATGAGACCAACTCCCATCACACTTTTCACTTACAATCGCCCTTGGCACACGCGTATGACGATAGAAGCGCTATTAAACAATGATCTTGCGTCTGAGAGCGAGCTGCTTATTTTCTCCGACGGTCCCAGGAAGTCTCAAGATCGGCAGAAGATTGACGAGGTGCGGCAATACGTTAGAACAGTTAAAGGATTCCGAAATGTTACTCTCGTCGAACGCTCTCAAAACCTTGGCCTTGGCCAATCCATTATTAATGGAGTGAGTGAAGTTCTAAAAGAACACGAAAGGATAATAGTTCTGGAGGATGATCTGGTCACCTCGCCATTTTTTCTGCAATATATGAACGAGGCATTAGAATTATATAAAGATGTGGAAAAAGTTATCAGTGTTCACGGATATATTTTCCCGGTAGCCGAAAAATTACCATCGACTTTTTTTCTCCGAGGTGCAGATTGTTTGGGTTGGGGTACTTGGAAACGCGGATGGGCGCTTTTTGAAGAAAACGGTCAAAAACTTTTGGATGATTTAAAGAAACGGCATCTTACAAGGCAGTTCGATTTTAATGGAGCATATAGATACACAAGAATGCTTAAGGATCAGATCAATGGCCGAAATACATCGTGGGCAGTGCGATGGTATGCATCTGCCTTCCTGAATAACCTCCTGACTCTCTATCCAGGAGTTTCTTTGGTTCAGCATATCGGCAATGATGGAACGGGGACTAATTTTGGCGTTTCGGACTTTTTGGATGTTGAACTGACCCAGGCACCACTGCAAGTAACGGCGATCGAACCAATAGAAAATGTAGAAGCAAGAAGAGTAGTTGTTGGATATTTGCGGACAATAAAAATTCCATTGTATAAGGCGGCTATCAACCGTGCGAAAAAGTACATGATTAAAACTCGGAACAGTACATAAATATTTTATGCCATGGTAACATGATGATATCAATAATAAAGGCACGCCTGCGCAAGGAACTTTTTCGTCCCACAGCGCTTGGCCTGTTTGTCAATCCATTTTATCTCTCACGTAAAGCGCTCTGGCGAGAGATTAAGTCCATGAGTAGCCATATTTCAGGCCGTGTGTTGGACGTGGGATGTGGGGAAAAGCCCTATGAATCTCTTTTTCAATGCCGACAAAACTTGGGGATAGAAATCGCCACACCGCTAAATCGGAAAAAATCAAAAGCTGATTTGTACTATGATGGCTCGCGCTTTCCTGTCGAAGACGCTTCTTTCGATTGGGTTGTATGTAGCCAGGTTTTCGAGCATGTCTTCAGTCCTAAGGAATTTCTTTCAGAAATTGCAAGAGTACTGAAAGCGGACGGAGGTTTATTAATGACGGTCCCTTTCATCTGGGACGAGCATGAGCAACCTTTTGATTTTGCACGATACTCTTCTTTTGGTTTAAGATCGCTCCTCGAGAGTCATGGTTTTGTTATTTTGGAACATCGCAAGACGCTTACAGACATTCGTGTTCTTTTCCAAATGCTCAATGATTATATTTACAAAATAACAGCAACAAAGAACTCTTTCATTAACATACTGATTTGTGCCGTTCTAATATCACCGTTCAATATTACAGCACAGATAGTTTATCGGCTGTTTCCTCAAAACAAAGATCTCTATTTAGACAATGTGATTCTAGCAAAGAAAGGCCGCTCATGAATTCATTTAATGGTGCGAAAGTCCTTATTTCAGGTGGCTTAGGATTCATTGGCTCCAACTTGGCTCGTCGCTTAATAGAATTGGGCGCGCAGGTCACGCTGATAGACAGCCTGATTCCAGAGTACGGCGGCAACCTATTCAATATTGCCGGAATAGAGGGCAAAGTGCGGGTAAACATTTCTGACGTGCGTGATGTCCATAGTATGCGTTACCTTGTGCAGGGGCAGGACTATCTTTTCAATCTGGCGGGACAGACAAGCCACCTGGATTCAATGCAGGCCCCAGAGACCGATTTGGAAATAAACTGCAGAGCGCAGCTCGCTATCTTGGAAGCCTGTAGACAGTACAATCCACACATCAAGGTTGTCTTTGCAAGCACGCGCCAGATATACGGGAAACCAGACTACCTGCCCGTGGATGAAAAACACCTGCTACGACCGACGGATGTGAATGGCATTAACAAGATGGCCGGGGAGTGGTATCACATTCTCTACAACAACGTTTATGGAATACGGGCATGCTCCTTGCGGCTTACCAATACCTACGGTCCGCGCATGCGTATTAAAGATGCAAGGCAAACCTTTCTGGGGATATGGATTCGTCTGTTATTAGAAGGAAAGCCTTTCGAAGTATGGGGTGGAGAACAATTGCGCGACTACACTTATGTAGATGATTCTGTCACTGCATTACTCCTTGCGGCCGCCAATCCTAAAGCAGACGGACAGATTTTTAATTTAGGCGGCGAAAAAATTTACAGTTTGATTGAAACAGCAGGAACCCTTCTAAAAGCATATGGCGGAGGCCAATATATCGTAAAAGAGTTTCCTGCAGACCGTAAAAAAATTGATATAGGAGATTATTACAGTAATTTTACAAAAATTAAGGAAACTCTTGGATGGGAACCAAGTGTCACATTAAAAGATGGATTAATAAAGACTCTGGAATATTATAAAAAGGAATTCGAACATTATGTCTGAAATAACTGTCCCGTTTGGGGATGTTAGGTTGAACTATCTTCAGCACCGAGAAGTTATTGATAATGCTATCTGGGATGTTCTGAATAGTGGTTGGTTTGTTTTAGGCAAAAACTTGGAACGATTTGAGACGGAATTTGCTACTTTTTGTGGCGTACCTTATGCGGTAGGCGTTGGTTCCGGCACGGAAGCGCTTCATTTATCTCTCCTTGCCTGTGGTCTGAGGCCGGGTGATGAAGTAATTACGGTTGCCAATACGTGTGTCCCGACAATTGCGGCCATAAGTTTTGCAGGCGGTATTCCCGTGCTGGTTGATATTGACAGGGAAACTAAGACGATGGATCCGAACCGCATTGAAGAAAGAATTTCTGATCGTACAAAGGTTATACTTCCAGTTCATCTTTATGGACAATGTGCAGAAATGAATGCCATCAATGCTATTGCCGAAAAATATGGGCTGCGGGTTATTGAAGATTGCGCCCAGGCGCATGGATCGAAAATAAACGGATGTATGGCCGGCAGCATGGGCGATGCTGGGTGTTACAGTTTTTACCCAAGCAAAAACTTGGGTGCATATGGCGATGCAGGCATGGTGGTATGCCGCGATGAGACTTTGGCATGCCGGATAAGAAAATTGCGTAATTATGGTCAAAGCCAACGTTATTTGCATGAAAATAAAGGATTTAATAGTCGTATGGATGATATCCAGGCGGCCATTCTATTAGCAAAACTACCTTATTTGGAAAGCGGCAACAATCGTAGGCGAGAAATCGCGGCTGCTTATGGTGAAGCGTTTCGTGCTCTAGATTGGGTAGTAACACCTTTGGAGGCCCCAGATCGTTATCATGTATTTCATCTGTATGTGGTATGTGTCCCGGAAAGAAAATCATTTCAAGAACATTTATTAAAAAATAACATCTCCACTTTGATTCATTATCCGATTCCGATTCATCGCCAGCCAGCATATAGCGAATGTCTTAACCAAGCCGAATTTTTGCAAATCACTGATGAACAGTCCCCTCGATTAGTAAGCCTCCCCATCTATCCGGAATTAACGGATACGCAAGTCACACAAGTAATTAATGCTGTCTCTTCATGGTTACCCAAGAACCGTTAAAATGAAAAATTTTTGCACCTTCTTCGATCATCATTACCTGTCAAAAGGGCTGGCCCTTTATAATTCCATGCTTGAGCATTGCCCGTCATTTCGCTTTTACGTGCTTTGCATGGATCCCATTTGCTACAAAGCATTATTGAGAATGGATCTTCCGAATGTTTTTCTAATTTCCCTTCAAAATTTCGAAGAAGGTGATGAAGCACTCCGTATCGCAAAAACGAACCGAACCACCGTCGAATACTACTTTACCTGCACGCCTTCTCTGCCGCTTTATATATTTAATCATTTTGATGATATCAATTCTATAACTTATCTCGATTCAGATTTTTTCTTTTTTTCCGATCCCGAACCGGTCATGAAGATAATTGGTAAACATCCCATTGCAATCACGGCTCACAGGTTTCCGTCTGCCCTAGGTAAGCTGGAAAAACAATATGGGGTTTTTAACGTGGGTTGGTTAACTTTTAAACGTGATGAACAAGCAATTTCCTGTCTACAACGTTGGAAGGCGCAATGTTTAGAATGGAGTTTTGATCGCCTGGAAGAAGGTCGGTTTGCTGATCAAATGTATCTTAATGAATGGCCAACGCGTTATCCCGATACGCTTGTTATTTCTCATAAGGGTGTGAATCTGGCGCCTTGTAATATTGGTAATTATCAAGTCAGCATCCAAGATGATCAGATTATGATAGATGGGGATCAATTAATTTGTTACCATTTTTTCGGCCTCAAGGATTATCGGGGTTTTCTGTATTATCTGTCACTGCGTCCCTACGGTACGCAACCTACAAGCGAAATCCTTAAACAGATTTATGAGCCTTACCTGAGAGCACTGGCTGAAGGTAAAAAAAAAGCAGCCGAAGTGCTGGGGGAAGTTATAAACACTACAAGTATCCGAGAGCGAACGCAAATTACACCAACACGTGATGATTCTTGGACGAAACAAATAATTAAGAAGCTTGAACGATATAAAGCCGTTGCCAATGCAATTGTGTCATGTAGATTTATTCTGTTTGTAAATGGTAAAATTATTTTCAAATTCATATCATGTGGATTGAGCAGATAACCGGCAGTGATTATAGAAGAACTACCGGGCACGGGAGCGCGGGCTGAGTATGACGCCAAATATACTGAAGATGCAAACTATAAAATGCTCATGGCAATTTACGAGCAAGCAATTGTGGTTTCAAGGGCTCGGGGGTAAGGAGGAAAGGAGGATCGGAAGGTTTTGTTAATCCAATCAGCCAATTGGTCGCATGAAAGAAAATATTCTTGGGTTTGATGTAAATGCTCTATCCGTTGATGCGTGTGCGGACAGTCTGTTTCGGTCGCTACGGGAGGGCAAAAGCACCTGGTTGGCTTGCTTTAACCCGCACTCCTACGCGATGACGTTGCAGGATGAACCTTTTGCCCGTGCGCTGAAAGCTGCCGACTGGCTGGTGCCGGACGGGGCGGGCGTGGTGCTGGCATCGCGACTGCTATGCGGCGCGATACATGACCGGGTTACCGGTTCTGATGTGTTTGCCGGCTTGCACAAGCGAATGAATGTCGGCGGCGGAATGAGCGTTTTTTTTCTTGGCGCAACCGAAAAAACCCTGGCCTTGATGCGGCAGCGCATGGCACGTGATTACCCCAATATCAAAGTTGTGGGTACGTATTCGCCGCCGTTCAAGGATGTCTATTCGCAGGCAGAGCTCGATGAAATGATACATGTTGTCAATGCCGCAGCCCCTGATGTTTTGTGGGTAGGCATGACCGCACCCAAGCAAGAGAAATTTATCTTTGAAAATCGCTTGCGTCTGAATGTGAAATTTGCCGCAGCCGTGGGTGCCGTTTTTGATTTTTACACGGGGAACGTGAAGCGTTCTCATCCCTGGTTTCTCAACCATAGTCTGGAATGGTTGCCGCGACTTATTCAGGAGCCCCGACGGTTGTGGAAAAGAACGTTCTTTTCCGCGCCGTTGTTTCTGTTTCATGTGCTTAAGGTCCGAGGAAAGAGGTACGAGGACCGAGGATAATCGTAAATCCTAAAAATCAAAGGAACGAGGTTCG
>LQYC01004429.1_pt1 | contig 15300 bp, 12 predicted proteins | sample 661771 | NCBI WGS metagenome assembly LQYC01 (sample SAMN03483023, study PRJNA281117) | bioreactor metagenome | isolation source: benzene-degrading methanogenic enrichment culture from a contaminated... | place: USA: oil refinery in Oklahoma | collected 2011-05
TTCAGCACGTTAAGATTCCTCACGGAGCCTGTCCTGAGCCAGATTCTTCAGTCGCTACGCTCCTTCAGAATGACAGAGCGAAGGGTTCGGAATGGCATTTTTCTAATTGTGACACAGTCTCGTGAGAAGGACGAGGCTGAAATTATTTTTTTTGTGAGGGGAGAATGGCTCTATAACTCGATTTCTAACCCTTCCTGCGCCACGATACAATCCATACTTCCTCCCTGGCGTTTTATAATTTTCAAACATCGGATGCCGATTTTATCAAGATCCGCATCAGTGTGGGAAGGGTCATGGTGAAAAAGAACACACTTTTTAATTTCAGCGGCCATGGCAACAGTGAGCACATTTTCATAGTGAGAATGTCCCCACCCCTTTTTGTTTTGATATTCCTCTGGAGTGTATTGGGCATCGAAGATCACAAGGTCAGCACCTTGAATAGCATGAATTATTTTTAAATTATAATCATCACAGGAGATATGATTGGTCTTCGGTTTTTTTATAGAGCCTGAGGCAAACCCCGTTAGAAGGCTTTCACATGGAGCATTTACCCCGTGCTTCTTCACCCCGTTAGATTTTGATATCAAACTGGGCAAGCGGGTCTTTTCTAACGGGGTGAATTCGTTATCCGTTAAATATCCAATCGTCTTATTTCGATGGGTGATAAGATAGCCAAGGGTGTTTCCCGGATGGTTAAGATAGAGAGCTTTTACCGTAAGGCCTTCGATGAAATAACTTCCTTCAGTGAGTGGTTTGAACGTGAGAATTGCTCCGAGCTTTTTTAACGGAACGGGGAAATAAGAACTTTCCATTTGATCGGAAAGGACTTTGCTTAATTTTGTTTTTTGATTTTCGCATCCATAGATCGAGAAACGGTTGTCTGCGGAAAAGGCAGGGGCAAAAAAAGGCAACCCTTGGATGTGGTCCCAGTGAAAATGGGTCAAGAAAATATGACTCATAATTTTCTTTTGGGTTTTTATAAGATGGTTTCCCAGTTCTCTGATTCCAGTTCCTGCATCAAAAATAATACGCTTGTCCTCAGCAAAAGTTACGGATACGCACGAGGTGTTTCCTCCGTATTTTACCGTACGAGGACCTGGGGTAGGTATGGATCCTCTTGTCCCCCAAAACTTCACCGCAATTTTGGTCATAAGAACCGTAACCTTTCTACATCGAGGACTAAAACCATCCGGCCATCTCCAAAAATTGTGGCTCCATAAAAGCCGCTGATTTTATCGAGTAGTTTTCCCAGGGGTTTTACAAAGATTTGATCAATCTTCACAAGAGCATCTACAGTTAACCCTACTTTTTTCCCCTCAATTTCAGAAATAATGACTGGAAGGCTGGTTGGTTCCTTTTGGGAACTGTGTGAGATTTTCAATAAATCCCTGAGGTGAATGAGTTGAATTTCTTTTTTTTGAAAGGTAAAACTTTTTGGTGAACCTTTACCATTTACGCTGGTTATGGCCAGGACCTTTGGAAGCGGGATAGCGAAAAGATTTGAATTTAAACTTACCAAGAGGGCAAAAAGAATATGGCTGGTAGTTGGAATTTTTAATATAAATTTAGTCCCGGCTCCATAGTTGGAAAATACTTGCATACTCCCACCCAGCTTATCCACTTTTTCTTTAACCACATCTAAGCCCACACCTCTTCCTGAGATATCGGTTACTTTTTCAGAGGTAGAAAAGCCTGGGGTACAAAGGAGCATGACAATTTCTTCATCAGTGAGTAAATCTGCCTTGTCTTTAGTTATGATTCTTTTGGTTAAAGCCTCTTGTTTTACTTGGGCAATGTTAATGCCCTGCCCATCATCCTCAACTTCTATGCGCACCATATCCTTTTCTTTGAGAAAACGTAAATGCACTTTTCCTTTGCCTTTACCCCATGCTTCTCTTAGTGCGGGGACTTCTACTCCATGATCAACCGCATTACGGATAAGGTGAATAAGAGGCGCCATCAATTCATTTAAAACAGTGCTGTCCAGCTCAATCTCTTTGTCTCCTTCAGTTTGGAAATCTATTTCTTTTCCCTGGTTAATCGCTACATCCCGCACAATCCGTTGAAGCATCGCGGTTGCGACCGACGCGCGGACCATGCGGATGGTTAATATTTTACTATAAAGCTCATTGATCAGATTTCCGGAGAAATGAATCTCTTCTTCAAGTTCAGGGGAAACGATTGAACGGGTCAGTTCTATCAGTCGATTTCTCCGGATGATCATTTCTCCGATGATATTGATGAGTTCATCCAATTTTTGAGTGTCAACAGAAATCGACGGAGGAAGCCTATAGCTTAAAGATAATTTGCCATTGGCCGGAGGAATAACCTCAATGGATTTTTCTTCGCTCAATTTCTGAATAAAATTTTGGTAGTCTATTTGCGGAGGTGAGGCGGTAACCGCTTCGTTAACCAAATTTTCTAAAAGATATAAGCCACTAAAGAGTAAGCCAGTCATTGCCTGTGTTAAGAATGATTTTCCTTCCCTCATTTTGCTCAACGGGTTTTCCAAGGCGTGACAAAGCTCGCTTAAACGATCATATCCCATCATCTTTGCCATCCCTTTTAACGAGTGGACTTTTCGAAAAAGGCTGTTAATGAGTTCAAGATTCTTATAATCTTTTTCGAGTTGTAATAAAATCTGATTCATCTCCCCCAATCCTTCTCGGGAGTCAGTGATAAAAATCTCAGTATATTTTGAAAAGTCTTGCATAGTTAAAGGTAGTATTCCTCTAAAGACTTTATGAGTTGGCCTACTTCCAATACATTAATTATTTTCTTACCCGCTCTGATAATGCTTTTCTCAATGGTCATTTTTTCGTTCTCACCAAATTTTTTAACAACCAATCCGGTTATTTCCAGTGCGTCCGGTAAAAGTTCTGATGACACCTTCGACGTAATGAGAAGGCCTATATCCAGCACAGCACTTTTGAGATAAATAATTTTTATTTCTTTATTTGCCTTTTGGACCTCTCCAACTAATAAGCCTAAGTCGAGTACGGTAATAATTTTTCCCCGTTTATGCGTTATTCCGCTGATAAAAGAAGGGGCTTTGGGGACTGGAGTAATTTCTTTTGTCTCAAGGAGTTCTTGGATATCGGCAAACCTTATTCCCCACGTTTCGCCTAACAATTCAAAGAGAACCAGCCAGGCGGTTTTTTCTTGAAAAGGAGATTTCTCCATAGTTAATAAGCAGAGGTGTTAATTTTTAAAAACCGTTTAAGGAGATGGAACTATTATACACGAAGTATCTAAGAACCGAATTTTTCAGTGTTCATTTCGGTCTCGAGTTTAAATCTTAAGGCAGCATTTTTTAACCGGTCGGAGATCTCGGAAAGGTTTTTTGTGGAAGCAACCATTTTATTCATAGATTCCACCTGAGAGGCTGCGACCTTAGCGGTTTCTTCCGTGGCACACACGTACTCTTCCGCCAACTTGGCAACATTTCCCATGTCATCTACTACGAGCTGGGCATCCTGTTTCTGCTGCTGGGTGATGGAAGATATTTCCTGGATATCATCAACCATCTCTATAATTTTTCCCATAATATCTACCAGTCCGCTCACCGCTGTCCCTACTGCTTTCCTTCCAAAACTTACTCCTTCGGTTTGCTCATCCAAGGAAGAGGAGATTATCAAATTATCTTTTTTAATTGCGTCGATTATGGAAGTAATGTCTTCGGCATATCCCTTGGCTTTTTCGGCTAATCTCCGCACCTCATCGGCTACAATGGAAAATCCTTTGCCGGATTCTCCCGCGCGGGTAGCTTCAATAGCGGCATTGAAAGAAAGGAGATTAGTCTGTTCAGCAATGCCGGTAATTATATCCGCAATTTTGGTAATCTTTTGAATTTTTTCGCCAAAATTACGAATCAGGAAAGCCGAACTTTCTATTTTTGAGAACACCTTTTCTAATTCCTCACGCGTTTTTTCTAAAGACCCGCGTTCGCTTTTTGCGGTCTCGCCCGCCAGTTTTGCGGAGTCTGCCGCCACTTGAGATTTCTCCGCAACCATTTGGATGGAATCAGCCATCCGTTTCATGATGGCGAACGTGTTATCCATTAACTGAGATTGTTTTTCCGCTCCTTTGGAAATTTGGGTACTGATAACCGCGACTTCTTCCGCGGTAAAGTTTATGTCCTGGACAAAGGTAGAGAGAGTTTTTGATGCTGTAATAATATCGTCAGAACTTTTTCTGAACTGGATAATCATCTCTCGGAGACTAAGAATCATCTGGTTAAAGCTCATTGCCAACTCTCCGATTTCATCCTTAGAATTTATCGCGACTTCTCTGGTTAAATCTCCTTTTCCGATGGTGCGGGTGGCTATCAAAAGGTTTCGCACGTTTTTTAAGATGTATCGGGAAATCACATACCCGAGCAATAACCCCATAATCAGACCTATGATAGTAAACCACAGTCTGTTAACGGCAACATTGGCAATAAAAACCCCAACCAGCAGATTCGTGGCGATGATAGCGCCGACCACCGAAATAAAACCGAGCCACAATTTATTTCTCATACTGGTTTCTTCGGTAAAAAAATTTAGAACCGATCTATTTTTCATAAAATTCTCCAACTAAAATCTTACAAAAAAATTAAGGCCGGATAATTTTCCGGAGCGCCGTTGAATAGTATTACTCCGGCAATTAAACAGCACAATATGTCATTCCCGTCCCCGCCTTCGCGGGGATAAACTCCAGCGGGAATCTATAAGTAATAATTCTGGATTCCGGGTCAAGCCCGGAATGACACCGAAAGATCATGGAGATATTTATTTGCCGAGGCAATATATAAAAAAGGGTCATGACCCATAAACAATATATGCTTTTTTCGATTTGCCGAGAGTGCGGTTAAAAAGTTCAAGGTTCATTTTTTAATGTTCTCCAACAAATAAGGGATAAGCGGCTCTTTCTTACCCTTTAAAGTTTTTTGAGGCAGTTTTTTTGCTGTAATCTTTTTTTTAACCATTTCGTACGTAGATTCGCTCAAAAGAATTTGCCCTGCTAAAGCCGCCTCTTCTAAGCGTTGGGCTATATTTACCGTATCGCCGACAATGGTATAATTCATTACCCTTTCGGTTCCCACATTTCCAAAGATGACCTCTCCGGTACTTAATCCAATGCCGAGACCTATTTTCGTCAGTCCTTCCTGTACCCATTTTTTTTGTAAATTAACGAACTCCCTTTGCATATTTACCGCTGCTTTAACTGACCTTAAGGCATCATCAGGATAACCCATAGGAGCTCCAAAGTAGGCCATTATCGCGTCCCCTATATATTTATCAAGCGTCCCCTGATAATCAAATATTACCTGTGTCATTTTCTGAAAAAATTGATTTAAAGTATTTACCACTTTCTCAGCGGGATGCGTTTCAGCAAAATTTGCGAAACCCCGAAGATCAGCAAAGATAACTGTCACGACCCTTTTTTCCCCTCCTAATCTTAAAAATTTTTCGGGGTCACTTAAAACTAAGTTGGCAATTTCATCGGAGAGATAAACCTTAAAGATTTCTTTCATCCGCTCCTTTTCTTCTTGTTGCTTTCGCTCTAACTCATCCCTCAAATAACGCATTCGCAAAAGGGATTTAACCCGGGTCAAAAGTTCCAATTTATTGAAAGGCTTGGATAAAAAATCGTCGGCGCCTGCTTCGATTCCTTTGATTTTGTCATCGATCTCTTTTAAGGCGGTTATCATGACAACGGGAGTAAATCGGGTTTTTTCATTTTTTTTCAAAAAACTACAGACCTGATACCCATCGAGCTTGGGCATCATAACATCGAGGAGGATAAGGTGGGGATCGCAATCTTCAACCATCTTTAATGCTTCTTCACCATCAAAAGCTTTTAAAATATCATACCCGGCAGCGCTCAGGTGACCATCCAGAAGTTCAACATTCTGGATATTGTCATCAACGATCAAAATTTTTGAGTATTGCGGCAGAGAGGGATCCATAATTAAATTATTAGTTTAATTTTTATTAGCAACAAATTGACTTATTTTAATAATTCAATTTTTACAAGTCAAGTTTTTTATTTAATGTCAATAATTGTCAGGATTAAGCCAAAAATTGGCAGAAATTAACAAGCATATCTCTTTTTTTAAAAGTTTTCAGTTTGAGACCTTTGCAAAAGCCATAAAATAATGTGTCATGTCATGCTGAACTTGTTTCAGCATCTAATAAAATCAACATGTTCTGTGACCCTGAAACGAGTTCAGGGTGACCAAAAAATACTTTTTCAAAGGTCTCAGTTTCTATAAGTTTTTTTTAAATAAAATGGCGCAAAAAATAATTAACTTATTGGTATTTAATTATAAATTATTTACTTCCCCATGAATTGTTGTTACGGGGGAAACTATTCTAATTATAAAAAAAGTTTAAACCGAATTTAGAAAATTAGCTTTAATTTTAATTTATTGCGTGTTATAAATATTTTTAGGAATGGATTTTAACCGCATTATATTTTTTGTGGTATGGCAATTGCAAAGGCATATTAGCGTATAAGATTGAAAGATTAATTTCTAAGATAAAGCCACACCCGTCGTGAGGCGGGGCCGGAAAGCCACGGGTCTTAAGACTGAAAGATAGCCGGGTTGCCAAAAAAAGCGACCCGGTTTTTCTTTATCGGACGACACGATAAATGTGCTCGATCAATAAAAAAATACCTTACAAATTAAACATCTTACTGGGGAGGTGAGAAAAACAATGAAGAAAAGAAATGAAATATTTCGTAGCCAAAAAGGATTTACCTTAGTTGAGTTGATGATCGTGGTTATCATTATCGGCATCCTGACCGCGGTTGGCGTGCCCCTCTATTTAGGATATGTTAGAGATGCCAAGGCAGCGTCCGCGGAGGCGACTATTGGTGTCATTCTCAATGCGGAAAAGCTTTATTACACGAGAAACGAGACTTTTACAAACGTAAGCACTGCTGAATTCGATGGATTGCCGGAAGACAATCCTCTTAGAATTGACGTGCGGGATGCTACCCAATACTGGATTTTTGAGGTGACAGGAGCAACTACAGATACATTTACTGTTACCGCCCAAGGAAAATCGGGTGATGGTTTCGATTACAGCAAAATTTTGGTAAAACTTGTTTACGATAGAGATGGTGATGAGGTCTGGACGAAAACAGAAGGTGGAACTCCGTTTTAAAGGTTAGTTTTTTCTTTGAGGGAAGTAAGAATGTAGGTGATTAAAAAATTTATCCTTACTTTGAAGCCCTGTCATTATGGCAGGGCTTTTTTTGTCTTTTTACAATTTATTGCAATGATTTTATTTTTTTGGTAATTTATAACAAAAAAATATCCATTGGCCGTAATTTTTATGCTCATCTAAAAGGTAAAAGATAAAATTGAGCAGAATGCACTATCATACCAAGGTGCATTCAAAAGCAGATCGAGGCGACGACGAGAAATTGACGCAGGCGTACGTTTTAGTACGTCGAGGAGTATGCCGAGGAGACAACAAAGATATGCAAATGAAGGCGACTTGGTATCAGTATCCCAAGTATTTACCACGGTTCTCTTATAATCAAGGGCTAAGCCTGATCGAAATAATGGTATCGCTGTTAATTGTCAGTATCGGGCTTGTGGGGTTTGGGATGGCCATACCTATGCAAAAAGACACTATTGAAGCAATGAAAGAGGAAAGAATTGCTCTCCTTTTAGCCAAACAGATAATGGAAGAGATACAGTCAAAAGCTTACGAAGATCCCGATCAAACTCCGGTATTATTTGGTTTTGAGCCGGGGGAAAATGCGCCCCGTATAAATTTTGATGATATAGACGATTATGATGACTGGAACAAAAATCCGCCACAATATCCGGATGGAACTATTTTAAATGGTGAAAACGAAACCCCTGATTATCAAAACTTTCGCCGTCAGGTAGTAGTGGAAAATGTCGATAACAGTGATTACAGCCTCATCAGAGACGATGGGGATACCGCTTCAAAAAGAGTTACGATAACCGTTTCCTCTACCACAGTTCCTGAGCCGTTTAAGCCTATTGTTATTAGATGGGTAGCAAACCGAGAAGGGATGGAGTTGCTGTATTAATAATGAGAGATGGAATCCCCTCATACAGACCCCGGAGACGGTGTCACAATGAGTGACGGGTGGCGGACAAATGCTGGTATGATGTCCCCTGCGGTGAATTGGATGCAGGAGTCATCATACTACATCATGTGCATGAAATTTTGTTCATTGTGGGCACACCGTAGGGGCGAAAAATTTTTCGCTCCTACCCCCTGTGTCGTAATACGTATTTTGGTAGCCGCAAGCTTTAGCTTGCGTTTTTCAAATATGTAATTTCACTATGTTACGCAGCCTGAAGGCTGCGGCTACCCCCTGTTTTTGAATTGCGACACAGTCTCAAGTGGGTGAGGGGGGTAGGGGAGTTCGAGAGTGTATTAAGGTGAGGGCTGAGCGAAGGATAAAAGGTGTTCCTTGTTATGTTGATTAAAAAAAACCAAAAGGGATTTACCCTATTTGAACTCATGGTTGCTGTCATACTGGCAGGTATCATGATGACCGGTGCACTCCTCATCTCTAATCAATTTGTGGAGTTGTGGCGCGCGGGAAATTCCCGAATGGAAGCCCAAAGACAGGGGACGTATGCGCTGGGGGTAATGGAAAGAAACATAAAACAAGGCAATGATTATTTAATTGAAAATTACGGAAGCGGAACAGATAACAAAATAACTGTTAAAAATATTCCCACACAAATCGGTCAAACCATAGTTGCAAAAGACATAGTGTACTACTGGGATAACAGCGATACCGCACATTACCAACCCATCAAAGAAAAAAAAGATACCCCAGAGATTATAATTATTCCAGACACCTATACTTATATTGAAGGTGATGCGGGTAAAAGTGATTTTACGGTTGAAGACTTAACTTTTACCCCTGAAGACAGGTTAGACGCAAGCGGTAACACTGTGGCCAGAGTTGTCAGAATAGACCTGAAGCTTAAGAAGCCTAAAGTGCTTGATACTGATGAAGAGGAAATTTTTTATTTTACTCTTTCAGCCCGATTGCGGAACGAGAATGTCAATTAAAAATCAACATGGCATAGCCCTTCTGACGGTTATCATGTTTCTGTTTATCCTGAGCCTTACCTGGCTCTCTTTTTCTTTTATCAGCACTTATGAAAATGACGTGCTCAAAAAGCAGATGGATTCTGAAAAAGCCTCGTATGTAGCTGAGGCGGGAATTCAGCAGGCGCTGTGGTTACTCTCTGATTCTAATGAGTCTCCGTCGCCATGGGATTGGCAAAGTTGGCCTGATAATTATAATGGGACAGGTGGCACTAAAATAATTCAGGGGAGCTTGACTTACTACCAGTGGAATGGAAAATTGGAAAATAAGGAGGGTACCGATCAAACGTACACCGTGCAAATTAGAAATGACGGAGAAATCCAAAGTAAGATAAAAGCTGGTTCTCCGAATCTTGACTCCCCAAAGCGAACCATAGAAGTGGAATTAGGATCAGCGTTTGATTTTGGTCTCTACTCTCATGATAAGATGGCGTTTAGCAGTGGTTTTACCGTCAGTGGAGCAAACTCCACCGGCTATGCGTATGCCAAAAATGGGATAACCAACCCTACCTTTTTGACAGCAGATAAAAAAGTGGGGAATTACTCAACGGCCCCATTGTTTTTGCCTAAAGAAATCCCGTTGCCTGCATGCGGGACACCACGGTTCCAAGCAAAGATTACCGGCACCCCAACGGCCACCACCGTCCGCTACGTTAGTGATACAGGTGAAGAAACTTTAGGAGAAGGGGCGCTTCTTCGAAATAAGACAAAGAATAATTTTAGAGTAGTACAAAATGTCGATATGGGAAGTAATACCATAACTACTGAAGTAAACAATGATGATAACTGGGCTGCTGGAGACGAAATAGTCTTGGAGCGTATCGATCGATACGAAGAATTTTGGGAAACACTTAAGGGACTACTCCTGGGTTTGGATAACAACTGTGCTGTTAATCCAAATCAAACCTGTACAGATAATATTGACAGTGACACCCAGTTTAGTGCTGCCTTGGTTGACTTTCAAGGAATAGACCAAGAATTTAACGCAAACATTATCATCGATAATGATGTATTGTTTTCGGGTAGTGTTACGATTAATGCTCCCCTTTATGTAAAAGATGGGTCAATCACGATTGCAAGCGGTGCCAATGTTGTTATCGGTTCTAATGGGGGTATTTTTGTGCGACAAGAAAATTTAACAAGCAACGGGACTTTCTCGATAAATGGTTACTGCTATGTTAACGGGGATATTACTATTAATAATACTTCGGATCTTAAAGTAGAGTTGCCCACTGCTCCGGATACGACGACAATTCTTTTTTCGCGTAACGGGTCATTTACCATAAGTTCCTCGTTTTCTTTCCAAAATTTCTCTGGATGGGGAAAAATCATAGCGGGCAACAAAGTCACAATAAGCCGCCGCCTTTTAACGACTGATTCTACTAAGCCTATGAACATAGTCGCAATGGGAGATATGGAAGTTGGTGACAGGGGAATAGGTTCATGGTCTTCCCCTTTCTGTGGAGTAATTTATTGTGGCGGAAAATTATACCATACTCATGTTTGGATGAATCCAAGAACACGGGTAAAGGGATTACTCATGGCAGGCACTTATTATTATAAATACCCAAATAATTCTGAAGATAAATTTTTCTTTTCAGGATACGTCACCTATGATAAGAATATGAAACAAGATATGCCTGCGTTAGGCTTTACGAACAACGAAGATTTCGCCCGACCGCTTCTTTGGAGGGATACGACAGAATAGGGCTACCCAACGCCCTCGATATTGCCATTTACTGAATTTTTTTTAAAATCAATCCTTGTTCAACAGACTGTGTCGTAAGTCATTTTTATGTCCTTTCGAAGCGAAGCGAGTGCGCCTCAGTTCATTATCCCTCGCGAAGCGAGAAATCCTGGTTTCAATACATTCAGCACGTTAAGATTCCTCACGGAGCCTGTCCTAAGGCAGATTCTTCAGTCCCTTCGCTCCTTCAGAATGACAGAGCGAAGGGTTCGGAATGCCATTTTTTCTTATTTCGACACAGTCTCCGAAAAGAGGGAGGCAGGGGAAGGCGCGGTTGCTTTGTGTGCCGCAAAAAGGTTGTCTGCTTGATGTGTAAAAAAACTAATAATGTTGATTGGTTATTTATTTTGGAAGTGTCGTATGGATGTTTTTCAAAGCTATATATAGAATGTTATATTGAAAACTAAAGTACAAGTTTAGATTTTTATTGCAAGTTTAATATTTTATGTTGTATAATGGAAAAAAAATTAAATAAATGATTATGTCCACATAAAAAAATATATAATTTAAGTGTCGAACCCCCAAAAAAAATATAATTAGTTGTTCAACTACAACGAGTGTAGTGTTTTAAAAATGGTTTTATACATTTTGTCATTCTGGACCTGATCCGGAATCCAGTCTTTTCAACCTGGATTCCCGCTTTCGCGGGAATGACAGTTCTCAGATTATTGTTAAGCAGCATCAGAGACGCAACATTAGTTGAGAAATACCAGACGCGTTTGAATCGATAAGCATTTTCGGAGGAGAGAGGTTGAAGTTATTTCGCAGTCCAACAATCACCTTGGGTCTTGATATTGGTTCTCATAATGTAAAGGCAGTTCGTCTTGTAAAAGGGGGGACTTCTGCGATTCGGTTAACGGGGTTTAGCGTGGCTGAGGTTGACCAGAACCTCAAAAATCTGTTTGAAGCCACCTTATCCGCTCTTGCTCAGGTCATCAAAGATTTTGAACTCAAAAATACCCGCGTTATTACCTCTCTCGGCGGACATAACCTGGTGATCAAGCAGGTTACTTTCCCGACCACAGCCCCCAGGGAAATAGAATCTTCTTTGCCCTGGGAGGCAAGCAAATATATCCCCCGCACTTTAGATGCTGTTGAACTTACGTTTCAAATAAAAAAAATAAATAAAGGGGAGAAAACTTCAGAGGTATTACTGGTGGCGGTTGACAAGGAATATTTTCAAAGCCACCTCAATCTTTTAAGCCGACTTAATATGCAACCCTGGATTATCGACGCTAACCCTTTGGCGTTAGCCAATGCTTTTTTAACGTTTTGTCGCGATAATGGAGAAAAAAATCATGTACTGATAGAGATGGGCGCAAGCGCGACGGCCATTTCAATTTTCCGAAGGGGGGGGGTCTTTTTTACCCGGGATATCTCTCTTGGAGGAAAAAGCTTTACTCAGGCGATGCATGAAAATTATAAAATGGATTATTCCCGCGCAGAAGCGTTTAAGAAAGAAGGAAAAATCAGCTTTGAAGTAACCAAGCCTGTTTTTGATCAATTTCTCTTGGAAATTCGTCAGTCTCTCCTTTACTTTGATACGCGCACCGGGCACAAAGGATTTGAAGAGATTATAATAACCGGGGGGGCATCTCAGATCGTTGGTCTCGCCTCTTTTTTGCAAGAGAACCTGAACTTACCCGTAAACTACTTTCAGCCTTTAAAAAATATTCACATTGATGAACAAGTGCCTTTGGAGGCCTTGGAGAAGTGGGAATCACAATTAGGAGTAGCAATTGGTCTTGCCCTAAGGGGTTAGTGTATGGAATTTGAAATTAATTTTTTACCGCAAAATAGAAACCGGTGGTTAAGAAACGTTAAAGGGAAAGAGTTTTTAATTGCCGGTTTGGTCCTTGGTATTATTACCGTTTCCTTTATCGGTTTTTATAGTAAAGGAATTACTAAAAAGCCTCAAAAGCTGGTGGCAATAGGACAAGACTTTTTAAGAATAAACCAGGAAAAGGGAAAGGTTTCCGGCGTGGCAGCGCTCTTGTCCAAATTAAAGAAAGAGCGACTCAACTGGACAGAAAAAACAGTCTTTTTGAGCGATGCAACTCCCAGCCAAGTTTTTTTAACTTCTCTGGAATATAGTAAAGAAAAAACAGGCGCCGGAGGCAGCAGCAATAAAAAAAACAGAGAGAAGCTGGTGATCAAAGGAGTGGTCATTCCCTTGGGTGAGGAATCTCCTTCTTCTTCCATTCAGAGCTTTATGCAAAATTTAAAAAACAACGCCTCCTTTATGGCCGGCTTTGAAGCCCCGGTATTAATTTCGGTAAACAATTACCAAAAAGAAGGGCAAGGGGAAGGCCTTGAGTTTGAATTTCAACTTTTTCGAAAACAAGATGCATAACATCAGCAGAAAAAATTTATTAGCAGGGGCAGTAATAATTTTTATAGGGATTGGTCTTTTCTTTTCCTTGAAGTTTTATCAGACCCATAAGAAAAACCAAAGGGATTTAATTCGCGAAAAGCTCACCTACGAGTCGGCAGTTACCGCATTAGCAAAAGAAAAAAAAGACTTAACTATATTAGCCGGAGACTTGGGGATTAATTATTTTTCCCGTTTTCCGGAGTCATCTCACATGGACCTTTCCTTTTTCATGTTTAACCGAATCAGTACCATAGCAAATAAATGGAAGGTTAACCTCATAAGGTTTTCTCCCGCGGAAAAAGAGATAAAAAGTAATTATTCCCTTATCTTGTTTTCCGGAGCAATAAGCGCTTCTTTTGCTGATATGGTCAACTTTTTTCAGGAGCTTGAGGATAAAGAAAAAATCTCCATTGATAATTTAAAAATAACCACCAGCTCCCAGGCTTTTTCCACGCACCAGGCCGAGTTTGAATTGGTTTGCCTGGAGTTTAACGACCCAATGCTTAAGGAACGGGGAGAAAAAGGATCGGATATATCGCCATCAGATAAAGAAAAAACAAAAATCGTAAAACGAGATCCCTTTTTAAATCCCTTTGATAAAACGCGGGTTGCGCGGCCTACGGAAAAAGGCAAGGCGGAGTCTGTTGTTGACGTCGCGAGCGAATTTAGCCTCACCGGCATTAACTGCTCTGCGCGCTCACGCGTCGCAATAATAAACCACATGATGGCCAGGGAAGGGGACGTGATTGACGGCAAACGGGTAGTCGCGATAAAAGAAGACCGGGTAATTTTAAAAGCCAATGGGCAGCTCTATACCCTCAGGCTCAAAGAAACCCCGAGACCTCAAACAAAAGAAGAAAAGCCTTTAAAAACAGAGGAGGTTGCGCAGTGAGTTTAAAATTCAAAAGAGAGGGAAACACTATGTCTAAAAGATTAACTCCTCCGTGGTGGCTACCCCTGGTCATGAGTTTGGTTATTCTTGTAGCTCATCTCAGCTTAAAGAGCGCTTTTTCCGATGATCAGACTCCGGTTTTACAACTTCCCCAAGAACGGTGTTCCATGCGGTTTGTGGATGCTGAGGTTAAAGATGTCTTAAGGCTTTTGGCCAAAGAATACAAATTAAATTTAATTATCAGTGAAAACGTCGGCGGAATGATTACGGTTGATTTTGATCAGGTTTTTCTGGAAGATATCTTTTTTTCCGTGCTGAAGACCGCGGGTTTGGGCTATACCCTGGAGGGAAATGTAATCCTGGTCGCAACTCAAAAAGAACTTTTGGAACACGAGACAGCGCGCGTAAAAGAGATAGAAAAACAAACCGAAGCCAATAAGAAAATTTTGGAAGCTCAGACAATGGTGAGTGAAACGATCAAGGTAAAATATATCCTCAACACCAAATCTAACGAGTCAATCGTAAAAGAAATAACGGTGGGAAAAGAGGAGGTCAGGAATTTAACTCAACTGGCAGGAGCTTTACAAAAAATGCTGAGTGACCGAAAAGGAGCAGGTATCCAAGTGGTGGATGCTGCCAATGCTCTGGTTATTACTGATATTCCGGAAAAGGTGGAACAGATAAAAACACTAGTAAAGGGCTTGGATCAGCCTTCCGCTCAGATCATGATCGAGTCCAGGCTGGTTCTGGTTGATGCCGATCATGTCCGGGACATTGGAATTGAGTGGGGAGGGAGAGTTAAAAATCAAGACCTGATGATCAGCGGCCAGAGAGATCGGAGCTGGTCAACAATAACATCAGACACTACCGGCACTACGTCCACAAGTTCCAGCACTACTGCAACCTCGGATACCGGCTCGAAAGCGGGCTCGGTTGCGGGCGTCGATCTTCCGGCCGCAATTGCAGCAGCAGGACACGGGGGGAGTATAGGTTTCCTCCTCGGAGATATAACGAAAGACTTTCTGGATGTCCAGCTTACCGCGCTGGAAGACAAAGGGAGGGGGAAAATATTGGCAAGTCCTCGGGTAGTAACGTGCTGCGGATCAGCGGCTGACGGACACGCGAGCTTGCTCGCGGGGACGGCTGTCCGCTGCAACCGCTTGATGGCCAGGCGCGAAGCGCC
>LQYC01004407.1_pt1 | contig 15281 bp, 16 predicted proteins | sample 661771 | NCBI WGS metagenome assembly LQYC01 (sample SAMN03483023, study PRJNA281117) | bioreactor metagenome | isolation source: benzene-degrading methanogenic enrichment culture from a contaminated... | place: USA: oil refinery in Oklahoma | collected 2011-05
TCTGCCCATATCAAGTTCAGCGCATTTGGTGTTGGTCCCCTGGTTTTTCGGGTGGACCGATCCGGGGCTTACCTTCGATATTGCCTTGCACCTGCACCAGAAATTACTGCGAGGCTGAAAAATATGGCAAGGAAATTAGAAGGTTGATTCGTCCCTTAATGGGGAAAAGCCATATTAATGCGTTGACCACCCAGTACTCGCCTTTTCGGGTTTAACACCAAGCTTAGCATGACTCATTTTTATTACTTTTTTCAGAGCTCTAAGTGGTCAAATTTCTTAAGGAAGACTTCCCTCCCGAGCAAAAAATCCATTTGAAATTAAGCGTGTTCTAAGATAAGGTGACTATACAGAAGACAGAAGACAGAATTCAGGAGACAGAATTCAGAATGTTTTTTCTGACTTTTGTTTTTAACTTTTATAAGTTAGGGAGACACCGTGGCATCCGTGCTTCTTGGACTTGAGGTAATTAAGAATGAAAATTTTTCCCGGCTCAAAGGCCGCACCATCGGCCTGGTGGTAAACCCCGCGTCTTTGGATTCCGGACTCATTTCCACGGTTGATATTTTTTTGACTGCTGACGGAGTCAAAGTGGAAGCCCTTTTCGGGCCTCAGCACGGGATCCGGGGAGAAACCCAGGATAACATGATTGAGTGGGAAGGGTTTCGGGATAAAAAAACCGGGCTTTCGATTTACAGTCTCTACGGGACGACCCGGGCGCCTTTGCGGGAAATGATGGAGGGTATTGACTGCCTGGTGATTGACCTTCCTGATGTGGGTGCTCGGTACTATACCTTTGTCTGGACTCTCGCGCTATGCTTGCGTGCGTGTAAAAAATATGGGAAAGCCTGCGTGGTGCTTGACAGGCCCAACCCGATCAATGGTGTTGCGATGGAAGGCCCGGTGTTAGATCCCCGGTTTTCTTCTTTTGTCGGCCTCTATCCGCTTCCCATTCGGCCCGGCATGACCATGGGAGAAATAGCGCTCTACCTTAACCGGGAGTTTAAGATAGAGTGCGATCTTAGCGTGGTTCCGCTTGAAGGCTGGCAAAGAGAGATGTGGTTTGATGAGACGTCTCTTCCCTGGGTGATGCCTTCGCCCAACATGCCGACGCTCGATACCGCGATTGTTTATCCCGGAATGTGCCTTTTGGAAGGAACGAATATTTCCGAGGGGAGAGGTACGACCCGGCCTTTTGAAATTTTCGGGAAACCGGGTGTTGACCCCGATGAGTTGGTAAAAAAATTAACCGGAGAAGCTCTCCCCGGAGTACGGTTTCGGCCTCTTTATTTTCAGCCGACGTTTCAAAAATATCAGGGAGAAAGCTGCGGAGGAGCGCAGATCCATGTTACTGACCGCAACAGTTTTCTTCCCGTGCTCACGGGAGTGGCTGTGATCCGCACTATCTACCATCTGCATTCGGAAAGTTTTTCTTGGAAGCAGCCGCCCTACGAGTATGAGGCAGAAAAGCTTCCGATTGATATCCTTGCCGGCACTGATGAGCTTCGCTCGCAGATTGAGCATGGGTGTTCCTTAGAGGAAATCGCTCGATCCTGGCAAAAAAAATTAGACCTCTTTCGTGAGGCCCGTAAACCGTATCTTCTTTACTAAGGATTAAGATTTAAGGTTAAAGGTTTAAGATTTAAGAGTTAAGGGTTAAGCTTCTATCTCGTAGTTGATAGCGCATAGCTGATTGCTATAAACAATGAACCATGAGCTACCAGCAATAAGTGAAGAACTTAAAACTTAACACTTGAAACTTAAAACTTAGTTGTGATTGGAAATAAAGATGAAAGCAATTATTCTGGCCGCGGGATTCGGGGTTCGGATGAGACCGCTCACGGACCGTTGTCCCAAGCCGCTGCTTCCGGTTTTAGGCCGGCCGATCATTGATTACACCATCAGCCGGGTGAAAACGTTCGGAATCAAAGAAATCGGGGTGAACATCTGTCACTTGGCCGATAAAATGGAAAAATTCCTTGGTGATGGTTCCCGCTGGGATGTTGCGCTCACTCTTTCCCGCGAACCGGAGATTCTCGGAACCGGAGGGGGGATGGGAGGGTTCCGCTCGTTTCTTAAAGGAGGGGGACCATTTTTAGTAAACAACGGAGATATCGCGTCAAAGATTGATCTCACTGGTTTTGCACACTATCACAAGGAACAAAAGCCTCTGGTTACGCTGGCGCTCTGCGATTACGCGCCGAAAAACAAGGTGACTCTTTCACCTGATAATACGATCGTTGATTTTTTGGGAAAACGTGAAAAATTTAACCCCAGCAGAGACCGCAACCTTACTTTTATTGGAGTCAGTATTGTTAATGAGGAGATTCTTAACCTCATACCGGTGAGCGGCCCCAGTCATATTATTGATATTTACCTTGAATTGATTAAGCGCCGGCCCGGAACCATCCGGGGATATGTGGTATCTGGCGACGAGTGGAGAGATATCGGCACGCTGGATGCGTATCTTGACGCGCATAAGACTATTCTTCTTGACCGGAGGATGGGGCTGTTTGGGGAAAACGCGCCTGCGGGAAATGTTTATCACGGTCAGGGAACGCGGATTGAACCAGGAACGGTGTTAGAAGGTTTTGTCTCGTTGGGGGAAAAGTGTCAGGTGGAGAAAGGGGCGTTTTTGAAGAACTGTGTGGTGTGGGATAACACGAAGGTGAAAACGGGAACGCGTTGTGAGAACGGAGTGATTGATGGTGACTGGCAATATTCTCTCTCAATCTGAGCAGCACGACATTATATCAATGGTTTTTGATGAAGGGGTAAAAGGGCTTGTGCGGCACTATGCCCAACTCCCGATCACCATAAAACTTATTTCCGGCGGCGGTTCGGACCGAAGTTTTTTTCGGATTGAGAAGCAAGGGAAAAGCATCATTCTTATGGTCTCTCCTGCTCAGGATGGAGATTTTCGATACTACCGTGAGATCGGCAGGTTCTTGCGGGAGCGCGGCATCGGAGTTCCGGAATTTTACGAGGCAGATCAGGCGAAAAAAACTCTTTTTATGGAAGATGTCGGAGAGGAAAGTCTTTATCTGAAATTTCACCGTGGAATGCCGGAGGATGTGGTTACGTACTGGTATCACAAGGTACTCGAGACATTAGCTCATATGCAGATTGAGGGAGAAAAGAAATGGACTGATTGCCCGGCAGTCAAGGAGCGAACCTTTGATTATCAGACTCTGCGCTGGGAGACAGAATATTTTCAGGAAAATTTTCTGGGAAAATACTGCGGGATTGCGATCCCGGATCAAGCAGGGATCTCCCGTGAATTTAAAGCGCTGGCAGAAAAAGTCGCGTCCGAACCTCTCTATTTCATGCACCGGGACTTTCAGTCTCAAAACATCATGATTCATCACGATGAGGTTAGAATCATCGATTTTCAAGGGGCGCGGAGAGGACTGCTTCAGTATGATGTCGCGGCAGTCTTAAAAGACGCGTATGTGGTTTTACCGGAAACGGCTCGAAAAAAACTTTTGGTATTTTATCTGGACAAACTTGAAGACCACGGTTTGACGATCTTTGACCGCGATCATTTTTATGAAATTTTTATTTTGGCGGGCCTTCAGCGGAACATGCAGGCCTTAGGAGCTTTTTCCTTTCTTTCTCTGGTCAAGGGCAAGGAGTGGTTTAAGCAGTATATCCCCGCGGGCGTTGCTTACCTTGACCAGGCGTTACAGGAAAGAAAGGATTTCCCGGTTTTGCGGGCTACAGTAAAAAATATCGCATCAATGTTACTGGTGTGAAAAAAATAAAAATCGCTTTTCTCATTAATCCGGTTTCTGGCGGACGACAAGGGGTAAAAATTCACGCCCAGCTTGTGTGCGCGCTCAAAAAGTTTTCTTTATCCCCTGACCAGTTTCGGATTGTCTTCACCGAAAAAGGCGAAACTGTTTCTCAGTCACAGCGGTTAGCACGAGAGACCGAAATACTGGTCGCTGTCGGCGGAGACGGGACAGCGATTGAAACAATTACCGGGGCCTATCGGAGCGGGTGCTTGCCGCGCATCGGCCTTATTCCCATCGGAACCGGCAATGACCTGGCTCGTTCTGTGCACCTGTATGAATTATTTAAAAAGGAAGGTGTCGAAGGATGCGTGAGGCAATTATTACACGGAACGTACGCTCCTCTTGACATCTGGCAGGTTAATAAAAAAGAGCTTATGACCAACTACTTAAGCATCGGATTAGACGCGGCGATTATCCATTCCTTTCATTGGCAACGAACGAAATTCCCTTTTCATTCTGCGTTATGCAACAGAGTAGCTTTTGCGGGTATCGGTCTATTACGTTTCGCGCATAGACTTCAGGGGAAGGTTGACGTAACCTGCTGGTCTGATGCTGAAAAGAAAGCGCTCTCCTTGCACGGTCATCGTCTGGTGATAATCTCTAATCTTCCTTTTTATGCAGGCGGAACAATGCTGGCGCCCGCGGCGAGTTTTTGCGATGGAGTTTTGGAGGTCACGCCTTTTGTTAATGTTATTTCCGCGCTCGGGCTTTTTGCTTTCCAGCCGTGCCTTCGTTTGAGAACATGGTATGGGAATAAGCTTGAGCATCTTAAGGCAAAGCGGGTCGAAATTGAGGTGCCGGAAGGAAATTTTCTTCAAATTGACGGCGAGGATAAGACCCATTTATTGCAAGAAAAAAAAGTTGAGATTGAGTATAGCGGTCAGATCTCGCTTCTCAAAGAAAACTAAAGATTTTTTAGGTTAGAAGACCTGATTTTTCTTATTTTCGTGGGATGATTTTTATGTTATAAAGAGCAAACCACTCCATTGGAGTGTGAAAAAATTTATTCTCCATGGCTTTGGACTCAACCAAAGAAGAAGCGCTTCTTTTCAACGACTGAAAAGAAATTCATATTAAAATTTAAATTGTTAAGGAGAAAAATGCAGAGAATACCCATTTTTTTAATTGTGGCGATCGTACTGGTTGTTTTTTATTACTATCCACCTTTACGAAACCTGGTTTTTCCCGGTCAGAAACAAACTTCCGAGCTTACTCACAACCAGATCTCCAAAGAAAAAGATGATGGTTTTGATAAATTAGGGGTTGAACTTTACACGTCAGGAATTAAGTTAGATAATTTAAGGGGAAAAATCGCGCTTTTGAAGATGGCCCAAAAAAACCGTGACTGGCTTAAACTTGAGGAGTACGCTCAACTGCCGAGTTTGCTCGCAAAGGCCGAAGAAGAGTTTAAACAAGTTGAAGCAGAGTACGAAAAGGCAAAAACTCAGTACGCTCAAGAAAATGTGCGTAAGTTGATCAAAGAAGCTATGCAGAAAAAGGATGGTGAGCAATCTAAAAAATAGGGTGCAGTGTAAGACTTTCTCCTAACAGGCAAGAAAAAAAGGAGAATAATTTAAAATGACTGGTGGGGAAAAAAGCTGGTGGTTTATAAAAAACCGAGAGAAATTAAAAGCAGACATCCCAAGTAAGTGGTTGTAACAGCTGATGTTAAACCTCTTCCCCTCTGGTGAAGGTGTGCTAAAAAAATTAATGGAGATGATGGGATTCGAACCCACGGCCCCCGCGTTGCGAACGCGATGCTCTCCCACTGAGCTACATCCCCAGATTTTCGTTTTCAAATAAACGCAGATAATTTATAAATGGTTGCACCCTTTGACGTAATTTTCAAGTTTTTTTTATTGGTAAAAGTAGTTTTGCCGCTATTTTGATAAAAACTAAGTTCAAAAAAAGATAGCATTGAAAATATTTTAGAATAAAATTATGAGGAGACATTGATGGGGAAAAAGGTAATACCCTTTGATAAGTCTAAACGATCAGTAAAAGAGCTTGTAAAAGACCTTCAGAATGATCTGGAAGAAATAGAAGAGCTTTTGGTAATCGGAAAGTATAAAGATGGAGATTGGCTCTTTGAGTATTCTGATTTAGAAAATGAGCTGGAATGGATTGGAATCCTTAATGTTTTTATCCAGGAAAATTTACTGGCAGGGCCAGGCGAGGATGAATAAAAATCGGGGAGTAGCGCAGTTTGGTTAGCGCGCATGGTTCGGGACCATGAGGCCGGGGGTTCAAATCCCCCTTCCCCGACTCATTTTTTAAAACCAAATCATGGGATAATTGTCTTGGTTAGAAAGAAAAATGATTTTTTCTCAATCCCTTCACGCGTATCTCCGGCAGTTTTCCCTCTCTCCTCCTCTTCGCTGCCAGAGATAGGGTGTTATCTTTCTTTTCTGCTTTTTCCAACAATTTTGATATAATGTAATAGTTGCTCACTACAGGTTTCAGGGAGAAAAGTAATGGCACATGGTAAGTTAAAAATAATCAGCATCGGACTGTTATCAGGAGGCCTTGATAGCATATTGGCGGTTAAGATTATCCAGGAACAGGGTATCGAGGTTATTGGGATAGTGTTTGAGACCCCTTTTTTTAGCGCCCAGAAGGCGATTAAGGCTGCTGAAGAACTGGGGATAAGACTTATTGTTAAAGATATTACCCCAGAACACTTAGCAATGCTTAAAAACCCCACGTATGGGTTCGGTGCAAACATGAATCCGTGCATTGACTGCCATGCGTTGATGGTGAGGGAAGCGGGAAAGATTATGGAGGAGGAGGAATACCATTTTATTTTTACCGGGGAAGTTGTTAATGAAAGGCCCATGTCGCAGAATAAGAAAGCTTTGAAGTTGGTAGCCAACCTTTCCGGATACCAGGATTTTTTACTTCGGCCGCTTAGCGCCAGGCTTCTTCCGGAAACCAAGGCTGAAAAGTACGGACTCATAGACCGCAGAAGTCTTCTCAACATTCAGGGCCGTTCTCGAAAACTCCAGTTACTCCTGGTAAAAAAATATGGGATTAAAGAATTTCCTACTCCCGGCGGAGGATGTCTTTTGACTGATCCCATTTTTTCTAAAAAACTCAAAGAACTTTTCGATAACAGTGAAGGCTATTCTATCCGGGATATTGAGCTGTTAAAATTAGGCAGACATTTCAGAATCCAAGGGAAAAAAGTAATAATCGGAAGGAATAATGAAGAAAACCAAAAGCTAAAGGAATTGGCCACCGGCAAGGATGTTGTGCTTTCCGCCGAACATGTACCGGGGCCTATTGCGCTCATCTGCGACAGTGTTTCTAAAAGAATTTTGAAAAAAGCTGCGGGGATATGCGCTCGTTTTAGCGATGCGAAAAACGAGAAAAAACTCCCGGTTATTTATCGGTTAGGAAAAAAGAATGAAGAAATAACCCCCGAGGCGATCACTCAGGAAAAAATGGATGCTCTAAGAATAATTTCTGAGACAAAGGTACTGAAAGAAGAGACATAATCAGTCTTCCAAGCTGATTGTCAACGCGTCGAAAATTTTCACAAAGGATCAACTTTTTGATGCAAAAACCTCGCAACTCCACGACTGTTTTAGTTACCAATGACGACGGTATTTACTCTGAGGGAATTAAAATCTTAGCCGAGTCTTTAAGTTCTCTCGGCACGATCTGGATTGTTGCCCCTCAACATGAGCAAAGTGCAGTGGGACACTCCCTCACCCTCCATCGTCCTCTCCGGGTAAATGAAATAGGAGAAAGAAGGCTGGCAGTTGACGGCACTCCAACGGATTGCGTCTGTTTAGCGGTTAATGGCCTTTTGGACAAAAAACCTGATCTTTTAGTGTCCGGGATTAACCGGGGAGGGAATATGGGGGATGATATTACTTATTCGGGAACGGTTTCAGCTGCCTGGGAGGGGACCCTTTTGGGAATACCTTCTTTTTCCATTTCAACCCTTCCTGATAGTCAGGAGGTCTATAATTTCAAACCAGCGGCAGAGTTTGCCGGCAGAATGGCCCAGGCGATTCTAAAATACGGACTTCCTTTGAATACCCTTTTAAACGTGAATGTGCCGAATACAAATGGGGTTCCGATTAATCAATACAAATTTACCCGCCAAGGAAGAAGAATCTTTGGGGATTCGATTGTGGAAAAGATCGATCCCCGCGGAAAAAAGTACTATTGGATTGGAGGCACGGATCTGGGGTTTGAAAATATCCCGGACTCTGATCTCTTGGCGATTCATCAGAAGTGTATTTCGATCACGCCTATTCTTCTTGACCTTACCAACTACGCCTCAATAGAAGACCTTCTTACATGGGAGGTTTAACAGTTGACCAGCTTGATGGCGGATGATTTGATCGCTTTTTGAAGGGTGAAATCCGGTCACTATCTTATTTATGCCTTGGCCGGCAGTTAAACTAAAGTAAACGATATAAATAAGTTGACATTGAAGATTTTCTCCCATTCCGCGCCAGTTCCCCCAACGTCATTCCCGTCCCCGCCTTCGCGAGGATAAACTCTATCGGGAATCCAGAGGAGTGACTCATGAAACGATGAAACCGAGTTACTTCTTATACCTGCCCCTGGATTCCGGGTCAAGCCCGGAATGACAATGCGAGGGCTACGGCATGGCAAAAAAAGAATGCCCCTTTATTTATGTCGTTCACTATAATCAGGGAATCACAATAGTCTCAATGAGATAAAAAGGCTGCCATGAAAAGAATCGGAGTAATTGGCGACGCTGTTTGCTCAGAAAAAATAATGGGTCTCGCAGAGGAGGTTGGCAGGGAGATTGCCAAACGGAAAGGGGTTCTTATTTGTGGGGGGTTAACCGGGGTTATGGAAGGAGCGGCCCGGGGAGCGAAGAAAGAAGGGGGCCTTACGATAGGGGTTATCCCGAGCGAGAGCGCTGATGACGCGAACCCTTTTATTGATATCCCGATTGTAACCGGTTTGCGGGATGCCCGCAATGTCATTGTCGTCCGTTCCTCGGAGGCTATCATTGCGATTCACGGAAAATACGGAACACTTTCTGAGATTGCGTTCGCGCTTAAATTCAAGGTCCCGGTTATTGGTCTCCATACCTGGGATATAACTCAAGATATTATTATTGCTTCAAACGCCGTTGATGCGGTAGAGAAAGCTTTTAATCTGATTCAAGGGTAAATGTCTAATACCAAGTCGCCTTCATTTGCATATTTTTGTTGTCTCCTCGTCATATTCCTCGACGTACTAAAACGTACGCCTGCGTCGATTCCTCGTCGTCGCCTCGATCTGCTTTTGAATGCAACTTGGTCTAAGCTCATATTGCGTTCTATTTTTTTCTTCTTTTCTTTTTCTCTTTTGTTCGGGGTGGGGTGCGGACCTCATCACGTTTCTTCTCCAGGACAAAAGGAGCCAGGCTATCTGGAAACCGAACCTCCGTCCGGCGGAGTTGCCCGTGGTATTTATCATACGGTTAAAACCAAAGAAACTCTTTGGAGGATAGCCAAAACCTACGGGGTAAATCTTCAGACCCTGGCGGAGATAAACAACATTGATGAACCAGCCCAAATCACAGTAGGTCAAAAGCTTTTTATTCCTGGCGCAACGAAAATCAAAAAAATTATTGTTGACCTCAAAGATACATCGCCCCCGCCGCCCATTATTAAGATAAAGAATGATTTTATCTGGCCCGTTCAGGGCAAGGTTGTTTCGCGCTTTGGTGTGCAAGACGGGCTGCGTTATGAGGGCATCGATATTGCCGCTCCCTTAGGAACTCCGGTTAAAGCCGCGGGAGAAGGAGTGGTCGTTTATGAAGGGAGTTTGAAAGGATATGGCAAGGTTTTGATTGTCAAGCATGGGAATTATTTTAAAACTGTGTATGCGTATAATGATAAAAACTTAGTCACCGTCGGTCAAAAGGTAAGAAGGGGAGATGCCATTGCCAAGGTAGGGAATACCGGGCGTTCTCCTGACCCTCGCCTTCATTTCCAAATCCGGGATAAGGATCAAGCCCGAAATCCTCTTTTTTTTCTTCCCTGAAACGGTGTGAACCCGTCTTCTATCTTTTCTGAATAAAGCTTCTTTTGGCGCTTGCTTTTGTCAGGAGCTTTTTTACTTCTTAAAAAAAAAAACGTTAATTTATAGTTGGTTAACTTTTTAAGCACGTTTTTATTTAAAAAACAGTACACTGACTGAACGAGACCAGGGAAGCGTCCTCAAATAACGTAAACCTTTTTTTCTTTCATTCGTCTAAAAACCTATAAAAAACTAGCTAATTGAGATAAAATACTATGGAAAACGGGAGCGCCGGCGCCGGGATATTCAGTCGCTACCCAGCGGTCCAATTTTTTGACCGGATGTGATGTCGGTAACGCGTGACCAGGATTTTGCGAAGACAAGCGGAGCAATCAGGCGCTCGGTTTTTATGGTCAGGGGGACCGATAACAAGGTGTCATCATGGTCTTTATAAAAAGGCTATGATGAGAACTGAATGTTTTCCATAGTAAACAATTTTATGTGAGATACGGTGGAAGCTGAGACCGAAGAGAACAGGCGCTCTTTAAATGATGAGGAGTTGGTTGCTCGAGCCAAAGCAGATGATCAAGGGGCTATTACGGAGCTTATTCATCGGTATCAACCAAAAGTGCACGCAATTGCCTTTCATCTGTGTTCGGAAGAAAGTGATGAAGTTCGGGATGTCACCCAAGAGGCTTTTTTAAAAGCCATCAGAAGCATTAAGAAATTTCGAGGACAAGCATCTTTTTCAACCTGGTTTTATCGTATCGTAGTCAATACCTGTCGAGACTTTCTGAGACAGAAACGAAAAAAAGAACGACTATTTCCCTTGTGGCGAGAGAAACCGCACGGCAATGACGTTTCGCACGACAAGAGTAAAGAACAACCAGAGCCCAAAGGACGTAACAGCCCCATGGCAGTTTTCACTGAAAAGCAATTGACAGACGATCTCCGTAACGCTTTGAGAGCGCTTCCGGATAAGCAGCGGATGGTTTTTCAGCTCAAGGTGCTTCATGAAATGACTATAAGGGAAATTGCTCAGGTGACCGGGTCATCGGAGGGCACCATTAAAAGTCATCTTTTTAGAGCAACCCATTCTTTGAGAAACGTCCTTAAGGACTGGGACGAATCATAAAGGAGGTGAAACAATGAAACCATGTTCAGATTACCAAGAAATGCTTTTACTGGATGTCTATGGGGAATTAAATCCCGCTGAGGGTCGTGTCTGGGAAAACCATCTTAGCGCCTGCGAGCATTGCCGCAAAGAGAAGGAACAACTCGTGCAGTTACTGCAGAAAATCAAAATCGCTCTGCCTGCCCCAATGCTTTCTCCGGATAAAATCGCCGACCATGTCCGGTCGATACAAGGGAAATTAAGGGAGGAAGCTAATCTTCCGTGGTGGAGGAAAGTGGGTTTTCTTTTGCCGCAGCGACTTATTCCTGCGCTTACGACTGCTTGTTTGTTACTGATTATCGTGAGCTGGTTTGGCTTGAAAGAATTCAGGAAATTTGGCATGCTGTCGACATCTCCACAAACCACATCCGAAGAACAAATTAACCGCAATGACTTAGAGGTTGTTAAGAACCTGGACTTTTTAAAAGAGATGGGGGACGTTGAAAAATTAGTCAAGCACTTAGATGAAACAGACTCCCAGAGTCCTTCCACACAAACAGAGAATAACATCAATGATGGTGGTGATGATGATGATGTGTAAGATATTATTGCAGGTAAGGTGGCGGGGTATTTTTATGATTTTTTTATCTTGGGTTATCTTAGCAGGCTTTCCCGCGCTGACGATTGGTGAGAGCAACCACCATTCTTTCTTGTATAGCAGAGATTTCCACAAAAGCCATTCGGTGAACATGAACGACCGGCGATTACGAGCAGATAATCACCATAGAAGAAATTCTTCTCCTGAGGAACAGGATCGGCTTAAAAGAAATTTTAGAGAATGGAAATCACTTTCTCCGGAAAATCGAAAAGAATTTCGACATCGGATGCATCAGTGGAGAGGGCTTTCCCCTGAAGAACGGAAACTGTATCAAAAACGTTATCATCAATTTCAACAGCTCCCTCCTGATGAACGGGGGCGGGTTCGAGAGAAACTGGATAGGTGGGATAACCTCTCACCTCACGAGAAAGACGAAATTCGTCGCACCTTCCCCAGACATTAAGGGGCGTGGATAAAGGATTAAGATTTAAGGGTTAAGGTTAAAGGTTTTAGGAAGTAGGAAATAGGAAAAAGGCAAGGGGTTTAAAACTTAACACTTTCTACCTTACATTTTACTTTTAACGTTTTACGCTTCACGTTTTACGGACAACAGGGGCGAGGGGGGAAGGATATAGGGATAGGGGTAAATGTGTCCGACGGCTCACCTTAAGTTATTCAGCCCTCCCTTTTTGATCTCCTCCCCGATCTTCTCCACCGCAGATATGACCTCTTTTTCATTCACTGTTAAAATCTGCCGATTATCCATTATCACTGTGCCATCAACCATGACTGTTCGCACATCATGTCCCGAAGCTGAATAAACCAGATGGGAATAATAATTATAGACAGGAGTGAGGTGGGGTTGCTTCCAATCCAGAATAATGATATCCGCTTTTTTCCCGGGTTCAAGGGAACCAACTTTATCCTTGAGACCAAGGACTTCGGCGCCGCCGATGGTTGTCAGTTTAACCACGGTTTTTGCATCCATGATAGAGGGATCCTTGCGCGCGAGTTTGTGAATTTTGGCGGCAGTATCCATTTCGGAAAAGAGGTCAAGGTTGTTGTTGCTGGCACACCCATCTGTTCCCAAACCAACGGGAATGCCGAGCTTTAAAAACTCAGGAACCGGCGCAACTCCAGAAGCAAGCTTCATATTGCTTTCCGGACAGTGGGCGATCCTCACCTTTTTTTCTTTGAGCACGGAAAATTCCTCAGAAAAAATCCATACGCAATGCGCGGCAATGGTTTCACCATCAAACACTCCCAAGGTAAGTAGGTGTTTAACCGGTGAAACCCCATAGCGACTCATCATTTTCATTATCTCAGCTTCAGTTTCAGCGAGGTGTATCAACAAAGGAATGCCATGATCAGTACACACCTTACGTGCTTCTTGTAAGGTTTCTGGTTTACAGGCATAGGCAGAGTGGCAAAACAACGTGGGAGCAATCAATGAGCTTGCAGGAAATCGCTCTAAATAGTTTTTCCCGTTTTCCAGATTGAAATCAGAATTGGGAACATCGGGAGTTGGAAAGTCAAGGATTCCTTGTCCGAGTATGGCTCGGAGGCCTAATTGCGAAACAGCGCGCGCCGCTTCTGCTTCGAAAAAATACCCGTCCGCAAAACAGGTAGTGCCGGATCGAATCATCTCGATTCCGGCTAAGCGTGTTCCCTGCTAAATAAACTCAGGATTGACATAATGAGCTTCAACGGGAAAGATATAATCATTGAGCCAGGTTTCCAAAGGAAGATCATCGGCTAAACCACGAAGGCAGGCCATTGCCGCATGGGTATGGGTATTAATCAGGCCCGGCATGATCAAACCGTCCCGGGCATCAATTATTTTTTCAACAGTCCCATCAGCCGGTGCCTCCGTTATCGTGCCGATGCCTTTTATGGTATCGCCTTCTATTAAGACGTATCCTTCAGAAAAAATGTCTTCCGAGGGATTGATGGTGAGGACTACGCCGCCTTTAATGAGAATGGTTTTATGCCCAGTCGCCTTCATTTGCATATCTTTGTTGTCTCCTCGTCATACTCCTCGACGTCGATTCCTCGTCGCCGCCTCGATCTGCTTTTGAATGCAACTTGGTATTAAATTTAAGGGCTTCTTTATCACAGGAACAAGCATCGCTTTGGAACTTATCCCAAAGCTCTTTACATCCTGAACATTGTGGGGTGCGATAAAAAGTTAACATATTTGTGAGATAAAAAATCTGATTTTCCCAGGGGGAGCTTATTTTAACTTATCTCAATTATTAGCTATTTACCCCGTTAGATATCAAATATCTAACGGGGTAAATAAGCACGGGGTAAAATTAAAGATTTTTATACTTTTTCACACAGGGTAAATGCCCCGTGTGAAGGTTTTCTAACGGGGTTTACTTAAAAATTTGGGCATCCTCGCCGCAACGTTTCCAAAAGGGATTTGAAATAAGCCACTGCCTCAGGATCAACTCGTTTCGTACTCCACACATGTTCTCCAAAACCTATTTGGCCTAATACATAGTTGCCGATTCCCAATTGGCCAATAGCAGTAAAACCAGTGGCAAACTGCCCCAGGCCAAACGTAACTCCGATCGCAACTTGACCGACTGCTGCCCAGCCAGTCGAAGCTTGTCCCAGACCGAGCAGGAGGCTTAAAGCAAGCTGGCCGATCGCCACTACTCCTGTTGCAATCCTCCCAATGGCTACGATGCCTTTTGCCACGACTCGTTTTCCGGTTTCCGGGCAGATGCCACGGGTATAATGGAAAATGGGTAAACCAAGAAGAGTTTTATAAGAAGTAAATTCCGCAAAATAGGCGCCAGTGGGATAGAAATAGCGACGCCACACCCCGAAAAAAGTCTCCTGAATTTGGTATTCAATATTTTTGAGCAGCATGTTTTCCATAGATTTTAGTCTATTATATGCCTATATTCCGATAGTTTTACAATATTTTTATTTGCCTGACTGAAAGCAAAGCGTAAAACCTAACATATTGAATTTACCAAAAAAATATTGATAAGTCTTGCAAGATATGATTATCTTATAAAGAAAATAGTTTCTTGCCTTGCTCAGTGATATTTTGAATTTACCTCTCTTCCCTTTGTATAGGATTGATGGAAGCAAAGAGTACTTTTTTAAAAAAAGAAGAGCTTCTCTCCTTATTGCAGCCAGCAACGCTTTCGGGGTTTCAGCCCCTGAAAGAAGAAACCAATACCCGTCTTATCCTTAAAGGGCGCTTGGGTAACTCAAAAGAACCACTGGTTATTAAGATATTTAAGCGTCCCCATTTTTTTGACCAGATTAAATATTTTTTTCGGCCGCCGAGGAGCCGGAAAGAATGGCAGATCGGGCAAAGATTATCTCATCTGAATATCCCCAGTCCTTCCCTGGTAGCGTATTTTGCTTTGCGACGATGGTGCTTCATAGCTAAGGACCTCGTAGTTTTCCGGGAACTAAGTGATGTTGAGCCTTTAATAAATTGGGTAGAAAGCAACATCATTCAAAAGCCACTTCCCTTTTTTGAAAGACAAGAAGTGATTCGATCCCTCGGTTGTTTTGTCCGAAGGATTCATGACCAAGGAATATTCTCAAAAGATTTTCACCAGGGAAATATCCTGATTAAAACTGAACCGGGGATGCCCCCTTTATTTTATTTAATTGATCTTCACGCGATTAGGATTAAAAAAGAAATTACTCGCAGAGAACGAATAAAAATGTTGGCCCAATTTAATAACTTTCGGATACCGATAGCAGATCGGCTGAGGTTCCTTAAGGCTTATCTTCAGGGGGGGGG
>LQYC01004469.1_pt1 | contig 15243 bp, 17 predicted proteins | sample 661771 | NCBI WGS metagenome assembly LQYC01 (sample SAMN03483023, study PRJNA281117) | bioreactor metagenome | isolation source: benzene-degrading methanogenic enrichment culture from a contaminated... | place: USA: oil refinery in Oklahoma | collected 2011-05
AAGCTTCAGATGCAAGGCGCGCAAATCCGACGGAATGAGGCGTACTTACCTGTACGCCGCAATGACTGAGGATGCAGCGCAACGCCGCAGATGGACTTTTTACGAAGCCGTCAATACTGCTTGTAAAATTTAAAGCGCGCCCCCTGGGTGCCGGAGCTTCGGGCTTGAAAATATTCTACGTCGGCTTCTTTCTTAAGAAGCACACCTAAAAAAGGAATCTCTTTTTCCACCTTGCCGGGCGAGACTCCTCCGGCGATTAATGCCTGCACCCAATCGAGCAGCTCGCTGGTAGAGGGCTTTTTGCGAAATTCGTCAATTTGCCGCAGAAAATAGAATTGCTTGAGCACGTCCCTGAGAAGATTTTTCTCGATAGCGGGAAAATGGACGCGCACGATTTGTTCCATCATCTCCGAGTCCGGAAATTCTATATAGTGAAAAACGCATCGCCGCAGGAAAGCGTCTGGCAGCTCTTTTTCCGAATTGCTGGTGATAATCACAATCGGCCGATGCTGAGCGGTGATCGTTTTTCTGGTCTCCGGTATATGAAAACTCATCTCATCCAGTTCATTGAGGAGGTCGTTAGGGAACTCGATATCCGCTTTATCGACCTCATCGATGAGAAGCACTCCTTGATCGGGAGCGATAAAGGCTTCACCGAGCTTGCCTAACTTGATATACTGCTGGATATCGGAAATATCGCGATCGCCAAACCGAGCATCATTGAGGCGTTGAACGGTATCATAAAAATAAAGGCCGTCTCTCGCTTTGGTGGTGGATTTAATATTCCAAATAGTGAGTTCCTTATTCAACCCGATGGCAATGTTATGCGCGAGCAGGGTTTTGCCTGTTCCCGGCTCTCCTTTTACCAGCAAAGGCCTTCCGAGAGCAATAGCGACATTGACGGAATTTTGCAACGACGGAGAAACAATATACTTATTGGTGCCGACAAATTTATTAAACTCAAGTGTCTTGATCATTGATTTTCTCCTTATTCATTGGGAAATTGAAAAGCGTGGTCCGGGCTAGGGACAAAGCGAACGCTACTCTTCTTCTGGTTCATATTTCCTAAACGTCCGTATAATCCTTTTCACTAGGGCAACAGCAAAAGCGGCGATTCCTTCTTCTTTGCCGATAAAACCCAAGCCTTCGTTGGTTGTGGCCTTGATATTAATGTCTTCCCGATCAATCTTTAAGACTTTGGCAATTTTTTCTTTCATCAAAGGAACTATCTCTGCAACCCTCGGTTTCTCGGCCACAATGGTGACATCAATATTTTTAACCATAAAGCCCTTGCCTTTGATAATTTCATGGGTCTCCTCTAAGAGAGCGAGGCTTGAAATATCTTTAAAACGAGAGTCATTATTAGGGAAGTGAATACCGATATCTCCTGACGACGCTGCTCCGAGGATAGCATCGCAAATGGCGTGGAGAACAACATCCCCATCCGAGTGACCTAAGAGGCCTCGAGAATGAGGGAATTCTACGCCGCCCAAAACCAGCTTTCTTCCTTCTGCTAAACGATGAACATCATATCCAAAACCTACTCGCATGGTTTATTTCTCCGTTCCGATTGGTTGTATTTTCAGTCGCCTGCGCAAGATGGTTTCTCCAAAAATCACATCATCCGGAGTGGTAACTTTGATATTTTCATAAGAGCCAGGAATAATGCGGACCGGTACGTTAATTCTCTCTACCAGCGATGAATCGTCAGTGCTATAAAAGGCGTCTTCTTTTGCTTTTTTCAGCGCTTCTTTAATGATGGGGTACTGATAGGCCTGTGGGGTCTGGGCAGCCCAGAGAATGTTGCGGTCCAAGGTTTTAAGGACCATTTTCTTCTCATCCCCGATTTTTATCGTGTCTTTGACCGGTACGGCAACGACCGAAGCCCCATCCTGTTCTGCCGCATCCAGGGCATTCTTCAAGGTTTCTCGGTCTAACAATGGCCGCGCGCCATCGTGGATGACAACGACATTGCAGGCATGAATTTCCACAAAACCATTCCACAAGGAATCCTGTCGCTCCGCTCCCCCGGAAACTATTTTTGCTTTGGAGATATTATACGGGAATAGAATTTTTTTTCGACAATCATTTTCTTGCCCTGGTGGGACAACGACAATAATTTCCTGGATCTCCGGGGAAGACTCAAAAACCAAAAGGGTCCAGGCCACAAGAGGTTTTCCCAAAAGGGGCAAAAAAGCTTTTCCCTCTTCTCCTCCCATTCGGGTTCCTTTTCCAGCAGCCAAGATTATCGCACTATTCTTTTTCACGCAGGCTAAACAGAGAAAACCCAAAACGTTTCTTTGCGAGGCGATTTTGGGTTTTCTTCTTGAATAAATTATTATTTCAAGCGGTGGACATTCTGAGGGTGAGAATCCTCTTTTTCTTCGGCAAAGATCATCCTGCCCGCAGTGGTCTGGAGGACACTGGTCACCGCAACCTCCGCGTTTCTCCCGATGATTTTTTTCCCATCTTTTATCACCACCATCGTGCCGTCATCCAGGTAAGCAATCCCCTGCCCGTATTCTTTGCCCTCTTTCTGGACAGACACATTTATAATTTCACCCGGCAAAACGATCGGCCTTAATGCCGAGGCAAGTTGATTAATATTAAAAACCGTAATACCTTGAATTTCCGCGATCTCATTTAAATTGACATCATTCGTAACAATAATACCTCCCATTTTCTGGGCCAAGGCAACCAACTTATGGTCAACTTCCTTGATCTTGGAAAAATCCTGATCACTAATGATTACATCCAAATCAGTCTGTTTTTGGATTTTTTTTAAAACATCAAGCCCTCTTCTCCCCCGGGTTTTTCTTAAAGGATCAGACGAGTCGGCAATCCGCATAAGTTCCTGGAGAACAAACTGGGGAATTACTAATGTTCCTTCAATAAACCCAGTCTCGCAAATATCAAAAACCCTTCCATCAATGATGACACTGGTATCTAAAATTTTGTAGTTTTCTTTAGGGTGAGAAGCAGTCCCCTTAGAAAATATCTTCAACCTGCTTAAATCAAGCTCTTTAACTTTTTTCATTCCCATCGTAAGGCCTAAATATCCGAAGATGGCATTGGTCAAGAGGCTCATGTCAACAACCGCTTCCGGTGGTTGAGCGCTATGGGTTAAAAAGATATGGGTGAAAAGGTTTGCTATAAATAGTCCAACAACTAACCCGAATACCCCCCCAAGGATGACCCACGTAGTCATTTGTTCGATTTTCCGCTCGAGTATTATGATTGCAAGACCCAAGATAGCTCCACACCCTAAACCTATGAGAGAAGCGATTCTGGTGATGAATAACTTGTCCCCCAGAAAGTATCCCAATAAAGAAGTCAGGATAATGAGAATTAGTTCGAGAATCATTTTTGTGTTTTTCACCTCCTTTCTAAAAAAATAACCCCAGCCAAAAGCCGGGGCTTAAAACTAACAACCGAAAATTGTTTCTAAGTCGTGTTTAATGCTTTCTTCCGTTCGGTTTTTTGCAATCGAAAGTTCTTTAACAAGCAAGTTTCGAGCCATATCCAGGATCCGTTTTTCTCCAAAAGAAAGGTCTTTGTCCATTTTCAGCAAAATCAGGTCTCGCAATACCACAGCAATCTCAAACAGCGATCCGGTCTTTATTTTGCTCATATACTCCCGATACCTTCGATTCCAGGCCTGGTTCCCCAACGATATGGTTTTATCTTTTAATATTCCATAAATTCTGGTGACATCTTTTTTAGAAACCACTTCCCGCAGACCCACGGAATGAATATTTTTGGTGGGAATCATGATCGTCATATCGTTATCTAATATCCGGAGCATATAAAAAGTGTGTTGAGCGCCGGAAACTTCCTTGATCTCGATAGATTCGATTACCCCGACCCCATGAGCGGGGTAGACTGCCTTATCCCCAACTTTAAATGTTTTTCCATTACCTTCTTTTATGGTTAACATAAATTTTGCCTAACTGTTCTCGGCATTTGTGCTAAAAACACCGAATGAATAATTTAAGGAAGTATTATATATTATACCAAAAACCTTGCTAAGTCAATAAACATTTACCCTTTGGCCTTTCCCGTGCAACCATAACAAAAACATAACTAATTAAAATAATTAATAAAATATTAATCAGGAAAAACAGACTGTATCCGTTTCCCCGGCAAGGAGATAAGGAATTTTTTTTAAAAACCTTTTTATTTTCGAATTGTTAAATAATAATACGGCACACGAAGGAGACGGAAACCCGCCCCTTTTTTTCTGGAAATAAAGAAGCTTGCAAAATTCACAGGTTATGGTAAATAACTATGAACGAATACTAACCTTTTTAGGGAAAAGGGGGGATTATGCTTTCCCGGGTTTTAAGCGCAGCTATCCTTGGCATTGATGCCTACCAGGTTGAGGTAGAAGTGGATATCGCTCTCGGGTTACCGGCTTTCTCGACGGTTGGGTTGCCGGAAGGAGCGGTTAAAGAAAGTAAGGACCGCGTGAAGGCAGCGATAAAAAATGCCGGATACGAATATCCGGAACGGAGGATAACCGTTAATCTGGCTCCCGCGGATATCAAAAAGGAAGGATCTATCTTTGACCTCCCGATCGCGATTGGGATTCTTTCTGCCTCCGGGATCATTAAGCCTGATAAACTCAAAGAATATTTTATCGTTGGTGAACTATCTTTAGACGGGCGGATAAAACCAATCCGGGGAAGTCTTCCGATGGCGCTGGCCGCTAAAAGCCAGAAGGTAAAGGGTCTTCTTCTCCCCGTGGAGAACACTGCCGAGGCGGCAGTAGTGCAGGAAATAGAGGCGATCGGGGTTCGGGACCTGGGAGAGGTGGTCGATTTTCTCAATAAGCAGCTTTCCCTCAGTCCTTCCCGCATTGAACTCAGTTCGCTTTTTGCTAAAACAGAGGAGCATCCCAAAGATTTTAATGAGGTCAAGGGGCAGGATCACGCAAAACGCGCTCTGGAAATCGCGGCGGCCGGCGGCCACAATGTGCTCATGATCGGGCCTCCGGGATCAGGCAAGACCATGCTTTCCCGGCGCCTGCCCTCTATTCTGCCGCCCATGACACTCGACGAGGCGCTTGAGGCGACCAAGGTTCACAGCGTGCTCGGTCTTCTGGGAGAAAACCGTTATCTTGTCACCACGCGCCCGTTTCGCTCCCCGCACCACACTATTTCTGACGCCGGCCTTATCGGCGGAGGGACATTTCCCAAACCCGGCGAAGTGAGTTTATCTCACCACGGGGTCTTGTTTCTGGATGAGCTTCCTGAATTTCGAAAAAATGTGCTTGAGGTGATGCGTCAACCGATGGAAGACGGCAAGGTTACCATTGCCCGCGCTTCAACCTCGCTCACCTTTCCGGCTCAGTTTATGCTGGTTGCGGCCATGAACCCGTGTCTCTGCGGTTTTTACGGGGACCTTCAGCGGCCCTGCGTCTGTACTCCTCTTCAGATTCAGCGGTACAAATCCAGAGTCTCCGGGCCTCTTCTGGACCGGATGGATATCCACATTGAAGTCCCGGCAGTGAAATACAAAGAGTTATCCCAGGAAGCGATGGGTGAGTCTTCCGCAGTGATCAGACAAAGGGTGGAGGAAGCCCGGACAATCCAAAGCGAAAGATTTAATCATAGTAAAATCCATTGCAACGCGCAGATGACCTCCCGGTACATTAAAAAACATTGCCAGATCGGAGAAGATTCCAAGCGCCTCCTGGAAACCGCGATTGATAAACTGGGACTCAGTGCCCGGGCGTATACCCGTATTCTTAAGGTTTCCCGCACGATTGCTGATTTAGCCAAGGAAGAATCGATCCAGTCTTCCTATATCGCGGAAGCCATTCAGTACCGGAGCCTGGATAGACATTTGGAGTGAGTTGTTTTACAATCGTTTCTATGATTCCAAAGCTAAGTAAAATGACGTTAGATGAAATTTTAGAAGCGCGCAGATCAGTCAGGGGGTATGCTTCTCAGCCGGTAAAAGAGGAAGATATCAAGGCTATCTTCGAATCTGCCCGGGTAGCGCCGTCCGCCTGTAATAGTCAAACCTGGCGCTTTATCGCGGTCACTGATCGCACCCTTATCCAAAAGATCGCTCAGGAGGGTATGCTTCCGATCATCAGAAATGCATGGATAGCCACCGCACCTCTTGTAATCATGGGTTGCGCTCAATTGGACATTTTAGCTAACCGGGTAGGAAGCTTGGTAACCGACATTGAATACTATCAGATAGACCTCGGGATAGCCATGGAGCATATGGTGCTCAAAGCTACCGAGCTTGGCTTGGGTACCTGCTGGATCGGCTGGTTTAATGAAAAAAAGATCAAAGAAATTTTGGAAACCCCAAAAACAATAAAAGTCTTGGCCCTGCTTACCGTCGGCTACCCAAAGGATATCGATGCAAACCCGGTAAAAAAGAGAAAGACGGTGGAGGAAATTTTTTATCGGGATAAATGGAAGGGGCGGTAAAAAAAATTCCCATGCTCGAAGTCGTCTGCTAACATCCTTCCCATAACTCTCTGTTCAGTACCTCCCTCTATCAAGAAATTTTATACAAAAAAGTCCCTGCCCTTCATAAACATCTTTCTGAAGAGAAGGGATCTTTCGTCACTTTTTTTGGGTAGGGTAAGGGTTTGAGTATACGCAGATAACTTATCGTATGTTTCCAGCTTGTTGGAGTTAGTCCGTTCAAATCGGCAGGTTAATCGGTTTAAATTAAAAGGGGATTTTAAGGTCAACTCCACCGAAAACAAAGCCGGATTCAAGGCCTCTAAATCTTTCCTCTTCATACATGTCCCTTTTTAGATCCTTCATAGGAAATAAATAATTTATGGAAGGGGTAAGGGAAATCCCGTCTTTGAAAGGGATATTAAGGCCGGCCCATACATTTGCGTTTTGCAAATCATTATAGTCAACATTATCAAAATTTGAATAACTCACCCTGCTGCCAAGACCAAGAGTCCAGCCATCTGCTCTTGACAAACACTTGCTTAAATCCCAATTTTGGGATAACGCGAAGTTGATTGTCCATGCATCTTGTTTAAACTCCCTTCCTTTCCAAAGACTGACCTCAGGGGAAAGAAAAGTATTTAAACCAATCCCGGCAAATGCCTTTTCATTTTCTCCGGCATCAGTATCATAAGTGAGCCACCCAAGTCTCCAATTTAAGGCTGTCTCGTTAGTGAGGGAAAAACCGTCTTGGTAAGCAATAAGCCCATGGTTTTTCTCTTTATTGTCCCAAGGGATAGAGCTGCTGTACCCGGAGTCAAAGCTTTGCCACGGAGTAAAACTCAGACCCTGGTTGTATCCTTTTGAATTTGAGGGGGGAAAAAACGGATTTGCCTTACTCAGCTCAAGCCCTTGCCAAATATAGTTAGAATAGAATGTCCACGTAAAAGCACAGTTTGGCTTTTTAGATCCATCCTCGGCAAAAGCAACAGAACTAACAACACAAAAACCACATATAAGGAGAAGCAGAAATCTCAAAAACTTTTTAATTACCATGCATCATTGCCTTTCTTTTTATCTTTTAATCAATTACATTGATAGCTTTTTTAAAAATTACACAACATCTTATTACGTTGAGCTGTTAACTCACTTCCCTTTTTGTAAACAACTATGGAAAAGTTTAAATTTTTTTGGAAAGAAGAAAATATGTTACGGCGGGCAATGGTAAATTTCTAAAATAGAAACAAAAGAAAGTCAAGCAAAAAGGCAAAGTTAATCGTAATTTCCTAAAAATAACTTTAAAAATCAATATAATAAATTAAAACAAAAATATTTTTGCTAATCCGGGGACCAGCAGCTTTTTGTTGATGGCTTTTAAAGGTTCTCCCTTTTCTTGCCAAGCGTTATGAGGGCTTGGTGTCGAAAAAGGGGAAAACTTCAGTTGCGCTTTAAAAGATTATTTATATATTATTAATAACTGACGCTGACGTCTTCGTAAAAAGTTCCGCTTCGCGGAGGGTAAAAAACTGATGCGCACCCGCCTATGGGCGGGGGATAATGATCTGGAGCGCGCCATCTGTCCCGCCTTGCGGGATCATTGCGGCGTAGAGGTAACTACGCCGCATTCCGTCGGATTTGCGTGCCTTGTCCCGCTCGGAGCGGGAAAGCTTTTTACTGTGCCGTCTGATTTTCGACTTTTTACGACTTCATCAATGCTGAGTAAATAAAGACCACTTGCAGTGACAATCTATCCAGATTTTAAAAAAGTGAGAGATTAATCATAGGGAGATACCAATGAAGATCGGGGTAATGAACAATCCGCGGATTTCAATTATTGATGAAATCAAAGTGATTGGTGAGGCAAGCTATGATTTTATTGACCTAACCATAGAAGCTCCGCACGCTCAACGTCTCGAGGTCACGGCAACAAAACAACTATTAAAAGATTACAATCTTTCAGTGGTCGGGCACACGGACCCCATTATTCCTTATGCCTATCCTATTAAATCAATTCGGGAGGCATGCCTTGGAGAGTTTGAGCGGTGCGCTGAAATATTTGCTCGATTGGATGCTAAAATTATGAACATCCATCCCTGTTATTCCTGTCCGATTACAATGAAAAAGAGTTTAGTTGATTTGAATATCGAGGCATTATCTCCAATTTTAGAGACAGTTCAGTCTTTCGGTTTAACCTTGATGGTAGAAAATTTTATCGCGCCCTTTGACTCTGTTGTCACCTTCAGAAGGATTCTGAGGAAACTCCCCGGGCTTAAAGTTCACCTCGATTTTGGTCACGGCAATATAGGTGAAGAAAATGGCATGGTATTCTGTCGAGAATTTCCAAAAGAAATTGCTCATGTCCACTTTTCTGATAATCGCGGGTCGGATGACCACCATATGCCCCTGGGAGTAGGAAGTATTGATTGGAAAGGAGCGATCAAGGCTCTGAAATCCATAGACTATGAAGAGGGAATCACCTTAGAAGTATTTTCTCATGACCCCTCGGTTCGGTTTAAGTATCTAGAAATTAGTAGGAATTTGGTTAACTTTCTTTGGGAGAATGTATAAAAATTACTGAGAAGGGGCTGTTACCCAAATCGTTTTGTGTCATCCTGAACTTGATTCAGGGTCTCGGAATATGTTGATTTTATTAGATGCTGAAACGAGTTCAGTATGACCTAATAGCTTTAATTGCTATTTGGGTAACACGCCCAGAATTTTTGACGTTATATCTGACGAATGGTATTCTGGGCATAGAGACGATGAGGCCTACAGGACATTGAGAAGAACAGAATTATGATAAAGAAAATTTCAGAGCGCCGGCAAAAAAAGTCAGTTGAGTGAAATGATTTGGATTGTGAAAACTTTAAGGTTAAACTAAAAAACGGAGGCATTTATCTTTTTACGCATTGATCCAGCTCTGATTCCCGGAAAATTTATTTTTAAGGAAAATATGGCCAAAACCATCCGGCAAAGCATTATAGAAATGTTAAGCCAAGAAGCATTGTCAACCCTTGAGTTATCAGTAAAATTGGGCATCAAAGAGAAAGACATTATTTATCACCTGGAGCATATAAAACTTTCGATTAAACCAAAAAAGATCCTGATAGAACCATCTTCTTGTAAACAGTGCGGATTCATATTTACAAAAAGAGACCGCCTTACTCCGCCTTCCCGGTGCCCCCGATGCAAGGGTGAATATATCGAAAACCCTCGTTTTCTCATTAGTCAATAAAGGTAAAAATGAGAAAGAAAAAAGTCTTGGTTGCTATGAGTGGGGGGGTGGATAGCAGTGTGGCGGCAGCCTTGCTTAAGGCTGAGGGATTCGAAGTTGTTGGCGCAACTCTAATTTTAACGGATCATGTTTTTTCTGAAGGAATCAATTTTGCTCAAGACGTAGCCAAAAAATTGGACATCCCCCATTTTGTATTAGATCTCACAAAGGAATTTGAACATGAAATAGTAAATTTTTTTTGCAAAGAATACCTTTCAGGACGAACACCTAACCCTTGCATTGTGTGTAATAAAAAAATTAAATTTGGTTTTCTTTTAACCCGCGCGCGGGCATTAGGGGCAGATTATTTGGCTACCGGACATTATGCAAAGGTGGTTTACGATGATGCCAAGAGTCGTTTTTTCTTGAAAAAAGGCAAAGACGCGAAAAAGGATCAGACTTATTTCCTCTTTGCGTTGAGCCAATCTCAATTGGGGCCAGTGGTTTTTCCTCTGGGGAAAATGACTAAAACCGAAGTTAAGGAAAAGGCAAAAGAAATTGGCCTTCAGGTATTTGATAAACCGGAGAGCCAGGAAGTTTGTTTTATCCCTGATAATAATTATAAAAATTTTATCAAGGGCCGTTTCCCACATTTAAATGAAAAAGGGCCAATTGTTTCAACCGAAGGAAAAATTTTGGGAGAACACCAGGGAATTTTTTCTTTAACAGTGGGACAAAGAAAGGGACTAAAGATTGCAAAGGGATTTCCGCTTTATGTAATTTCTCTGGATAAAGCAACTAATGCCGCAGTAGTAGGAAGGAAGGAAGAGACTTTTCGCAAAGAACTTATCGTGTTCCAGACAAATTGGGTTTCAATAAAATCACTGGAAAAACCCATGGAGGTTAAGGTTCGGGTCAGGCATCAGCACCAAGAAAGCCCAGCGCGAATAATTCCCCTATCTGAAGGAAAGGTTGGGGTGGAGTTTTTTAAACCCCAAATGGCGATAACGCCTGGTCAAGCTGCGGTTTTTTATGATGAAGATACGGTAGTGGGGGGCGGGTGGATAGAATAGAAAATAAAAAGGCCGGGAAGAGGGCCCGGCCTAAGAAAGGAGGAGATAAGATTAGTATTTGTTAATACAGACCAGAATTCTACCATTTAGTTCTGAAAGAATTAATTTATCCATAAAATTATAAAAAAACCGAATGGAGAGGAATAAAAAATGCGCTTTTGGTGTAAAAAAAATTTACCCACATTTTTTCTTGACATAAAAATTTACATCATTAATATAAAAAGACTTTCTTTTTTAAATAAAGTTAATTTTTTGGCCTACTTGGCTTTTTTGATTCCATCCTATCAGGGAAAATGCACTTAAATATCCCAAGGATTGTTATTGGCGCTCTTCGAGGAGGCTCAGGCAAAACTATTGCGAGCATAGCAGTTATTTGTGGTTGGCGAAAAAAAGGTTTTTCCCTTACTGCCTTTAAAAAAGGGCCTGACTTTATTGATTCAGCTTGGTTAAAGGAGGCCTCAGGGCAGCCCTGTTATAACCTTGATACGTTTCTAATGGCCGAAAAAACAGTAGTACAATCTTTTATCCAGCGCACTCGCGGAGAAACTGGTGCGGTAATCGAGGGAAACCGGGGGCTTTTTGATGGAGTGGATGAAAAAGGAAGTCATAGTACTGCCAGCCTTGCTAAGCTGCTAAAGATACCTTTAATTTTAGTAATTGATTGTACAAAGGCGACTCGAACAATAGCAGCCTTGGTGCTGGGGTGCCAAAAAATGGATCCTCAGTTGAAAATTAAGGGGCTAATCCTTAACCAAATTGCAGGTAATCGGCACGCAAGCATTATTCGTTCTTCGATTGAACAGGAGTGCCGGATTCCGGTATTAGGGGAGATACCAAAATTAAAAGATCTCCCTTTCCCGGAAAGGCATCTGGGCTTAGTTCCACCTCCAGAACATCATAAAAGAGAAGCGGCCCTTAAATTTTGCACCGAAATTGGAGAAAAACACCTTGACCTTGATTATCTATGGGAGGTAGCCTCAAAAGCCCCTCATTTAGAAATTTCTCACTATAAGGAAAAAACTTGTAAAAAAAAGTCTCCCTCCTTAGTGCGGATAGGAGTTATTAAGGATTCAGCTTTCCAATTCTACTATCCGGAGAACCTGGAGGAGCTGGAAAGAAGGGGAGGGAAAATTATAGAGATAAACGCGCTCCAAGACAAAGCGCTTCCTTCGGTAGATGGTCTTTATATCGGGGGTGGATTTCCCGAAACGAATATTGAAGGATTAGCGGCAAATACAAACTTTCGCCGTTCATTACAACAGGCAGTTGAAGATGGCTTGCCCGTCTATGCTGAGTGTGGCGGAGCAATGTATCTCGGGAAAAGCGTGCACGTGCAAAACAAGTTTTTCCCCATGGCCGGCATTTTTCCGGTTGTTTTTAATGTTGATGAAAAACCATGGGGACATGGATATACAATTCTCAAAACTGATGCTCATAACCCTTTTTTTAAATTCGGTAGTGTTATCCGGGGCCATGAGTTCCACTATTCAAAGGTTGAGGAGTGGAAGGAAGACCAAATAAGCCTGGCTTTTAAAGTTAAACGGGGCTTTGGTTTTAACGGAAAACGAGATGGTCTTTGCTATAAAAATGTTCTCTCAACATATACGCATATTCATGCCCTGGGAGAAAGAAGGTGGGCGAGCGCCCTGATAAGAAAAGCTGAATCCTATAAAAACAATTAGACACAAACCGTTTATTACGGTAATTTTATTGTGCTTTAAGTAAGGCTTTAACAGCCCAAAACAGTTTTTAACCCTTTATTATTGAAGGAGGTAAAAAGACAATGGCAAAGATTATGTTAGGCGGGAAAGAAGTCGAAGTTGATGAGGATGGTTTTATCCAGGAACCCGATCTTTGGGATCAAAATGTCGCTATAGATTTAGCAAAGACTGAAGGTGTCCAGGAGATGGGTGAAAGACACTGGAAACTGGTAAACTATATCCGAGACTATTATCAGAAGTTTGGAATCGCACCGATGGTAAGGAAGCTCTGTAAGGAGTGCGATTTAAAGTTGAAAGAAATCTATGAAATGTTTCCCTCAGGCCCTGCGAAAGGTGCTTGTAAAGTCGCAGGTCTTCCCAAGCCTACCGGCTGCGTTTAGTACTCGGCTTGATATAGGAAATTTTAGAAAGGAGTAATAATTATGTTTCAGGTTACTGTTGATCATGATAAATGCGATGGTGATGGCGCGTGCGCGGATATTTGCCCCAGTGATGTTTTTGTCATAAAAGACGGCAAGTCCTATCCTGAAAATATGGATGATTGCGTTGGCTGTGAGAGTTGTGTAGAAGAATGTGCGCAGGGTGCTATTACGGTTGAAGAAACTTAATTTTTAAGTTCCTTTTTAACCATGACAAAACCCCGCCGCAAAGACAAAAGTTCTCAAATCAATTCTCCCCCTCGTGCCCAAAAGAAAAAGGGCAAGGTTTTTTTGGTGGGTGCTGGGCCGGGGGATATTGGTTTGGTTACACTTCGGGCCAAGGAATGCATCGCTCGGGCGGATGTTATTGTTCATGACTCTTTGGTTAATCCGATAATTTTTGGTTGGGCTCGAGAGGATGCTGAGATAGTCAATATGGGAAAGAAGGGCTGGGGGGCACATGTTCCCCAAGAAACGATCACTACTGCTTTAATCGAGCACGCCCTTCAAGGGAAAACCGTTGCTCGACTAAAAGGCGGTGATCCTTTTATTTTTGGCCGGGGAGGAGAGGAGGCCCAAAAATTAGCCGAACAAGGCATCCCTTTTGATGTAGTTCCTGGGGTTACTTCGGCGGTTGGGGTTTCGGCGTATAGCGGAATTCCGCTCACCCATCGGGACTTTGTATCCCAGGTCACTTTTTTTACGGGGCACCCAGATTCCCGAATCACGTGGGAGAACATTACTTCAGACGCAGGGACTCTGGTTATTTATATGGGGTTGGCTAATCTGACCCATATTGCCGAAAAGCTTATCCAGGGGAGGTGGTCACCAGACACCCCTGTTGCCTTGATTAGCCGAGGATCCCTCGGAGATCAGGAGGTTTTGACTGCCCCCCTTAAACGGATAGCGAAGGAAGCGAAAAAAAGGAAGATAAAAACTCCGGTTTTGGCAGTTGTCGGTAAGGTGGTTAAACTTCGGGAGAAGATAAAATGGTTTGAGAACAAACCCCTTTTTGGACTTCGCATCCTGGTGACCGGCTCCAAGCAACAAGCTTTTGAGCTGGCAAAAAACTTAGAAGAGTTGGGAGCGGTTCCTATCATGCTCCCTACTATCCGGGTTACCCATCCTGATTCCTGGGAAGATTTGGATTCAGCCCTCGATCGTCTTCAGGATTATCACTGCATAATTTTCCCCAGCATAAACAGTGTAAAGTGTTTTTTCCATCGGTTTGCCGAAAGAGATAAGGACATCCGGGAACTTTCTAATATTGCCTTGGGTGCGATCGGAGAAAATACTATTAATGAGTTTGCCAAACGGATGCTTAAGGTTGACCTTCCCTCACCTCAGGCGGGGATGGAAGATTTTTTTGCGATGATCAAAGCGAAGGGGTTAAAAGGAAAGAAGATACTGATCCCAGGCTGTAAAGAATCGAGAGGGCAGATGGCTGAATTTTTCCAGGAGATGGGGAATAAGGTGGTCACGGTCGATGCTTACAAAATAACAGATGAAAAAATCAACGCTCAAGAACTTAGGAAAGCTCTGGTTTCTCCCGGCATTGATCTTATAATCTTTACCTCTCCTGCCTCGGTAAGAAATTTTCGCACTTTAACGCAAGGAAAGCTGTGGGAGAAGACTCTAAGCACGTTGAAAGTTGCAACCGTTGGTCCCCTTACTGCTAAAGAAGCGGTCTTGTCGGGCTTAAGTCCCGCCATAATTCCCGAGCGCTTCACCATATCCTCTTTGATTGCTGAGATCGCGAAAAAACTTGGTCAGGAGAAAGTATTTTTGATAGAAAGTGAGCTGCTTCTCGATCAAGCTAACTTCATTTAGCATTTTCGACAAACGCTTTTCCCCAGCCGATCATTCAACTGTCCGCAATTGAAGATCCGCAACCTGCTGGCCAATGTATAGCGCTGAGACGGTGCACTATCAGGCACTATTTTTTCTACTGCAATATTGTTTCCAAAGTAAAGCGGAGAAAGCGATAGCGATCCATACGATATTGATGCCGACAGACGGATAGGCGCCATAGAAAAACGAATTGATAATGAGCAAAACGCTCCCGGCGGCATTAAATAATTGGTAAGTCGTTGAATCTCCGGCAAGCCGACGCGTTGAAACCAATGCGTAAGCGATTAGCAGTGAAGCGCCCCCGATCCAGCCGGCAACATCAATCACGATATTAATCTTCACAATATTTTTTACTCCTATTGGTTGAGAAGCATTTAGGAGACATTCAAAAGCATCATCCAGATATTGAGATTGAAAAATACAGCGTTCAAAAAGATCATGTACATTTGATCATCGTGATACCGCCGAAATATTCGGTTTCCGAAATTATAGGAAAAATCAAAGCTAACACGAGTCGAGAGATACGAAGACGTTTTT
>LQYC01004409.1_pt1 | contig 15210 bp, 17 predicted proteins | sample 661771 | NCBI WGS metagenome assembly LQYC01 (sample SAMN03483023, study PRJNA281117) | bioreactor metagenome | isolation source: benzene-degrading methanogenic enrichment culture from a contaminated... | place: USA: oil refinery in Oklahoma | collected 2011-05
GGGTATCGTGAGGTGCTCGGGAATTTTCGGCAATCGGGGTTCTTCCCACGGCGCTTTTATCCGGATAACGACAAAGTCGAATTCAATGCGCTCACTGCCGGCATAACTGCCCTGATCGATAGTATATCGCCGTCCATGTTCAAAAAGGTTATAAACCGCTTGATGCCAGGCATCATCAAGAGTAATTGCTTCGATAAATACAGGTTTCATGATGGCTCCTTTTTTGTTCTTGGGAAAAAAATAAATTTTTCCTTAGTCTTCGTGCTTATGGCCCAGTATTTTTTTGGCGCACGTTTTTATCGGGTTAAAACCAGCTTTTAAAAAAGAACATTGCTGGTGCAGTGATATCCGGCAGATAGACCTACCCTTTCCAGTCTTCAAACTGAAAGCCACTGGTTCCGATTCTTATTCTTTCTACTGTTTCTGCGTTATTGCTTCCCAACAAAGCCCCAAGTCTTTAAGCATTTGGAGGTCTTGTTCCAAAGATCGGCCTCCGGTGGTGAGATAGCCACCCACGATCATGCCCGTAACCCCCGCCCAATAAGCGGCTGCCTGAAAATTGCGAAGATTAACTTCTCTGCCTCCTGCTAAACGGATTTCCGTTTCCGGCACAATCAGCCTCATAATGGCAAGAATTTTTAAGACCTCTAACGGAGTTGGCGGCTTAAGGTTTTCAAGCGGAGTCCCCGGGCGGGGGTTTAAAATATTTACGGGAATAGAATCAACGCCAAGATCACGGAGAACAAAAATCATCTCCAGCCATTGTTCGGGAGATTCACCCAAGCCGAGAATGCCCCCGGAGCAGAGGCTTAACCCCGCGTCTTTCATCACGTTGAGAGTTTTAATTTTTTCTGCGATGGAGTGAGTGGTACAGATTTTATCAAAAAAACTCGGGGCGGTTTCCAAGTTGTGGTGATAACGCTCAACCCCGGCGTCTTTGAGAGCGGTAGCTTGTTCTTGTGACAAAATTCCCAAAGAACAATCAACCTGTAAAGGGGTTTCCTGGAGGATGGCTTTAACAGACTCGAGCACTTTTTTGAAATCCTTTTTCCCTAACCCTCGGCCACTGGTTACGATGCTGAAACGCTGGATTCCTTTGGATGCGGCATCAAGCGCGGCTCGGATAATGTGTTCCATCTCAACCAGGGGGTAAATTTCACAATTGCCTTGATAATGCGCTGATTGAGCACAGAATGTGCAATTTTCAGAACAACGACCGGACTTTGCATTGATTATCGTGCAAAGCCCTACGTTATCACCAAAAAAATAATGGCGAATGTTATGGGCGATGGCGATGAGATAAACAATGTCTGCTTGCGGGGTGTTTAGAAGCTTTTTTGCCTCAGTAAAGTTTATGTTCTCTCCCCCGAGAACCTTTTCCCCGATGCTGTGGATGTAATCCTTCACTTTTTTCTTGTCACCCTAATGGCAATAATCTCATGTAACCCCGCATTATGAAACCAGACCAATCCTCTTGCGGAAGACCTAACAAGTTTGGGGGTTAAGAGTTTAAAATTATTTATTAGCTTATTAGAAAAGGGTTTGCAAGAAGTGATTTTGTTCGAAATTACCTCACCTTTATTTTTTTCTTGAATCTCTTTAAATAATGTGTAAAATATAAAAAACCTTCCTTTTAAAAATAATCCTATAGTAAACCCCGTTAGAAGGCTTTCACACGGGGCATTTACCCCGCGCTTCTTCTTCCTGTTAAATATTTGATATCTAACAGGGCAAGCGGAGACTTTCTAACGGGGTAAAAAAAGTTATTTAATTTTTTTACTAAGACACGCTTGGGCAGAAATGCATTTACGAAGGTTTACCGAACTGAGAAAAGAGATCAAAAGTATCCGGCCCCCCAAAAAAAGGGTCTTTGTTTTTTTGATTTTCTTTTTTGCTTTTTTCCCTCTTTTAGTGTCCAACCATGATTCCTATTCTCTTCCCACCCCCCAACCTTACAACCTCAACGAATTTCTTTCGAACTCATTTTCTCCTTTTCTGGCCGATAAACAGATTAACATTATGCAAGGAAAAGTAGAGTCAGGAGATACCTTTTGTTCTATTCTTTCCGATCAGGGCTTTTCTTCTTTAACAATTGCTGAGTGTGTCGAGGCGTTTAAGCCGGTTTTTAATTGTCGCAAGCTTTCTCCGGAGGATGAATACAACATAAAGACAGATGGAAAAGGGAACCTCCTTAAACTCACCATAAAGACTGATCTGGTTACGATCTACCATTTAAGAAAAGAGGATGAAAAACTTCTTCCGAGCAAAGACAAGGTTTATCTGAGCAAGAAAGTTGCCAAAGTCTCCGGGGTGATTGAAAATTCTCTTTTTGGCGCGATTGATAAAGCGGGAGAGTATGACCAGCTGGCCATTGATGTAGCGGAAATTTTCGCCTGGGATATAGATTTTCGGCATGACCTTCAAAAAGGTGACCGGTTTGCCCTTATTATCGAAAAATATTTTAAGGATGACCAGTTTTTCTGTTACGGAAAAATGAAAGCCGTAGAATATAATAATCAGGGCAAGGTGTATCGAGCTATGTATTTTAAAGACCCAAAAGGGCAAGGGGGTTATTATACGCCGGAAGGAATTTCCGTAAGGCGAAGCTTTCTTCGATCTCCCCTTAAGTTTACGCGGATAAGTTCCGGCTACTCCAACAGTCGGTTTCATCCTATCTTAAAAAAGTATAAACCTCACTTGGGAATTGATTTTGCGGCTCCTCAGGGTACGCCGGTTTTAGCTGTCGGCGATGGGGTGGTAGTGGCAAAGGGGTGGAAATATGGAAACGGTAATATGGTAAGCATTCGTCATCCTCTCGGGTATGAGACGATGTATAACCACCTTTCACGTTTCGGAAAAATCCTCAGAGTTGGCAAGCGGGTGCAACAGAAAGATATTATTGGGTATGTAGGGACCACCGGGTTTGCCACCGGCCCTCATTTAGATTACCGCATGAAAAAAAATGGACGCTTTGTTAATCCCCTCCAAGAAAAATTTCCTCCGGGATTTCCCGTGGACAATGCCTATCGTCATCTCTTCGCAGAAACCTCACGACAAATGATCGCCCAACTTGAAGAAAAGGGGGATTCCTCTCAAAAAATAGTTGCTGCCCGTTAATTTCTTCATTATCATGAAGTATGCGCGCAGTCATCCAAAGGGTAAAAAACGCCCAGGTTATTGTTAACGAACAGATAATCGGATCAATTGGCTTTGGGCTTTTGGTTTTGCTCGGAATTTCGCGGGAAGATACTTGCGAGGATGCGGATTACCTGGTTGGAAAAACTATTAGCCTGAGAATTTTTGACGATCAGGACGGGAAGATGAATCGCTCTCTTCTCGATGTCGGAGGCGAGATGCTCATCGTATCCCAGTTTACCCTGATTGCCGATTGTCGGAAAGGAAGGAGACCATCCTTTACGGCTGCGGCTGAGCCCGCAGAAGCAAAGAAGCTGTACCGGTATTTTATTGAGCGAGTAAAAGAAAAAGGAATTACCGTGGCTATTGGTGAATTCCAGGCGCTTATGGAAGTGGGCCTTATCAACCATGGCCCGGTTACGATTCTCATGGATAGCAAAAAGGTATTTTGATTTTTATGACCGGAGTCATTCTTGCGGGCGGGGAAAGCACCCGCATGGGTAAAAATAAAGCCTTTATTGAAATTAACGGCCAACGAATCATTGATCGTACGGTTTCTCTTTTTAGAGAAATTTTTGATGATGTTCTCTTGGTGACTAATACGCCGTTAGATTACCTGGAGTTAAACGTTAAGATCGTAACTGACCTTGTTCCGGGAAAAGGCTCCTTGGGGGGTGTTTATACCGGCCTTTTTTTCTCTTCTTCGCCAAAAGCTTTTTTCGTAGGCTGTGATATGCCTTTTCTGGACAGAAGAGTTATACACTACTTCCTTAGTTTGGCTCAACCCGCTGATATTGTTGTGCAAAGAACAAAAAATTATTGGCAACCGCTCCATGCGATTTATCCCCGGACGTTACTAAAGCCTATCGAGCGGCTGTTTCAACAGGGAGAACTTACAATCTTCAAAGCCTACCAGGGGATGAAAGTGCGAGAAGTTACCGGGGAAGAACTTAAACCGCTCGATCCGGATTTACACACGTTATCTAATATCAATACTCCTGAAGAACTGAAAAAGCTTTTGGAGACCTACCCGAATACTCCTCTTTGATGAATGCCTTGCTTTATGAGTAAACGCATTTTTTTTATTGGTATTGGGGGAAGCGGCATGAGTGGGCTTGCTCAAATAACGTGTGCGCAGGGGAATTTTGTGTCCGGCTCGGACCGCAATTTTGACCAGCAAAGGGATAAGGAGATTTTTACCTTTCTTACGTCCCGCGGAATAAAACTTTTTCCCCAAGATGGAACGGGTATAGGGGCGGAGATTGATGAGGTGATAATCTCCGGCGCGATCGAAGATGATAATCCGGATTTAAAAAGGGCCAGGGAATTTACCCTTCCGGTAGTTACGCGTGCCGAATTACTGGGCCGGCTTTTTAATAGCGCGTGGGGAATTGCCGTGGCCGGAACAAGCGGCAAATCAACCATCACGGCGATGGCTGCGAAGGTTATGGATGAAGCTTGTTTAGATCCCACGGTAATCAATGGCGCCATTATTTCTGAGTATAAAAGCCCGGGCAGGTTAGGGAACGTCAAACTCGGAAATTCTCATTTTATGCTGGTCGAAACCGATGAAAGTGACGGGTCTTTGGTAAACTTTTATCCGGAGATTGGAATTTTAGCAAATATTTCAAAAGACCATAAACCCCTGCCTGAGCTGATTAAAATTTTTTCGAGGTTTATTGAAAATATAAAGAATGACGTGATTGTAAATGAAGAGTGCCCTTTTTCCCGAGAGCTCAGCGCTCGCATTCCTCCGGAACGGGTTTTGACATTTGGCTTTACCCCGGAAAGTGGCGTTAGGGCGGAGGAAGTCATTTTAACAGCATCCGGTTCCACCTTTAAAGTTCAGGAGACGTCTTTTTCCCTACCTGTTCCGGGCAAGCATAATGTTGCCAATGCGTTGGCAGCGATCGCTCTGGGAATAAAACTAAAGATTCCTCTTGGTACGATAAAACAGGCGCTAAAAATGTTTCGAGGAGTGGAAAGACGGCTTTCTTTGGTAGGGGAGACAAGCGGTATTAAAATTTTTGATGATTTTTCTCACAACGCAGTCAAGATCGCAGCCGCTCTTGAGACCCTTAAACTTATGGGCTCACGTCTTATCGTCATCTACCAGCCTCATGGTTTTGGGCCGACTAACCTTATTAAAGAAGAACTCATCGCAACTTTCAACCTTGTGTTAAGAAAAACCGATATTTTGATTTTGCTTGATATCTTTTACGTGGGCGGTACAGCTGAAAAAACAATTTCTTCGGCTGAGTTAGTCAGAGAAATTTGTGTTCCCCAAGCCACAAACCTTAATGATCGAGAGCAGATTGTTGATCAGGTTACCGCAAGCGCGCAACCGGGAGATGTGGTTGTGGTAATGGGAGCAAGAGATAACTCGCTGACAAGTGTGGCGCAAAAAATTTTAAGAAGCCTGAAAAACAAAACAGCTTTTTCCCCTGAAAAAATGATTTTTAGTGAGGTGGAAAAATGATTAATTATGATGACGAAGATAGAGAAAAGTTATCCTGGCGGGAGATTGATAGGCAAAAAGATAAAAGTAAACACGCTTCGCAGGAAAAACCTGCTTTTAAAAAATCAAAGCGGTCAGAATGGATTCAAAAACAATACCGCAAAGAAGCAGAAAAACTATTCATGGGGAAGAAAGGAACTCTGGAATATAAAAAAACCCGTAATGAGCTTAATAACCGTCACGGAACCCCAAAATTCCAGGCAATAGCAAAGAAGTTTATCCAGGAATATGGCCTTCCTGATGACTGGGATACTCTTTTCCTTTTTCTTGATCATAAAGATGCGGGTACGGTTAAGGAGGTGATTTTAAAACTGAAAAGCAACTACCGGGAAAGAAGCCTAACCGCAATGCAAGGATTTCGTTCTAAACTCGAAATTATTGCTATGACGACGGCGGATAAAGGACTGAGGGAGATAATTCAGGAGATTATCAAAGAACTTTAAGGCGAGGTCAAAAAAATGGTTTCGGGTGGGGCGGCCGGGAAGAGGGGAAATGGGGATATGTTAAACCGCCCACCCGAAAAATTGGTAAAAATGCGAAATTACATTTTCCCTGTAGCCTTCCGTTTGGAAGCCTTAAGGGCATTGACGACTTTTTTGGGCGCGGTAGATTCCTTGACAAGGTGAGTGGCAAAATTGCATTGGCCATTTTTCCATTTCATGGCTGGTTCCGCGTAGGTAGAGCAAAACTTTTCCGTTTCGAACTCATGAATTCGGTTGCACCCTTCGCAGTTTTCAACAATGCTATAACATCTGCCTCCATTATAACCGCATCCACTCTGTTTCATGAATATACATTCTACACCTTTTTTTAACGTATTGCAAATCATGGCAACCAACCCCTTTCAAAAAAAATTACTTTTTTAGTATTCAGCTGGAACAGATAGGCAAACCTTATGTTTTCAGCAGAAAATTTTTAATAAAAAACAAATTATGCAAAAAAAGACAAATAAAAAAGATGAAATACTTTTAGATTTTTTATCGATTGTCAAGGAAAAAATACTTTTCTTAAAAAAACATTATGTTTCAATTAGTTATTCGTATGTTTTTGATCATTGTTAAATCACGGCCTTGGAAATTTCCCCTATAAAAAAATTAGATAATTAAAAGCAAAGAAATCCGGTTGCTTGGAAGCCCATAAGTGATTCCAAGGTTTAATAGGAGAAAATATTTGGTAAAAAAATAGTGGCTTATTTTTACAAAAAATATTAGAAAAAAATATCCTTTTAAATACTAATGAGTTATTGTCACAAAACAAATAAAAACAATAAAATAAAAATGTTATACTGAAAACCAACGAGTTATTAGAAATAAACCAGCTATGGTAATTCAAAAAAATGATTCTCAAAAAATACCGCTTGTTCGGCCGCACAATCTTTTAAGAAAAGTTGAAGTCTGCCCTCATGCCTTGGTCATTTTTGGTTCTTATAACTGGAATTCGTATCTTGCCAAAGCTCACCTTGTCCCAGGATCACGGAAAGATCTGAAGTTTTGTTCTCTACAGACGCTCATGGTGAATAATAAACCCATTACTCTTGCCGGACCGGCGATGTGCGCTCCTGCGGCTGCCATGGTGCTTGAGGTCTTAATTGCTTTTGGCGCTCGTCACATCATCGGGGTGGGTTCATGCGGATCTTTAGATGAAAAACTCCGGATCGGGCATTTAGTAATTCCCGAAAACGCTATCCCGGACGAGGGGACGTCATCCCATTACCCTTTGCCCGGGAAAAAGATAAAAGCGAGTCCGAGGATTCTCAGGATGATACAATCCTTATGTGAGGTGAAGGAACAAACATGGATGTGCGGAAAGGTCTGGACTACTGATGCTGTCTTTCGCGAAACACCACAAAAAATAAAAAAGGCTCAGCAAAGAAAAGCAATTGCGGTTGAAATGGAGTTGTCGGCTTTTTTTAAGGTAGGTGCTTTTTATGGAGTAGATGTGGGGGCTTTGCTGGTTGTCTCGGATGAGCTTTTTGATCGAGAATGGAACCCTGGATATGGGAACCAAAACTTTAAAGAGACATTCGTGCAGGCGCTTGACATTGCTCTTCAGGTTTTATCCCAGTCGGAAGGGCAAGACGAAACACGTTAATAGATCAGACGAAACGAAAAAAATAAAAAAAATTGTTATGGAAAACTCTCCCGGTACTTTATATGTCGTTGCCACTCCGATCGGCCACTTGGAGGATATCACTTTCCGGGCAATTAATGTGCTTAAACAGGTGAACCTTATCGCGGCGGAAGATACGCGAAGAACCAGGATACTTTTGAACGCTTATGACATAAAAGCCGATCTTACATCTTACCACGACCACAATAAAGAGCGTCAAGGAGAAAAAATATTACAGTGCCTCCTTTCCGGTAAGTCAGTTGCTTTAGTTTCTGATGCCGGAACTCCCGGGGTTTCTGACCCTGGATATTACGTAATTAATTTGGCGATTCGCCGGACTATACCCGTGATACCAATTCCGGGGGCTTCCGCTGTCATTACTGCCTTGAGCGCGTCGGGACTTCCTTCGGATCGATTTTGTTTTGAAGGGTTTTTACCCAAGAAGGCAAATTCCCGCCGAAAATTCATTCAAAACCTCCAAGACGAAGATCGGACCTTTATTTTCTATGAGTCTCCCTATCGCGTTGTAGCAACGCTGCAAGACTTCTTGGACATTTACGGCGAGCGGTGGGTGGTGATTGCCCGAGAGCTCACGAAACTGTATGAAGAGATCATAAGAGGTCCCCTTTCTGAGGTTTTAAAAACACTGAGCGAGAGAAAAATCAAAGGGGAGTTTACCGTTTTAATTTCGAGTAGCCGCTATACAGAAAAAGTGTTGCCTTTAAAAAAAGAATGAACTATGGTTTATCCTTAAGCCATGAGGCGGCGTATTTTCAATTTTCAAAGGTTGTGACAATGGAATCTCAGCCAACACAAACCATCCGACTTCAGGGGATAGGAGTTTCCTCCGGGATAATTCTGGGAAAAGCTTTTCTGGTTGAGCAGGGAAAAGTTGAAATCCCCACGTATTCCTTGCATGAGAAGGATGAAATTGAAAAAGAGATAAAGATATTTCTAAAGGCAATCGAGGCAACACGAAGTCAGTTTTTAGAAACTAAGAAGGAAATACGGAAAAAAGGTTTTAAAAAGGGTTATTTTATTATTGATGCTTATTTGATGATCTTAGAAGATAAATTATTAATTAAGGAGACTACCAATCACATTCGCAAGGAAAAAATTAACGCAGCTTGGGCTTTTAAAAGTGTCCTGAATACGTTACAGAAGACTTTCTCTGAGATCGAAGATGATTATTTAAGAGAACGGAAAACCGACCTTGATTACGTGGGGCAGCGAATTCTACAGAACCTGATGGGAGCAGAAAAAATCGATCGCCGCAAAGTTTCGGAAAAGGTAATTATCGTGGCTCATGATTTATCTCCCGCAGATTCCGCTCACTTAGACCTGGAGAAGGTCCTTGGGTTTGTTACTGATGTCGGAGGAAGAACGTCTCACACTGCTATTATGGCTCGGGCTTTACAGATTCCGGCAGTGGTTGGTTTAGAAACAGTTACCCGACAGATTCAAAGCGGCGATACGATTATTGTGGATGGGATTTCCGGGGAAGTTATCATTCATCCTTCACAAAACGTTTTTAATGACTATCGGGCGAAAAAGGAAAAATACGATTACTCGGAAAAAGAGCTTCTTAAATTCAAACCACTACTGGCGGAAACCCGGGATGGATATCGCATCAGGCTTTTAGCCAATATTGAAATCACTGAGGAGCTGCCCTCAGTTCTCCACCACGGTGCTGAGGGGATCGGGCTGTACCGGACCGAATTTCTTTACCTTAATCGTCCGGAGCTTCCTTCGGAGGAGGAACATTTTCAGACCTATCGAAAGGTGATCGAAAAAATCTCCCCAAATCCTACTACCATTCGCACCGTTGACCTCGGAGGCGATAAGTTTATCTCGCGGATAAATGTGGCCCAGGAGATGAATCCTGCTTTAGGGCTGAGGGCGATTCGACTGGGACTTCGGGAAGTTGATCTTTTTAAAACCCAAATCCGGGCGATTTTGCGCGCCAGCGCGTTGGGAAAGGTCCGCATTCTTTTTCCCATGGTTTCCGGAATGCAGGAAATTTATCAGATCAAAGACATTATCGCGGACGTTAAAGAGGAATTAAAAACAAAAGAACAACCCTTTGACCCAGCCATAGAGGTGGGGATTATGATCGAGATTCCCTCGGCAGTGGTGATTGCTGATCTCTTGGCGAAGGAGGTTGATTTTTTCAGCATTGGCACCAATGATCTTATCCAGTACCTTCTTGCTATTGACCGGGTGAACGAACATGTCTCCCATCTTTACAGACCCCTGCATCCTGCGGTCTTACGATTTATAAAAAGGACTGTGGATGCCGCGCACGCTGAAGGGATACGGGTCAGCATGTGCGGTGAAATGGCAGGTGAACCTTTTTATACGCCGATTCTTTTGGGGTTTGGGATTGATGAATTGAGTATGAATGCGCTCTCTTTGTTAAGGGTAAAAAAGATTATTCGTTCTACATACTATCGGGAATGTCAGCAGCTGGTAAATGAAATTCTCAAATTTTCCATCACCCAACAAGTAGAAGATTTTCTTCAACAGGAATTATTCTCCCGCTTTCCGGAAGAACTGAAAGATTTTAAGCTCAACAATTAAGCTGATCGTTTTTTTCCCCACGCGAATTTCCAAGCTGTCAGAAAAATCAGAGGTAACGTCGGTAGTTGTCGAGTCTCTCCATAAATGGAAAACCACGTTTAACTTTAAAAACGAAGATGGTCAATGACTAATTGTTGGCTATTGTGTTTATCAATAGAAAGCGCCTACCATCTCTTTGTCAAGGGGAAAAGTTTCGATAAGCGAAACGGATCGCGGCGGATCAGTAATCAATGCTTAAATCTTTGTTGCAGCAGATGGCGCCGGAAAGATTTTGGAACGCTGTTGCCGCGCTCTGGCTATGCCATGCACGTCATGTAAGGATATTATGATGATAACCAAAGCTCGCGTTGCGGTGTTATATACGCAGCCGGAAACGATCATTCAAGATTATCAGCGGTTATTCGAACTGGCGGGAGGAGCACGCGCCCTCCAGTCCAACACCACGACTATTCTGAAAGATAATATTTCCTGGCACTTCCCCATGCCTGCTGCTAACACCACCCCCTGGCAACTGGAAGGCACGATCAGAGCGTTGCGTCAGTCTGGCTTTAACGATTTGGCGTGCGTGCAAAATCACACGGTGGTCACCAACGCTTTCAAAGGCGAAGACTTGAACGGCTACGTTCCGATTTTCCGGCACTATGACATCCCCGTGCTCTATAACTTCCGCAAAGAAGATATGACCTGGGTTCCCTACCGCCCAAAGGCTTCAATGTTGGCTCTCGATCACATTTACCCGAAAGGCATTTATCTTCCGGATTATTTTTTGGGGAAAAATATCGTTCACCTGCCGACCGTCAAGACGCACATGTACACCACAACCACGGGCGCGATAAAAAATGCTTTTGGGGGATTGCTCAGCAAATACCGACACTATACGCACACCTGGATTCATGAGACTCTGGTTGATCTTTTGGCGATCCAGAAAGAGATTCACCCGGGAATTTTTGCCATCATGGACGGGACGACCGCGGGCAATGGGTCTGGCCCGCGGCTGATGCAACCCGTGGTCAAGAATGTCATCCTGGCTTCAGCGGATCAGGTGGCGATTGACGCGATAGCAGCCCATGTGATGGGATTTGACCCGCTTAAAATCACCTACCTTCGCTTGGCTCACGAACAGGGATTGGGCGTTGGCGATATGCGTGAGATTGAATTAGTGGGTGATGATGTATTAGGAGAAAATTGGGGCTTCCAGATCGGCTATAATTCTCATAGCTTTTTAGCCTGGCTGGCCTGGTATGGGCCGACGAGAATTTTTCAAAAGCTGATTATGCGCACACCCCTGGTGGCCATTCCTATCATGATCGGTGAGGTTGAGCAGGATTACCTTTATTGGCCTCTGAAGTATAAACGTATTGCCGACCACTGGCGCACGAACACGACTTGGGGACAGTTATTTCAGCACTATCAAAAGCAGGGGCGCTTGATGGATTAAATTTATTCCCTCTTCTTCGGGATCCCTTTTTTATGGGGTGCGACCATAGTCATCTTCTTTGCGCTCGATGTCATTCTCACCAAAGTATTTTCCGGTTTGGATTTCAATCAAGACAAGGTCGCGCTTTCCGGGGTTTTTGACCCGATGCCATGTCCCTTGGGGGATATCAATCGCCTGGCCGCCGCTGAGTTTAACATCTTCATCATCACGGGTCACGATCGCTTCACCGTCAACGATAAACCAGTGCTCTGTTCTTTGTTTGTGGCGCTGAAGACTGAGACGGTGGCCGGGATAAACGACAATCCGCTTTGCCTTATAGTCTGGCTGGTCAGAGAGGATCACAAAATATCCCCAGGGGCGAGGGTCTTCTTGATAAAAGTCGGTCATTATTTTTTCCCTTAAGCTTACATTTTGAGAAAAATTAATATTGCAAAAATAAAATGTTTTTAATAGTATTGTCAAGAAATTATCGGATGGTTGCCAAAAAAATCAAGAAAGAAGGTAAACCCCGTTAGAAGGATTTCATACGAGGCATTTATCCCGTGCTTTTTCCATTTGATATCTAACAGGGCAGGCAGGGCATTTTTAACGGGGTAAAAGAGAATAAAAAAGACGTTTTTTATTCTTATTCTCAAGACAAAAATTAACCTTTAAGGGTCAATTTTTTACTTATGGAAGAAAAGGCAACTCAAGAAAAACTAAAATTAGAAATTGAGCAGGGAAATTTTGAGCGGGCTGCCTTAGTTGCTTTGGATCTTGATTTGAAACCAGAGGAAGTCACAGAAATCAAGTTTCGGGCGCTCTGGCAGATGGCTGCGGTTAACCGGAACGCTGTGGGGGCTAAAAAGCTTGCCCAAGACTTTGGGATTTCAAAAGAGGAACTCAAAGTTTTTCTGGGAAAAAAGGCTGATGAGCAAAGGCAGGAAGGAAACAAAAGGCTCCTCACGCCTCGTTATGATCACCGGTCCGGCAAGTATCTTGCTTTTGAGGAATGGGTGGAAAACCTCTTTAAATTTTGGTCTAAGATTGAATAGCGCAAAGGGTAAGGTGTAAAGCGTAAAGGGTAAAGGGCAAGGAGTGGGATGGTAAAAGATGTATTTTTTGCAATGCGTCCGTATCAGTGGATAAAAAACCTTTTTATTTTTGTTCCCCTGTTGTTTGGGCATAAGCTTTTTGACCTTCCGGCTTTTTTGAAAACAACCGGAGTGTTCATCCTTTTTTCTTTTATTGCCAGCGCGATATATTTGATTAATGATATTATTGACTTGGAAAATGATAGAGAGCACCCGGATAAGCGGCTTCGACAGCTTGCGTCGGGAAAAATTACGGCGCTACAGGCAAAAATAACCGCAAGTATTCTTGGGGTGAGCGCACTGGTAGGTTCATTTATTTTGGATGTCCGTGTGGCTGGGGTTCTGATCGCGTATGTTGTTTTAAATGGTTTATACATGAACTTTTTAAAAAGGGAGGTTATCCTTGATGCTTTTTGCATTGGAGGGTTTTTTTATTTACGCATTTTGGCCGGGGCAGTTGCTGGTGAGGTTATTCTTTCGAACTGGCTTATCCTTTGCACCATACTCTTAGCATTATTTTTGGCCTTTAACAAAAGGCATTATGACGTGAGGCTGGGGGAAAAAGGTTCTCTGGGAAAAAACAACTACAGCGAATATTTTATTGACCGCATAGTTTCTATCATCTCTGCTTCGATAGTTATAGCGTATGCGCTCTATGCTATTGATCCCAAGACAACGGTGAAGTTTGGAACCGATCACTTGCTGTACACCATCTCCTTTGTTTACTATGGGCTTTTTCGGTACCTTTATTTGATTGACAAAAAAAGATTAGGAAGTGACCCAACGCGAATTTTGCTTTTTGACCATAAGATGCAGTTGAATTTATTGTTATGGATCTTCGCTTGTATCGGCATTATCTATCTAAAGTGGTAAATGAGAGTAATACTGACCCGCAAAATTTTTTCCTATTTAAGCCTGCTTTTATCGCTGGATTAAGAGTAATATATAAGTTCTTTCTGAACGATTTTTAAAGATTGAGTTACAGGATACGTTGTTTTACGGCTTTTGTCGCTTTCACGTATCGTTGTATCTCGTTATTTACCTGATACTCTGTATGCCAAGGAATATCTGAGGGCAACAGACCAATAGCTTTTTATTTACTTTTTGGGCAGAGAAAAATAAAAGGTTGCGCCCTCAGCCCATACGCGACCTCCATGGCGCTGTATGATCCGCTGAACCGTGGCAAGTCCGATACCAGTACCCTCAAACTCCTTGGCGGAATGAAGGCGCTGAAAAACGCCAAACAGTTTGTCAACGGATTCCATGTTAAACCCAACACCATTATCCCGGACGAAAATGACTGTTTCTTTTTCTCCTGCAAGCCCGCAGCCGATTTCTATTACGGTCTGCTGGCGTGGGCGGGTATATTTAAGGGCATTCGAAATTATATTGGTAAGAACTACCCGAAGCATCGAAGGGTCACCATCGACTTCCGGGAGGTGATTAATCTTCCAGGTAATATCGCGCCCTTTTGTTTCAGGTTGAAAGGTGTCTAAGACTTCTTTGGTAAGCTGTTCAAGGCTGGTTGGCACCTTTTGCATTTCAACATGACCGATACGGGAGAATCCTAAAAGATCATTGATCAATTCTTCCATCCGTTTTGCCGACTCCTGGATAAGGGTAAGATACTGTTGGCTTTTTTCATTCAGAGTGCCGGAGGTAGATTTCTGTAACAACGTTGCAAAACCGGCAATATTGAGCAGCGGCGCATGCAGATCGTGAGAAACAGTATAGCTGAAGGACTCCAGTTCCCGGTTTGCGAGCTTGAGCTCTTGTTCCATTTTTTTGCGTTCGGCGATGTCCCTTACAATATCAACATAACCTGTTGTAATCCCATCGGGGGATTTAATGGCTGATACAACCATTTCAACCGGGAAGACCGTGCCATCCTTACGCATACAATTCCACTCAATTCTGCAAAAGCCTTTTTGATCAATCACCGGGTATGCCAGGTCCCCAATGGTCTTAAAACTCTCATCAGACGGATAGATGATTCGTACGGATTTTCCCTCCATTTCATTTTTGTCGAAACCGAAAAGGTGATAAAATGCCTGATTGCAGGAAATGATTTTTCTCTCCTGATCCAATCTGAAGATAGCGTCTGTGGAACTCTCTACCAGCGTTCTGTATTTTTCTTCTGAGGCTTTCAGCGCCTCTTCGGCTTTCTTACGTTCACGAGCATCACGCATACTGCTTTTTCCCATTGGATTCCCTTTTAGTCGGCATATGAGGAGCAACGGAATGGTGGTAAGACAGAACTTCACCGGCGTTTGGCTTTATCAATAATACAAAACCTGTTTGATTTATACAATCAAAAAAAAATTTTATGGGAAGGCCTTTTTATTTTTAATGAACTA
>LQYC01004456.1_pt1 | contig 15194 bp, 9 predicted proteins | sample 661771 | NCBI WGS metagenome assembly LQYC01 (sample SAMN03483023, study PRJNA281117) | bioreactor metagenome | isolation source: benzene-degrading methanogenic enrichment culture from a contaminated... | place: USA: oil refinery in Oklahoma | collected 2011-05
CAAAATAATACCCAAAAAAGGAACAAGACCAACAATGAAAGTTACTGCAAAAATGATAACCCATGCTAAAAGAGCATCCCAAAGCACATCAAAACCTTTGAACAGGTCGCCGGTAGTAGCCTGCCGGCCTTTCATTTGTTGAAAGATTATATAATAAAAGCCGCAGAGCAAAGGCCCCACGATAAGAATCCCGATTCCCGTGAGACACACACCGAAAATGATTAACGCGGGCAAGGCATACCCAATAACGTCCGATTTAACAGCCTCGAAGCCCTCTTTTAACCAATCTCCGATTTTGACCTCTCTCATAATTTCTCCTTTTTAATGCTTATTGCCAACCAAAACTGTAAACCCCGTTAGAAGGTTTTCACACGGGGCATTTACCCCGTGTGAAAAAAAGCAAGGATTTTTAAGTTTTTGAAAATAATAGTCATTTAACCCCTTGCACCATCAAAAGTCAAACAAAAAACCAGGACAACGGTTTAAAGACTCGTTAATTTTTTTCTTCTTTGAGGTTATCGCAGAGATAAGGTATAGTAAACCCCGTTAGAAGGATTCCATACGGGGCATTTACCCCGCATGAAAAAGTATAAGAAACCCCGTGCTTCTTCACCCTGTTAGATATTGATATCTAACGGGGTAAATCAAAAAAGTTTACGGTTTGAAAAATAAAATATTATAAGTGAGAATGAAACGTAGGCAAAAGGAAAAATTCTCTTCTCAGGAACTTCCTGAACAAGAAAAAGATAAGGGTCCTCAATATATTCATTAAAAGGGAACGACTTATGAAAAAAGAATTGTTACGATTGATTTATGAAAAAGGGTTTAAGTTCAGTGAAGACGCAACCTTCAAACTTGCCTCCGGGAAAATGAGCAGCTATTACATTGACTGCCGGGGGGTTACCAGCCTCGCGAAAGCAAAATACCTTATCTCCCAACTCATGTTCAAAAAAATCGTTGACCTTAATGTCGCCGCTATTGGTGGTCCTGAGGCAGGCGCCATTCCGATTGCTGATGCGGTTTCGTACGCCAGTTATCTGCACGGCAAAGAAATAAAATCCTTCTGGATCAGGAAAGAAGCTAAAGGCCATGGTCTTAAAAAATGGATTGAGGGTGATGTAAAAGAAGGAGACAGAGTCGTCATTGTTGATGATGTTATCACCACCGGCACGTCAACCATTGACGCTATGAGAAGAGCACGAGAAGGAGGACTTATTGTTGTAAAAGCCATGGTACTGGTAGACCGGGAGGAAGAAGAAGGCAAACAGAATATCGAAAGGGAAGGGGTTAAGGTAGAAGCACTGTTTACGGTCAGTGATCTCATGCGATTCCACGAGGAAGGATGAGACAAACCTTATAATACCAAGTCGCCTTCAGGTGCATATCTTTGTTGTCTCCTCGTCATACTCCTCGACGTCGATTCCTCGTCGTCGCCTCGATCTGCTTTTGAATGCAACGTGGTATAAAAGCATTGTCACGCACAATAACTCCGCACAATATCAAAGAGCACTTTTATCCCGAAGACCAGATCTTTTTTCGCTATCCGTTCATTATGCCCATGAACCATATCCTGATGATGCGCCAGGTCTCCTTCAACCAAGAGAGGAGCAAATCCAAACGCGACCGTCTTCCTGTTGCGGAAGAACCGGGAATCAGTGGCCCCTGATGAGATAAACGGGATGATCGTGGCTTTTGGGTCATGCCGAACAAGGGCTTCCCTGAAGATTTTAACAATCTCGTGGGAATAATCCGACTCCGAAGCAGTAGCGCACTGTATCTCCTGGATCGTATACTGCGGGATGCCATCCAAAATCCTTGCGATCTCTTTTTTAACGCCTGCGATCGTTTCTCCCGGCAATATCCGGCAGTCTACCTCGCAGTAACATTCACTCGGAATAACATTGACCTTTTCTCCTCCTTTAACCACAGTAGGAACAAAAGTATTATGGATCATGGTTAGGAGGAGTTTCTTTAAACCCTGGTCAGGCATTGCCTCAAGAATTTCTTCGGCTCGAACCGGTTCCTTTAAAAGATTTCGCAGAATCGGAGCTATTTCTTCATCTTCGGAAAAACCCCGGATGAAATTTTCTACGATTTGTGGCATCTGAATCTGAGCGCGATACCTTCCCAAAGCCTCTATGCTTCTTCCCAAGGAAAGGATGCAGTTATCTTCCCGAGGAAGTGAGCCGTGTCCCGGTGTTCCCTTAAAAATAATCCGAAACCAGCAGGCTCCCTTTTCTCCCGTCTGGCAGAGATAAAAATTTTTTGTCTTTCGGGCAAGTCCAACCCCCCCGCCTTCATTGATCACTACCTCAAATCGATTAAACTCCGGGCGGTTTTTGCAGAGCCATGCAACCCCGGATTGTCCACCTTTTTCTTCATCGGCAGTGGCCGCCATAACCACATCCCGTTTGAGAGGCACATTGATTTTTTTAAGGAGAATAAGCACCAGGGTTTCCATAACCCCCAATGACTTACAGTCCAAAGCTCCCCGCCCCCAGATTTCTTTTTCCACGATCTTTCCGGAAAACGGAGGATACGTCCATTTTTCTTCTTCAACCGGCACAACATCGATATGACTCAAGAGGAGAAGCGGTGGTTTGCTACCAGTACTTTTGAGACGCGCGATAAGATTCCCCCGGCCAGGCCCGGATTCAATAATTTCGTTTTCTATACCCTCATGATCAAAAATGTCCTTTAAAAACCGGGCGCCTTTAATCTCGTTTCCCGGAGGATTGGTAGTATTAATCTGAAGATATTGACTCAAATACGTGGTTGCTTTTTCTTCAACGTCTTGCCAGTTAATTGGCTGTATGTTCATAGTATTACCTTGATTTTTTCTCTGTTTTTTCTTTCTTTTTAAAACCCATCACTCTTCCTTTGCTGTCAAACATCGCGCCCTCCAGCTGTAACAGCCTCTGCTTTAATAAAATTCCTTCAGGAGCTGAAAACCCACCTAACGTCCCATCTTTCCGTATTACTCTATGGCAAGGCACGACAATGGGAAAAGGATTTTTGCCCAATGCATTTCCTACCGCCCGAAAAGAACCCGGGGTTTTTATCTGAGTGCTTACCCACTGATAACTCCTCACTTCCCCCCAGGGAATAGTTTGTGTTGTTTTCCATATCGTGACTAAAAACTCTGTATAACCTGCCGCATCGAAAGAAAAGCTTGGAGTGAATTTTTCCCCTTTAAAATATTTTACCAGAATATCAGCAAGAGGTCGCAAATGCGCGTCATTTTTTTCAACCCCGGGAAATTCTTGAAAGATATCTTTTTCAACCTCAGCCCGCTCCGAATGGGGAAGTATAATCATTTTAATCCCTTTGCCCCCTTCCACCACCCCCATCCAACCAAATAAAGTTTTAAAAATAGAATATTTCATCATAACAAGAAATATCACCTCACTGTAAGCATTTATCTAAACCGGAGAAATTTTAGGAAGATTTTGCTGGTAAAGTCAAGTAAAAAGGGAGAGATAATCACATCGTGAATCCTTGCGTGATCAATCTTGACCCAGCTTGGATAACATGGTATTAAAAAAACTTAGCCCAAATTTTCCTGAAAAAAGGAGCCCTTCATGAAAAACTCCCCCCTTAATATTGGAATAATTGGCGCAGGAAGCTGGGGTACCGCTCTGGCTACCCTGCTCGCCTATAACGACCACAAGGTCACCCTGTGGGTTTACGAAAATGAGTTACATGAACACCTGTTAACCAATCGACAAAATCATTTCTACTTGCCGGGGGTTACTCTTCCGGAGTCTATTTTCCCTACGCAATCTTTTTCTGAAGCTACCCAAAAAAAAGACCTTCTGGTTTCCGCGGTTCCTTCTCATTTAACAAGAAAAATCTTGAGCGAATGTGTCCCTTTTCTTGATTCTCAAACCACTATTGTAAGTGTTTCCAAGGGGATTGAAAACGAGACCCTCATGCCCACATCAAGTATTTTTAAAAAAATTCTTCCTAAAAAAAATTTTCCCAATACCGCTTATCTCTCAGGCCCGAGTTTTGCCAAAGAAGTCGCCCTCCAGCACCCCACTGCAGTCGTGGTAGCCTCAGAAGACCATGAGGTTGCTCAAAAAGTACAGAAAGTTTTTGCGGCTCCTTTCTTCCGGGTCTATACCAGCAGTGATGTTGTTGGCGTGGAATTAGGCGGAGCAATAAAAAATGTCATTGCTATTGCCGCAGGTTGTTCGGATGGCTTAAACTTTGGTGATAATACCCGGGCTGCCCTTATTACCCGGGGGTTAGCTGAAATATCCCGGCTGGGAGTTGCCTTAGGAGCAAATCCTTTAACCTTCGCCGGGCTTTCCGGCCTGGGTGACCTGGTTTTAACGTGTACCGGAGCGTTGAGTCGTAATCGAAAAGTAGGCATTCAATTGGGTCAGGGAATGAGTTTAGATCAGATCATAAAAAGCTCAAAAATGGTTGCCGAAGGGATAAAAACAGCTAAGTCTGTGTACCAGCTTGCTAAACGTCGCAAGGTAGAAATGCCTATCGTTGAGCAAGTCTATCGAATCCTTTATCAAAAGAAAGACCCCCGGAAGGCAGTCGCTGACCTCATGGGAAGAAACCTCCGGTATGAATTAGATGCCCACCCTGAAAGGTAACTTTCCTGGCGAGGAAAGATCTTTCACGAGGAAAATTGTATGGCTGAGGAATATTTTTTAGGAATTGATGTTGGGTCAATAAGCGCCAACACGGTTATTGTCAATTTCAAAAAAGAAATTTTAGAAGAGCATTACCATCGCCTCCATGGTCAGCCAATCACTACCGTCCAAAAACTCCTCCAGGACGTTTTCACCCGTATCCCGCCTTTTGATTTTGAAAATATTTCTTTTGTCGGTTCGGGCGGAAAAATTTTAGCCCAATTACTGAACGCCCACTTTTTCAATGAGATCATTGCTCAGTGCAAAGCGGTTGAACGGCTCCACCCCCAGATAAAAACTGTTATTGAAATGGGAGGAGAGGATTCAAAGTTAATCGTGCTTGATTACGACACAACCCAGGCAAAGATGAAGCTGGTTGATTTTTCCATGAACACCATCTGCGCCGCGGGAACCGGATCGTTCTTAGACCAGCAAGCGAGCCGACTTGGCCTTTCCATTGAAGAATTTGGATATTTAGCCCTTAGGTCGGCTTCTCCTCCCCGGCTCGCGGGGCGATGCAGTGTCTTTGCCAAGAGCGATATGATTCATTTGCAACAAATTGCTTCTCCCGACTATGATATTGTGGCTGGTTTATGTTTTGCGGTCGCCCGAAATTTTAAAAGCACCATCGGAAAGGGCCTTGATTTTAAGCCCCCGGTCGCCTTCCAGGGTGGAGTTGCCGCTAATCTCGGCATGAGGCGGGCTTTTGCGGAAGTCCTGGAACTTTCCCCGGAAGAATTTATTATTCCTAAACATTTTGCTTCGATGGGAGCAATCGGAGCGTGTCTCATGGCCATCGAAAACCCTGCTGACCGGAAAAAATGGCAAGGATGGCAAAAACTCGAAACCTATATAACTGCTTCACCTCAATCTGAAAAAGCCGAACGCCCTCTTTCGCCCTCTCCTCACAAAACACCGCCCCGGAGACACCCCCTCACCTCCCCGGACAATGAAAAGAAAAAAGGCTATCTCGGGGTTGACGTCGGCTCGATCAGCACCAATGTGGTGGTGATTGATGAGCGTAAAAGGATTCTGTCAAAGCGCTATCTTATGACTGCCGGCCGGCCGATTGAAGCAATCAAACAAGGTCTTAAAGAAGTCGGCGAAGAGTTAAACGACCGAGTCGAAATCCGTGGTGTGGGAACCACCGGATCAGGCCGCTATTTAACCGGTGACTTTATCGGCGCCGACGTGGTCCGCAATGAGATCACCGCCCAAGCCACGGCATCCGCCCATATTGATCCTGAGGTGGATACGATCTTTGAAATCGGCGGACAGGACTCGAAGTATATCAGTCTAAAAAACGGCGCGGTGGTTGACTTTGAAATGAACAAAGTCTGCGCCGCGGGAACCGGATCGTTTTTAGAAGAACAGGCCGAGAAGCTCGGAATTTCTATTAAAGATGAGTTTGCGCAATTAGCCTTTAGTTCTCAATTACCCGTTTCTTTAGGAGAGCGGTGTACGGTGTTTATGGGATCTGATCTGGTCCACCATCAGCAGCAAGGAGCCAAGAAGGAAGACTTAGTAGCCGGGCTGTGCTACTCGATTGTCCACAATTACCTTAATAAAGTAGTGAGCAAAAAGCAGGTTGGCGAGCGAATCTTTTTTCAGGGGGGCACTGCTTTTAACCAGGGCGTGGTGGCCGCTTTTGAAAAGGTGCTCGATAAAAGCATAACCATTCCTCCGGATCACGAAGTAACCGGAGCACTTGGGGCCGCCATCCTCGCCATGGAAGAAAAAGACCCTGGCCCGAGCGGGTTTAAGGGGTTTGATTTAAGTAAAAAAGAATACGGCCTCTCTTCTTTCGAGTGTAATGGATGTCTGAATATGTGCGAGATCCACACGCTTACGGTAAAAGGCGAAAAGCCGCTTTTCTATGGCGGCCGTTGCGAAAAATATGAAATCGAAACTAAAAGAAAAAAAACACATCACATCCCTGATCTCTTTGGAGAACGGGAGGCTTTCCTCTACCAGTTTGAAAAGGAAAACGAGAAAATACCACCTTCAGCTCCGGTAATCGGCATTCCCCGGGTTTTATTTTTCCATGATCTCCTTCCTTTTTGGGGCACCTATTTCAACGCGCTCGGGTTCCGCGTCGTCCTTTCTGACCAAACCAATAAAAAGCTCATTCAGGAAGGGCTGGAGGCAATCGTGACTGAGACCTGCTTTCCCATCAAAGTTGCCCACGGCCATGTCTTGAACCTTATGACGAAAGACATCAAAACCATCTTTTTGCCGAGCCTCATTAATTTTAAGCAGCCCCAGTTAAACATCTCCCAGAGCTTTGCTTGCCCCTATGTCCAGTCTTTTCCCTACACTATCCAATCAGCGATTAACTTTAAGGAGCATGGGGTGAACTTTATCCATCTTCCCGTGTTTATGGCGAATAATCCTGACCAGTTAACTAAAAATTCAATCCCCTTAATGGTAAGATTAAAAAAGAAAAAAAGACAACATCGCGAGGCCATTGTGAAAGCTTTTCAGGCCCAACAAAGATTTACTGAAGCTCTTCGCCAAAGAGGAAAAGAGATTCTCGCCCAGATTGACCCGAAAGAAAAAGCATGCGTGATTGTGAGCCGCGCTTACAATGGCTGTGATCCGGGGATTAATCTTCGTGTTCCTGTTAAGTTACGGGAGATGGGGGTAAAAGCAATCCCCCTGGATATGCTTCCCTTAGAAGAGGTTGACATTTCAGAAAAATGGCGCGGGATGTATTGGGCTTACGGGCAAAAGATATTAGCTGCTGCCCACATAATAAAAAAAGACCATCGGCTTTTCCCGATATACATTACCAACTTTAGCTGTGGCCCGGACTCTTTCATCTCTCATTATTTCCAGAAGGAGCTGCATGAAAAACCTTTTCTCCAGATCGAGGTTGATGAGCACAGCGCTGATGCCGGAGTCATTACCCGGCTGGAGGCGTTCTTAGACAGTCTGAAGAATGTGCGGCCAAAAGAAGCGGCGGAAATTTCAAAAGCGCACGTCACGGTTATCCCTTCCAATGGAAAAAAGAGAATCGTCTTCATCCCCCGGATGGCTGACCACGCCTATGCGTTAGCCGCTGCTTTCCAGGCGTGCGGGAACCCTTCGGAAGTGCTCCCGGAATCGGACGCGGAAACCGTGAAACTGGGACGAAAGTACACCTCAGGCAAAGAATGTTATCCGTGCATTTTAACCACCGGCAATATGGTAAAAGCCACCCAAAGGACAGACTTTGATCCGGACCAATCCGCTTTTTTCATGCCCTCTTCTAACGGGCCGTGCCGGTTTGGTCAGTACTCTCATTTTCAGCAGCTGGTTCTCGACGAACTGGGATTTCATCAGGTGCCGGTCTTCGCTTTTAATCAGGATGATGCTGTCTATCATGAATGCGCGACCGTAGGAAATGGGTTTGCCCGCTTGGCCTGGCAGGGGATTGTCGCCATTGACCTTCTGGATAAGAAGCTGCGGGAAACCCGGCCGTATGAAAAACATTCCGGAGAAGCGGACCATGTTTACCAACACTACTTGCGGCAGGTGTTTGACTATATAAAAAACAAAAAAGAGATTATCGACCTACTCCGCAAAGCCCGCAAAGAATTCGAAAGCATACCGGTAGACCGGGGAACACAAAAACCGATCATCGGGATTGTCGGAGAAATCTATATCCGTTCCAACCGGTTCAGTAATGAAAATATTGTCGGCCAGATTGAGGCGCTCGGCGGAGAAGCCTGGCTTCCGCCGGTTGGAGAGTGGATCTCATACACCAATTTTACTGCTTTAAGAAGAACCTGGAAAAATCGCAGCTGGTCAAATTTACTTAAGACCTTTATCACCAATAGGTATCAACAATTTTATGAGCACAACCTGAGCAAAGTTTTTGCGGCGAGTCTTAAAAATTACCCGGAACCTTCAACTAAACAGACCCTCCGCAATGCCCGTCCCTACCTTGACCCAACTATCGAAGGGGAGGCGATCCTGAGTATCGGCAAGGCGGTTGATTTTATCCGCAAAGGGGCGCACGGGATCATTAATGTTATGCCTTTTACCTGCATGCCCGGAACCATTGTCAATACACTTCTCAAACAATTCCGGGGAATCGAAAAAAACATTCCTGTCCTCACCATGTCCTATGATGGTCAGGAACAGACCAACACCCGGACCCGCTTAGAAGCCTTCATGCACCAGGTCGGTCAGGTCCGAGGTAATGGTTGAAGATGGTAGGGGCGAAAAATTTTTCGCCCCTACGGCTTCGATGATAAGGAAAACAAAAAATGCTGGAAGAAATTAGAAGCCGCAGAAGTATACGGAAATTTACCCCGGAAGAGATTGCTGACCGGACCATTGATACAATCATTGAAATGGGAACCTGGGCGCCTTCGGGCTTAAATAATCAGCCCTGGAAGTTCGTGGTGGTCAAAGAAAAGGAGATGCTAAACAAGCTTTCCCGGCAAACCGTTTATTCCCACATTATTAAAAATGCTCCCGTATGCATCGCCGTGTTTCTCGACACCCAGACATCGTACCATCGGGAAAAAGATATTCAGGCAATCGGAGCCTGCCTCCAGAATATGCTCCTTGCCATCCAGCATTTAGGATTAGGAGGAGTCTGGCTGGGTGAGATTCTCAAAAACCGGGAACAGGTTGAAAAGCTCCTCGAAGTGCCTGATGGTGTAGAATTAATGGCCGTAATTGCTTTAGGGCATCCGGCTGAGAAACCGGGAAAGGGAACCAGAAAACCTCTCGACCAGGTAAGCATCGCCCGGAAATAGCGTGATAAATTGTTCGCTTGACAAATTTCAGGATGAATCCGAACTTGGCGGTCGTGGGAATCAAAGCCGCCATCGCTTTTTGATTGTTCGAGTATAGGGTGAGTCTCCGGCAGTTCAAAAGGCTGTCAATGAAATGATTTAACGCGCAAATAAATCAGATCCATTTACGAAACCAGTGTTGGCTGTCAGCCATCGCTGGTTTTGTGACATTAACCCTTCCTTCCCGCTATCTGAATATAGTCCGCCATGCCTAAGAGAGAAGGTTCTTCATTCAGAAACAACTCAACCTCCGCTGTCCTGGTTGTAATAGGTGGAGATAGCAGGAAGGGTCTGCCTAAGGCCTCAACATGACGTTATCAGAGAGGTGGTTTGATCTTTTTGGCAATCTTAAACACGATTACACTACCGATAATCATGACCATTGAACAAACATAAAAAGGCGCCTGCAGGTTGAACGCATCGGCTAATATCCCCGCGAGCCAGGGGCCCACAATATAGCTCACGGAGAACATCCAGGTATTAAGACCATAGGCAATCCCCTGATCCTCCTCCGGCACAGCATCACCGATCAGGGAAAGGGTCGGGGCATAAATGAAAGCGGAAACCAAACCTAAAAAGGCCATGGAAACTAATAAGTAACTTAAGGTAATGAGATGAAAAGGTATCGGAGCAAGCAGGGCTAAAAATAAAAGGCCTAAAAGAATCGGCAGCATTCTGCCAACCCGGTCAGAAAAGATACCGGCTACCGGTTGAAAAAGCACAAACGTGATTCCGGAAACACCAAACAGAATTCCGATCACGAACCGGGGGTAACTACCCGCTTGCAGATAGAGCGGGAAAAGCACCTCGAGCATGCCCCAAAAAAACCAGCAGAAGACGACACCCAAACAGGAACATTGCACTTCCTTTACTCGCAACAGCCGAATGATCTTTTCTTTTAATTTTACATACTCCTTGTGTTTCTTCACTTCTTCCGGCTCCTCTGGAGAGAACAAACAAAGAAGTCCCAAACCAAAGGTAACCAGAGCTAAAAAATAAAAAGGGGTGTGAAAACTTCCCAGGCCGCCGATCACCGGCCCAAGAATAGACCCCAACCCGATCGCGATGGAAATAATGCTCATTTCAAATCCCCGTCTGTCTTCAGTCGTTACCTGGGACGCTAAGGGGAGAGCAGCCGCCCAGGTTAAAGAGGCAGAAAACCCCTGGAGCATCCGGCTTATGGTCAAGAGAAAAAGAGAACTGGAGAAAGCATAGAAAAGAGAACTTATACCAAGAAGAAACATCCCCAAGACAATTGGCTTCTTCTTTCCATAATTATCTACTATATGACAGAGCGGAAGAAGCGCAAAAAGAAACACAAAAGAATAGGAGGCAAACAAAAGACCGATTTTTGTTGTGGTAGCGCCGAGCGTGGAAGCGTAGAGAGGAAGGATGGGCACCACGATACCATATCCGATCATATCAATAAAAAGCACTCCGGAAGCAAGTGCCAGCACTTTATATCTCTTGTCCGGGACCATTGAAAGTTCCTCTATAATTTTCTTAACCGCGCTATCGTTGCTCCCCAGCTTCCGCCAGTTTCATCCGCCAGGTGAAACGAGTCAACCAGAGGTGATTTTCCGAGCAGAGAATGCACTTTTTCTCTTAAAAAGCCCTTGCCTTTGCCGTGGATTATCCGCACGTCAACGATTCCTGCCTTAACACACTCCGCGAGGTATTCCTCTAAAAGCGCAGGGACCTCTTTGGGTAAAAACGAATGGAGGTCAAGAGTATCCTCAAGGGGAATGTGAACAGGCTTATCCGGGTCAAAATAATCATTCATAATTGGTTAGTTGCTTTGCTTATTTTAATTTTTCTTCTTTATTTTACAACTTCATTTTAACATAATTACTTGCTTTAGTGTATCGCGAAGATATAATTAAAAATATGAAAAATTTGAATGGAGAAAAGTTTCACGTTATTATTCGATTAAAGGATTCGCTCATGAACCGGAAAGTGTTGTGTACTTTTTTGTTGATGGTATTTTTGTTTGTGCCTGCTTTTTCCTGGGGCGCGACTGAAACAGTGCGCCTTCCCCTGACGCTTGACTATACCTTAATCCGCTCGCTGTTTCATGTTCAAGCCTTCAATAAACCAGGAGGAAAAGCAGTCCTTGGTGACGCAAAGGGCGGCGGTTGCAACAACATCGAGCTATGGGCGCCGCAATTCTCGCCCGAAAAATCCTTGCTCAAAATCAACACCAACATCAGGATAAAGGCCGGATTAAAGGCTTTCGGAAAATGTGTGCAATTCGGGGATTGGGAAGGCACGTTGAAAATTCTGCAACGGGTGTGGGTGGATAAAAATACTCAGCAGCTTAAGTTTACAACCGAAAGCTCCAACATTTTTGACAAAAATGGAAAGCCCGCAAAGGTCGGCGAGAAAATTTGGAATGTTATCAGAACCATGGTTATTCCGTTTTTTGATAACATCAGCATTAACCTTGCCTTCCCGGTGAATGAGCTTAAAAACGTTTTACCCCTCCTCGTTACATCGGAAACCCGGCCGCGCCTGGAAAATTGGTTGAATACCCTGCGGCTCAGTGACGCCCGGGTTGATAATGATGCTGTTCGACTTGAGCTTCTTATGGAAACCGAGCCGTTGCCCAAACAACAAAAGGCCGCGCCAAAGGCGTTATCGCCGCGTGAGGTTGAGCTTTTTTCCCGGTCGTGGGAAACCTGGGATTCTTTTCTCGTGTATCAAATCGAGTCCCTCCTCGGCCAGCCGCTGACGGACATTGAGCAGGCTGATTTGCTGGAGACGTTGGTAGACACCCGTCAGGGATTTATCCGGTCGCTCAGTGACAACACGCTGGGTAACAACCTGATCCGCGAGCAGTTTGTCGGAACCTGGAAACGATTGGGCATGATTTTAAGAAGCCGTCTGGTCACCCAGCCTTCAACCTCCCTGTTAAAGTACCTGTCTTTTTTTGCCGCCTCGGACGCGTTAGTCGCGCTGGATAAGCTGGGCCCCGCGCTGGGCATTGATATCAGTCGTGATGGGCTGGTCCGATTAGCGCAGCTCTTGAGCGACAAACAAACCGAGCCGCTCTTGGACTATACGTACGGCGTAGACCCGGGACTTCGCAAACTCCTTGGATTTGGACCGCCGCTCGATAATGCCGGCCCGGCGTTTGACCTCCAGGAGATAGATTTTCCCGACGATCAACCAGAACAAACATCTCAAAACAATTTCTCTTCATGGCGTGCCTTCTTCCTGCCGGTGGCGTTTGCGGCTGAAGCGCAACCGGCGGCCCTGGTAGACGTTAAGCAGTGGGTCCCGTCCGCGAAAAATATTCAACCGTACTTGCTTCAGGTGAAGCAGGTTCTTGAGCAGGCCGCGCATGACACGCTTGCGCAGAAACCACTGGAGGGCAAGTATCAGGACTTCTACCGTCTCCTGGTGCTTTCCACCGCCTGGCAGGAAAGCTGCTGGCGTCAATTCGTAACAACCAAAGGGAAGCTGCAGTATCTTCTTTCCTACAATCAAAGCTCTATCGGGCTGATGCAGATCAACGAAAGGGTGTGGCGCGGTCTTTATCAGCTCGAAAGCCTTCGGTGGAATATTCAGTATAACGCCCGCGCGGGCAGTGAAGTTCTAAATCATTATTTATGCGCGTATGCCCTGAAAAAAATGGACCCCGCTCACCCGTTGGATTTGGATACTCTCGCCCGGGTCGTGTACGCTATGTACAACGGCGGCCCTGGCGAATTCCGAAAGTTTCTCAAGCGAAAAGAGGTCAATTCTTTTTATGAAAGCGACAAGCTCTTTTGGGAAAAATACTCTTTGGCAAAAGAAGGTCAATTTGATAAAATTTCAATTTGCCTCATCGGGAAATAAAAATTTATTCCCCTCAAAATAATAAGTGAGAGGAAATAATGATTATTGACCGACGCTCTCTATATCTTTCATTTTAATCCGCAGATTTTTTGTTCCCTGCCAATGATTGATTTCCGGGATAAACACCACGCGCACCTGCGCCTCAGGCTCAGGAATGAGACTGCCCAGTCCGAACCCAATAGCGCCAATATCCGCGAGGTGATTGCCGAGACGCAGCTTCAGGTGGCCATTGCCGACAACCTGGGGATAGTTGGCGGAAAGCACATCCGAGACAAAACGAGGTTCCGGATTATCCGCGCCATAGGGAGCCAATGTTTGAATTTCCTGAACCAACCTTTCGTTGATCTGCGCCAGGTCAACCTGGGCATCAATATATAACTTAGGGACAAAGTCCTCCGGCCCGAGAGTTTTTTCAACCAGAGCGTTGAGCCGTTCTCTCAGTTTGTTGATATTATCTTTCGCAATCGTGAGACCCGCAGCATACTCATGCCCGCCAAATTTTTCCAACAGGTCCCGGCACTCTTTTAAGCCATCGTAAATATGAAAAGCCTCAATGCTTCGGGCGGAGCCGTGGCCAAAATTTCCGTCAAGAGCAATCAGGATCGTTGGCCGATAATAGCGCTCGACTACTCGGGAAGCTCCGATCCCAACAACCCCTGCATGCCACTCCGAAGAGCCGAACACAAAAACTTTTTGATTCCGCCATTGCCCAAGTTCCTCGATCATCCCGCAGGCATCTTTAAAAATAGCGCTTTCAATCTGCTGCCGCTTTCCATTTTCCTCATCCAATTCCTTGACTATTTTTTCAGCCTCAACCTGATCTGAAGTGGTTAATAAAGTTACGCCTTTACCCGCTTGTCCCAAACGACCGCAAACATTGATCCGGGGAGCGAGCCGATAAGCAATCAAATCCGGGCTGACCGGTATATTTTCCACTCCACTTATTTTTTTCAAGGCCTGAAGACCCACCCGCCGGGTTGTTTCTATGACCTCCAGTCCCTGTTTCACGAAAATGCGGTTTTCTTCTATCAACGGGACAATATCCGCCACGGTTCCGAGCGTAACCAGATCAAGATATTCTCTCAAATTCGGAGGGGTCTGCTGAGACCAGAATCCTTCTTCCCGCAATAATTTTCGGACGGCAATGATGAGATAAAAAGCAACTCCCACTCCGGCAAGGTGTTTAAAGGGAAAACCGCACCCTTCTTGTTTGGGGTTTATGACCGCATAAGCCAATGGAATTTTTTCCGGAACTTCATGGTGGTCGGTAACAATCACGTCCAATCCCTGGTCGCGCGCAAACAGAACCTGGTCATAATCAGAAATACCGCAATCAACGGTAATCACCAGGGAGGCTCCCGAGGCCCGAATTTTTTCCAACGCCGGGATGTTAAGCCCATAGCCTTCCTGCAGTCGCTCCGGGATATAAAAAGAAACATCCGCTCCGACTGAATCTAAAAAAAGCTTTAAGATGGCGGTTCCCGTGATGCCATCAACATCATAATCGCCAAAAACAAACATTTTCTCTTTTTGATAAATTGCCTCAATGATCCGGCGGGCTGCCTTTTTCAGATCTTTCATCAAAAAAGGAGGAGTCAAGTCATTGAGGGAAGAAGAGAGGAATTTTTTGGCCGAATCAGGTTGGGTAATCTTGCGGTTGATAAGAAGTTTAGAAAGCAAAGGAGAGAGGTTAAGTTCCTTTTGAAGCAAGGACTGAAGCAGAGGTTTTTCCGGAAGTATGGTCCAGCGTGTTTGCGTATAATTCATCGTGTCTCTTTTGTAAAATTTTTAAAAATATTACAAAGCCATTAGTTAAAGTCAAGCCTTAATCCAGCGATAAGGTATAGATGAGATAAATTTTACCGTTTTAGACTTATTCAACCCTAAGAACAGCACTTAAAATTGCAATTCT
>LQYC01004525.1_pt1 | contig 14998 bp, 13 predicted proteins | sample 661771 | NCBI WGS metagenome assembly LQYC01 (sample SAMN03483023, study PRJNA281117) | bioreactor metagenome | isolation source: benzene-degrading methanogenic enrichment culture from a contaminated... | place: USA: oil refinery in Oklahoma | collected 2011-05
AACCTTGCCACTGAAAAACTCTACAATAAGATTCTTGCATCTCTGGCAACAGCAAAACTAAAGAAAGCAGCATGATTTTTCGCTCAATTAAAGTGTGATTTTCTTGAGCAGCAGACAATCCCTTTAGAATTTGCGGGAACCCTCCGTTTATTAGGCGAATATCGAGGGAAACAAGAGCTTTTCGCCCGGCAGACACCACAGGTTTTAAATACCCTGAAAGAAGTCGCCATTATTCAAAGCACCGAGTCTTCCAACCGGATCGAAGGCATTGTGGTGGATGAAAAGCGTCTTAAGGACCTTTTAAAAAAGAAAACTACACCCAAGGATAGACCCGAAGCTGAAGTTGTTGGATATAGAGATGTGATTGCTCGAATTCATACCTCTTTTGAACGTTTCTCAATCACACCAGAAACCATCTTGAAAATTCATAAAGATATGCTGCGCCGCACTGATCTTCCCGCAGGTGTCTGGAAAAAACGGGACAATACGATTGAAGAACGGTTACCGGATGGACGGTGGATCACCCGTTTTATTCCCGTCTCGGCACGTGAGACACCTTATTATATGCAAGCGCTTTGTAAACATTTCAACCGGCTTTGGGAAGAACGCCGTATAGATCAACTTCTGCTCATTCACGCTTTTATCCTCGATTTTCTTTGCATTCATCCTTTCACCGATGGCAATGGCCGCGTCTCAAGATTGCTTACGGTTTTACTCTTGCACCAGGCTGGCTACGACGTGACTCGCTATATCAGCATGGAGCGCCTTATCGAAGAGAGCAAGGAAACCTATTATGAGATATTGCACCGTGCTTCGAAAGACTGGCAGACGGGAAAGCACCGCATTCTTTCCTGGTGGCAGTATAGCCTCGGCATCCTGATAGCAGCCTATAAAGAATTTGAGGATCGCGTGGGCATTGTCCATACCAGCCGGGGGGCAAAATCCGCTTGGATCAAAGAGGCGATTGACCGCCTGCCCGACGAGTTTAGCATAGGAGAACTCGGCCGTGCCTGCCCCGGGGTCAGTCGCCCCATGATTCGTTTTATCCTCGAATCGCTTCGTGAGGAGCGCAAACTCAGGGTCATCGGAACGGGCCGCGGAGCGAGGTGGCGAAAAACGTGATAATAACTAATAAACATGATAATAAATGTGATAATAAGAAATTTTGCGGGTAGAATCGCGTCGCGTTTTTAAATCCCCCTGTCTGCTTCTATTTGTCATTACGCACGGCCCCGTACGTGATACGGGGTGAATATAGTGCAAGCGGATTAAGTTCCGCGATTTTTCGGGACGATACTACCGAATCAACGCCTTTGCTTGACTTTTTTCTAAATTTATTTAATAAATCGGAAAAAACCCAAACGGGGGTATAGGTTTAAAAGATGGTTTCGAGGGAACAATATTTAATGAATAGCGAGCATATAAGAAAGCCGGATTGCCGGATATAAAGGCGATGGGTCTTTTTTGTTTTTTGTCTTTAATTACCCCAAATATAATACGAGCCCTTTGGGTCAGGAGGAAAGTATGCAATATATAAAAAATTTCCTTTTATGGTTTCTTTTTTTGTTTCTTGTGGTTCCTTCATTTGCGATGAGCCAAGATACACTAAAACAGAAAATTGCATCGAACTTTGAAAAAATAATAGCAAAATCTAAGATTCAGGAGCCCTCTCAAGACATAGCAACCCGATCACCTATGGGGAGCAAGCTTTATAGAACCGCATCTAACGGTATCGTCCTTATTGTGACAGCCAACAATGTAATGGGGTCTGGAGTTATAATATCAAATCGGGGTCTGGTCATCACGAACTGCCATGTCGTAACAAAAGAACCTGCTGTTGGTCTTGTATTCAAAAAAAGCAATCCGCAATGATGGAAAGCCTTTAAGAGAAGAAGATATCTTCATTGCCAAGGTTCTAAAAACTGACAAAGTACGTGACCTGGCCCTATTGCAAATTAATTCTCCCCCTTCGGATTTAACTGTTCTCCAATTGGGATCTTTGCAGCAAATTGAGATAGGGGAGGATGTATTTGCAATCAGTCATCCTGAAGGTCTATTGTGGAGCTACACCGAAGGGGTTATAAGCCAGATTCGTCCAAATTATCATGTGAAAGCAGATGACGGCACTGATAATTGTGCGACCTATATCCAGACACAGGCTGTAATGAACCATGGTAGTTCCGGTGGTGCACTTTTTGATTATAATGGCCAATTGATCGGAATCATAGCCCTCAGCGCTGGCCCTGGTTTAAATTTCGCAATTGCTGTCAACGAAGTGCAAGGGTTCACCCTGTCAGCTTTAGAAGCACCTTAGCATTTTTGAAAATCGTCTTTACGGGTTGATTATTGAAGAAAAAAAGTTGTCTCAGGTTATTTGTTCTTCTTTCCCTTCTCTTAGGGATTTTCTGCACATCCTGCACGCATAACTTGAGTAAAACAACAGCCATTCCTTCCGATATTGCCGCAAAAGGTAAATTCCCCGACATCGAGAATCGAGTTGCTGAAGCCTTCAAACTCTACCACCAAGGCCGCTTAGCTGAAGCATCTCAGGAACTTGAAATCACTGCAGAAATCATTCCTAAAGAGCCACCCACGTGGTCGGCAGCAATCCTTTACTCAATGTTAGCCTTCTTTCAGGATAAATCTGGCAACATAGCCAGAGCCACTCTTACATACAAAGTGGTTGAGGATTTATTGGTTGGACTTAAAGGTACAACTCTCGAATCTGACCAGATGGCGATAAAATTTGTTCAGTTCAACCAGCAGCTGAATGGGCAGGATGGACTCCAGTTTTTGGAAAAACTTCTCCCTATAGCAAGCAAGTCACAAGGGAAAGCGGGAGAGGCTCTAATAACGACAAGCCTTGCTAATGTCTATCTTAACCTTAACAATTTTCAGGAGGCTTACAACCGCGGGAAGGAAGCGCTTAAACTCGCTCGTGATGTTGAGCAATGGCCTCTTGAAGATTCAGCCATGATGACAGTCTCTGGCAGCTTAATCGGATTAGGTCGCGCCCAGGAAGCAGTGGATCTTCTTCAGGGGATTTTTCCAAAAGCCCAAAAAGATTCCATACAGAAAATCGAAATTTTAGAACAGCTTGCGGTAGCCTATGCTGCGCTTGGTCAGGAAAATCTCGCTGTGCAATCTATGCAGGAAGCGAGTACCTTGACCGCTTCCTCAGAAGAAAGTTTTATTTTGGCAAAACTCCACATGAAATTCGGCTTAGCGTATTTATTTCTTAAAAAACCACAGGAGACGGTAAAAGAATTCATGGTTGCACTTAGCATTTACGAAAAATTGAATGATGAAATGAATGTTGCCTTTGTCGAAGGGGGGATTGCTCAAGTCTCCTTTGAAAGTGGTACTTTTGAAGAGGCAAACCGACACGCCTCCCATTCCGCTGATACATACCACAAGTTAGGAAACCAAGCTGAAGAAGCAAGAAAGCTGAGAATAGCAGGTAAAAGCCTGGCAGAATTAAACAAGGTTGACGATGCGTTAACAATCTTAACAAAAACAGCCTACATCCAGGTCGACATAAAAGATCGGGAGGGCGCTTTAGAGACATTTTGGATCCTTCTTGACCTCTTAAAAAAGGAAGGGGATTTTGAAGAGGTAAAGCGAGCGTTATTGACCGGCTTAGATACCTATACCAAAGTTTTTGGGGATAAAGAAGGGGAAGTAAAGATTCGAAGGGAGTTGGCGAATATCTATACTGAATTATCCCAATTTTCCGATGCACTCAAAGAATTTGATAAAGTGCTTGGCTTATGCATGGAACTTTCTGACACCAAAGGAGAGATTAATGTATTACTTAGTATGGGATTAATTTACTCTAACCTCAAGGATTATGAAAACTGGATCACTGTATTAACTCTTGCGGAAAAACTATCATTAAATCTTAATGACCCATACTGTCAATTACTGGTAATCGGCCAAAGCGCTGCGTTCTACACGAGTATTGGCAACAATGTTGAGGCGCTTCAGAGATTTCTGGAAGCACTCAAAATTGCTCACTCAATCAGCAAACCCGTTGAAAGTGAACAATTGGGGATAGTAGGTTGGTTTTACCTCAACATGGGTAACTATGCCAAAGCGCTTGATTACTTTGAAAAAGGGCTTGCGATAGCGAGGGAGACCCATAACCAGATTGGTCAAAAAAATCATTTCATGGGGATGGGTTATGTTTACTTTGCAATAAAAAAATATGATGAGGTATTACGGGTGAGCCGTGAGGCGCTTGAAATCGTGAGGGTATTAAAAGCAAAATCTGATGAAGCGAGGGCTTTGGAATTGATCGGGTTAGCACTAATGAATCAAAAAAATTATGCGGCTGCGAATACGATTTTTCAAGAGTCTCTCGAACTCGCCTCCAAGTCCCAAAGCCCAGCCCATATCGCGCGAGCGTATAACAGGTTAGGATCTTTACATTTTGGGATGGGCAAATATGCTGAAGCGATTGAAGCCCTTAAAAAGGCAATTGAGAAAATAGAATTTCTTAGAGGGCAGAATTATGAACAACAAATGGGTTTTTTCGCGAGAGAAACATTGCCTTACGATAGCATTATTGATGCGTTATATAACCTTTATATCAGCGACAGTATAAAGAATAATGGGGTGGCAGAGGAGGCATTTCTTTTTACTGAGCAAGGCAAGGCACATGTATGGGAAACTCAGCTTCGTTTAACCAGATTTATGCCAATTATAGAAAACATTCCCGTAGATATCCGCAATGAGGCTGGTTCACTTATGCAGCAAAACTTAATTGCTAATAAAAACTATGCTCATGTTTCCTCTCGTTCTGGCATTCCAGAGGAAGAATTCAAACAAAAAGAAAGGGCGTGGAAAATTGCTGATGAAAATTGGAAAGATTTCATCGCAAGGGTGCAAAAACAATATCCCGAATTTGCCTTTATTTTGTCCGGAAGATCTCTTCATCTTGATGAGCTTGCAATTAGGAATGGAGAAGTCCTCATTGAATATAAGATTACTCCAGGCGGGGTCTATGCATTTGTTCTCAAGAAAATAGGCACAGAAAATGAGATTGTTAAGTTTACACAATTACCAATCAAAACGAACGACATAACAAAGCTTGTGGTAAAATTTCTCAGACCACTTCAAAAGGTTAAAAACAAACAGCAGGATCCGAATTGCGCTTTTGAGCTATTCAAGGCAATTATACAGCCCTTACATAAAGACATAGGTTCGTCGAGACATCTCATCATTGTGCCAGACGGTATACTGACCCTTGTTCCATTTGAAGCGCTGGTCAGCAAGATTGTGGTCTCTCAAGGTCTGCATACCACACATTTGTTGGGTGATCAATTTCAAATTAGTTACTATCCTTCTGCCACGATTTTAACTATTAATCGGCAAGCAATACCCCAAAGCCTTCCTCAAGCGGGTGCTTTATTGGCTGTCGGGGATCCGGTCTACGGACCAGATGATGAACGCCTTGATTCCTCTCAGATAAGCAAACTGCGGGAAATCGAACAGAGGAAAGGATTTGAGTTTTCTGGTAAAATCCGCAAAGGGGCACAGGAACAAGGTTATTCCTTTGAGCGGCTTAAGTATTCGGGGTTCGAAGTCCTGAAGGTTAGCGAAGCATTTAGAAACAAGCCGGGACCGCAGAATATATTAGTTGGTTTGAAGGCCTCCGAGGGCAGAGTAAAAGAAAAAGACCTAACCCAGTATCGATATGTTCATTTTGCCGTACATGGTATCCTTGCATACGACGTGCCGTATATAAAAGAACCAGCCTTGGTCCTTGCTACTGATCCCGATGGCAAAGAAGACGGATTTTTGACGCTCAGTGAAATCTATAGACTAAAGTTAAATGCAGACTTAGTGACCCTCTCAGCCTGTAAGAGTGGTTTAGGGGTGATGTTTCCAGGAGAAGGACTCATTGGTCTGAGCAGAGCGTTCATCACTGTGGGTGCCCGTGCCGTGTTTGTAAGTCTGTGGGAGGTAGCAGACGAGTCTACCGCGCTTCTCATGGAGGAATTTTATCGGCTCCTCGCTCAAGGTGTGGACAAGGCTCAAGCACTTGAGGAAGCTAAGCAAAAAATTCGCTGGATGGGCTATGAGAACCCTTACTTTTGGGCTGCTTTTATATTGATTGGGAATTAGGGCAGAGGGATGGGACGTTATCTATAACAGAGGAAAGAAGGGGGAGTCTATAAAATTATAATATTCTTAAAAAGTGAGCGAGGTTATTATTGAAAAATAACACTTCAACAAGTTCGCCACGCTCCTCAATGCTTATGAGAAAAAAAACATCTTGAGTGCAGTTGAGTAATACAAGGGTCTTAAAGATAAGGTGCCGGATATGCGCGCGAAGAAAAATAAAAAGCCATAGTAATTGTTAGAGAAAATTATGGAGCGATAGGGCTTAAAGATGCTTGGTCAAAAGAACAGATAAGCGAAGAGGATGGAATTATTCCCTGGCGGATGGGGAGGTTTTATCCTCACGAGATGAAACAAATGGAAGCGGATTCATCGGTAACATTCTCTCCCGCCGAATAAACAGTATCGGGGCGGTTCTCTCAAATTAGCTTTTATTTACAAATAATTAGGAGAGATTTATTAAGAATGTTACCAAAGGCGTATATTGTGGAAAGGAAAAAGGGTCAGTCCATAGGAAAACACTATCTTCATTTTTTTATTTCTTCTTGAAAAATTTATTGGAATTTAATAGTATTTTAAAATGAATCCTGAAGAGATGCTGCTCAATAGAATCAAAAGACTTGTTAAGAGGAGAAATTACAGAATAAGGATTCATGCTGTTCGTCATATGATAGAAGAGGGTTTTGATGAGGCAAATATTATAGAGTCTATTACAAATAGCGGCAGGATTATAGAAGACTATCATGATGATTGTCGGTGTCTTATTTTGGGTAGTTTTCATTTTTCAAATGTTACTACTTCTCCTTTGCATGTTATTTGTGATTACTCAAGTTCTGGTTTGGTGGATATAATTACTGCATATATCCCTCAGAAACCATGGTGGGTTAGCCCAACTAAGAGAGGAAAAAAATTGTGAAAAAACAAAAAGGATTAATGGAACAACCCTGTTCTGAATGTGGTAATATTCTGGAAAAGAAGTTGATTTCCCAGAAGTTCGAGAGAGAAGGGGTGACGGTAAAGCTTTCCGGAATAAAGGCTTGGGTGTGTAAAGGTTGCGGTGAGATATTTTTTCAACCCGGGGGGGCAGATAAAGTAGTCAAAGCTGCCAATTGTCTTTTTGAATTAGCCATGGTGGAGAAACAACATAAAGGTACACTTGTCGCACAGATTTAACCCAAACTTCACAATTTTATCAGGAAACCTTGTTAATAGTCTAATAGTTACCCTGAACTTGCTTCAGGGTCTTTTTTTTAGAGATTCTGAAATTAATTCAGAAGGACATTCAAATTCGCATAAAAATAAATCGTTGCATAATGAAATAAAGGGTGTATACTACGATTGATATTAAACGTCTGGTATACCACGCTGATACGAACAGCCCCCTCACGTCGTACCCTATGTTACCCAACATTTCCCGGACAATCCAAGGAGAAAGTGGTTCCTCGTTGCGCCCTGAGTTGCTGGTTGTAAGCGCAGCGCATGTTCCCAGCTATTGTCCATTTAATTGACCGCTGCCAAAGCGGAGGAGATTCACGGTGTTCATGTTTTTTAAAAAAACAATAGACAAATTACGTTCCGCGTTCCTTCCTTCTACACCTGCATTGCCTCCGGCAATACAGAAAGAATGCGAAGCCACTGAAGCCGGCGAAACAAAGTCAGTTGCCGCCGAATTGATAGTTAAGAAAAAACCATCGACCCGAACAAAACAGCCCACACCTTCAGCGCACTCAAAAGACAAAAGTCGCCGAGAGCCGTCACCTGCTGGTCTTCATGAGGGACCCCGCACGCTGCCCGCCTTAAAGGAGATTCCTCCCGCGGAAGGAAAAACGCGATTTGCCGACCTCGATATTGCCGATGAAGTGCTCTGCGGGATCCAGGATGTAGGATTTCAGTACTGCACACCCATCCAGGCGGAGTGCCTTCCCCATGCGCTCGCAGGCAAAGACGTGGCGGGAAAAGCTCAAACGGGAACCGGAAAGACCGCGGCGTTTCTCGCTGCCGCGTTCACTCATCTTATCCGTAATCCAAAACCTGAGCGCGCGCCGGGATCGTGCCGGGTCTTGGTGCTTGCCCCCACCCGCGAACTGGCCATACAGATCAATGGCGATGCCGAAGTTCTTGGGAAATTTTGCGGATTAACTCATCTCGCCGTCTATGGCGGCATGGGATTCGATGAACAGCGTAACGCCCTCCGCCAGCCGATCGATGTTCTGGTCGGCACTCCGGGGAGGATCCTCGACTACTGTACCCGTGGTGATTTGCATTTCTCGAAAACGGAAATTCTGGTGATCGACGAGGCTGACCGGATGCTGGATATGGGATTCATGCCGGACGTTCGGCGTATAGTCAGAAGGCTGCCACCTCCCGGAAAACGTCAGACCATGTTGTTCAGCGCTACTTTGTCGGAGGAGATTGTGCGTCTGCAAGCGCACCTGCTCGCTCATCCCGTACGGATTGAAACCGAGCCGGAAACAATGGTAACCGACCTCATTGAGCAAATATTTTATAGCGTTTCCGCCAACGACAAACTCGCCCTGCTTTTGTGGATCCTTAAGAATGGCGGAGTGGAGAGGATGCTTGTATTTTGTAATCGCAAGGATAGCGCCGAGAGATTGGCGCGGGCATTGCAGCGGCGCGCGATTCAAAGCGGGTTGCTTTCCGGCGATATTCCCCAGCAGAAACGCCTGAGGATTCTGGATAGCTTTCGCACCGGTAAAACTCCCGTTGTGGTTGCCACTGACGTGGCTGCCCGCGGCATCCATGTGGACGCGTTGAGTCATGTAATCAATTATGACTTACCGGATAATCCTGAGGACTATGTACACCGCATCGGTCGCACGGGCAGAGCCGGTACGACCGGGAAGTCCATCGGCTTCGCGTGTGAGTTCGGCGCTTACCTGATACCTGAACTGGAGAAGTTTCTCGACAGCGAGATTGCGTGCATTAATCCTACCGAGGATATGTTGGTGCTACCGCCTCTGCCTGCCTCGGGGACCACGAAAAACAAAAAGCCGGTTGTCTCCCGTAATCGGCCGCAAAACCAACGCCGGGGCGGAAGGACATGGAAAAAGAGAGCTCCGCATCCGCAAGACGATACCAGCGCTGGGAAATGATGGGGAACTTCGTGCAGAACGTGGAGTATACCTATACCCTCGTGGTGTTATAAGTTGCCTGAAAGTTAACGAGGAAAAGCCTCCCCTAAAATTTCCACCAAATGCTTTACTCGAATGCCTTTGCCTTCCTGATAGAATCCGTCCAAAAACTGCAGAAAACACCCCATGCAGGAAGTAACTACCGTATCCACCTTTTTCTCGTCAATGGATTTGATCCTCCGTTGAAAGATTTTTCTGGATAGGTCATAGTGGCTTACCTTAAAGCTTCCGCCAGAGCCACAGCACAGGTTCTCAGTACCGGTCTCAATAAATTCTACCCCGGGTATATTTTTAAGGAGTACGCGGGGCGCTTCGAAAATTCCCTGTTTGCGCCGCAGGTGGCAGGGATCATGGAACGTAAGCCGCGAAAAAGTCGCGCTTGCCTTTCCTTTCGGCGCATAGAACGTTTTCGCTAAAAATTCGCTACTATCCTTTACTCGCTGAGAAAATCGTTTCGCCCGCTCCTTCCATTCGCCTTCCTCAAAGAGGTTGGGGTAATGTTTGAGGTGAGCGCTGCAAGAAGAACACGGCGCGACAATAGGAAGCGAACCGGTTTTTTCAAACGCCTCGATGTTCCTCTTGGCCAGCTCGACATCAATCTCATCCATCCCGGCGCCAAAGGCCATAAGACCACAACATCCCTGTTTGTGGGGAATCTGAACCGAAAGGTTCATTCGGTTAAATATCTTAACCGCGGCTTCCGGAATGTTAGGAAAAAGATAGTTGCCAACACAGCCCACAAAAAGAGCAACATCAGTTTTCTCCGGGGGGTTTTCCCCGGTATACTTTTTAAAAAAAGGTTCCTTCGCGAGGTCAGGAACAACGCGATTTTTTCCCCACGACGAGAAGGGAAACCGAAGATGAAGCCCGCTCTCCGCTGGTATTTTCTTTAAAAAAAAAGGCTGCAATAATTTCCCCGCCTTATGGAGTTTATCCATTTTTTTAGGCGAGGTAAGAATATGCTGGAGCATAAGCTTCAGCGGAAGTGCGGGATATTTTTTGGAGAACAAAGCCCCGCGCGCTTTCTGGATTATCTTATCGCCTTCCACTAAGTTGGGGCAGTTTTCCGTGCAGGCGCCGCAAAGCAGACAGAGGGAGATAATCTCTTTAAGCTTTTTGGAAGAGCGTTTTAATTCCTTGCCCCCCTGCGATTCGATCAGGGAAAGCTTTCCCCGGGCTACTCCTCTCTCTCTTCCCAGCTCGCGATAAACCGGACACACGCTTAAACAACGCCCGCATTTCACACAGCGCGAGGCCTCGCTAAGAAGTCGTTCAATTGCTTCTGAAGGAGATGTTGTTGAGTTAACCTGCATCGTTACGTCCTAAAATATTTTTTTGTCTGGGTAATAATAACTTAGCAGAACTAACGGCTATTTTCAATACAATCCAAAAAACCCGATAAACCTGTAAAAATTAACCTGCCGAGAAAGCAATATTTTTCCTCAAATAATTAGAAAAGTAGAACTAAATAATTCTTGACAACTTTATTTTTAAAAGTTAAACTTTTTTTAATAAAGGAGAAAAAATAAATGCCAGTTATATCAATATCAAAAAAAGGTCAAGTTTTAATTCCAAGAAAAATAAGGGAAAAGTATGGTGTCAAGCCGGGCGCTAACGTCCAGCTTTTAGAAGGGCCATCGGGCATTGTTATTAAACCAGCTCCGGAGAATCCGATTGCGACAGCATGTGGATTTCTGGAAGGAGATTTTTCTCTTACCCGGGATTTGATACAAGAACGTCACAAAGAGTCAGAACATGAACGAAAACATCGTGATCGATAGTTTTGCCCTGGTGAGCCTTTTTCACAAAGAAGCTGGCTGGAAAAAGATCAAGCACGTTCTTTATGACCTATCCGCTTCCAAAAGGAAAGCCCTTTTAAACATTGTAAATTGGGGGGAATTTTACTACATCACCAAAAGAAGAGTCGGGAAAATCAAGGCTGAAGAAGTTCTCACCCTTCTGGAACAACTTCCGGTAAAGCTCATTTCTGTGGACGATAAACTGGTAAAGGAAGCTGCAGAAATAAAGGCCGACTATCCCCTATCTTATGCTGACGCCTTTTGCGTGGCCACCGCCCAGCGGTCTAAAGGGACCATTATCACCAACGATCCGGAATTTAAACTCGTTCAACACGTTGTTCCGGTCATTTGGCTCAGTGAAAAATGAGAATGCTTTAAACTCTTATGCAGTATTGTTTGAATTGTGCTGGTTTGTCCTGAAAAAGGGATGGTGATTTGTCATTTAAAGCAATGGGATAGCGTGGAGGTTTTAATTTTATAACTGCTCCCGCAAAACCATTTTTTAATGAGAGGTTAGAAAATGACAAATGCTTTACCGTTTGATTACGAGGAACTTAAACGATACCTGGAAGAGTTTTCAGGTGCGGCAATCCAAATAGAAAAAGTGCACCAACTGGGAGGTGAGGTTGTGGATACCGTCACCCTTAAACAATTTGGATATGGTCGTCCCTTTCTCGTTTCATATCTTGTTGGTGACCGAGAAGAACAAATCGTTTTCCATCGCATTCGTCGAAACGCCTTCGGGCGTGAGCGAGACGATGACCGGGTAGCGGCTGTCTGGTTAGATTTCAACGCTTTCAACCGCATCCCTCGTCACGTTCCTGCCGTGGATATGCTCATCCATACCCGAGAAAGGAAAATTCAATCAATAAAAAGGGCTGATGAACTTCTCTTGGTGACAGCTTATCGCCCCGGTCTTCCCTATGCTGACGATTTGATGCGCATCCGAGATGAGGGAGATGTCCAGCCTTTGGATATTACCCGGGTAGAAGCATTGGCAACCTATTTGGCAACGATCCATCAGGTAAAGCACGACGAGCCGATGCTCTGGCGACGACGGCTGCGAGACCTTATCGGCCACGGCGAAGGCATCATGGGCCTGACCGACAGTTACCCCGCAAACCTGCCCTATGTAACCGAGACCGAGCTGCGTTCTTTTGAAGAGACGGCCAATCAATGGCGTTGGCGTCTTAAGCCTCTGAATCATCGCTTGAGCCAGGTTCACGGCGACTTCCACCCTTTCAACATACTCTTTAACAATAAGTCAGAATTTTATCTCCTCGACCGCAGTCGTGGCGAGTGGGGGGAGCCGGCCGACGATGCGAGCTGTATAACGATTAACTACCTGTTTTTCTCCCTTCAACGATCTGGCAGGCTGGAAGGTCCATTTCGCGAGTTGCACGACAGGTTTTGGGAACAGTATCTCGCTATCCGGCAGGACACGGAGATGTTCACCGTGATCCAACCGTGGTTTGCCTGGCGTGTCTTGGTACTTGCCAGTCCCCTATGGTATCCTAATATTAAAGAGGATGTTAGGCGCAAGTTATTTCTATTCGCCAAACGAGTCATGTCCGCTGAATATTACGATTACCATCAAGTAAACCACTATATAGAGGAAGTATGATACAGAAGGGAATAAAACCAGGCTTCGCGATCTGGCTGACCGGATTGCCATCGTCAGGTAAAACCACGATAGCCAAAGCCCTTAAGAATTTGCTTTTAGAGAGAGATATTACTGTTCAGGTGCTTGATTCCGATGACCTACGCCAAAGGCTGACACCCCATCCGACCTATTCACCTGAAGAACGCACCTGGTTTTATGACCTGGTGACTTTTTTAGCTGAGTTGCTTACCGACAACGGGGTTAACGTTATCATTGCCGCGACCGCTTCACGCCGGGCATATCGGCAAGCGGCCAGAGCTTGTATCAAACGATTCGCGGAGGTCTATGTAGATTGTTCCCCTGAAGTATGCCGGGCGAGGGATTCAAAAGGTCTTTGGAAGAAGGCGGACAAGGGAGAAATCGGCTTTCTGCCCGGCGTGGGGGAATCGTTTGAGCCTCCTGAATCCCCGGAAGTTCGTTTGGACACCGCGGGTCTTTCGATTGACGCTGCTGCTCACCACATTCTGTATGAATTAGATAAAAAGGGATTCTGGGTCTCGGTGTGAATTCTCTCCTCACCCTTCAGATTTTTCTTTTTCCGCCCACGCTCATTGCTGATAGTCCTTTGCTGATTGCGATAAACGATGAGCCATTAGCATTCCTTCCCTTCCCCTTGCTCTTTACTCTTTACCCTTAAATCTTAACTTTTTACTCTTTACTCTTAATCTTAACGCTTTTCCCCTCGATCCTTTTTCCTCGTTCCTCGATCCTTTCCCCGTGCCCCCTGCTCCATGCGCTCTTATGGTGTTCTGTTATAACCGTCCTGTTTATTTGGTCTTACGGTAATAGGGCATGGCTTCGGGAATATAGGTCTTAATCTCGGCAATCCGGGTTTCGGGAGCCGGGTGAGTGGATAAAAATTCCGGTGGCCGTGATCCCTTCCCCTGTTGATTCATTCTCACCCACAAATCAACAGCCTTTTCAGGGTTATATCCGGCGCGGGCCATCAACATCAAGCCAATCCGGTCGGCTTCGGTTTCCTGAAGGCGGCTGTAAGGAAGCAAAAACCCAAGGGCTGCACCCGCACCGTAGGCTTGCATAAAAAGCGCGCTGGTGGTACCGGGGTTCGTTTTCAGAGCAGTGGAGAGCGCCGCCCCTCCTAATTGCGCTACCAGGGATTGGCTCATTCGTTCGCTCCCATGTCCGGCGATCGCATGGGCGATTTCGTGAGAAAGAACCACCGCCATTCCGGTCTCGTCACGGGTGATGGGAAAAATACCGGTATAGACCGCAACCTTCCCGCCCGGCATACACCAGGCATTTACGGTTTTATCGTCATTGATGACATTAAACTCCCATTGGTAATCTTTCACCGATGTTCCCCGGCCTGATTCTCGCAGGAAAATCTCTGCCGACCGAGCAATCCTGTTGCCGGCGTTTTTTACCATGGAAACCTTCCCCGGATCACGCGAAACCTGAGATTTTTTCAGCACCTCTGAATACTGTTGGAGGCTGAGGGGAAGAAGGTCTGATTCAGGGATGAGGCTTAAACGCTGCCTTCCGGTAATCGGTACGGTTTCACAGGAAAGCAGAAAAATCAAAAAACAAAGCAGAATGATCACCCTTGTGCACGGGATAACAAAAACACACGGCCATTTCTTCAGTTTTTTCATGCGATATCTCCTCAATGTTTCGAGCATGGCAAGATAAGCACTGCTCATTACAATGGTTTTTTTAAGCTATTGTTTATATCTTCATAGTATACCTAAGGTGTTAATTTTTGTCTATGGATGTAGTTGCAAAAAACATTGTTTTAAAAAAATTACCCAAGAATAAACATGAAATTTCAGAATGTTAAGCGGTCGTTTATGAAAAACGTTGATAATTTTTTTTAGGGAATAAAATAAAGACATTTAATCAATTGCTTTTTTGAAATTACATTCTGCCGTGAGTTACTGTCAAATCAATCACTATTTATCATGACAAAGAATCGGTTGGTTAGAGACATTTAAAAAAGCCATAAAATAGCCCATCATGTCATGCTGAACCCTGAAAGATAGAAGAACTTTTTCTGGACTCATGTTTTTTCTTCCCGGAAACGTTGCCGCATTTATCACGTTGAGTCTTGCGCCCCCCCTTTCGTCAAAAGCCTTTACGGCAAGAGCGACAACGGCACTGTTTTGTAGCCGTTTGGAACCCGCATCAATTCCGGAGAAACCGGAGATGTGTTAACGCGGCGCAAGGTCATAGTGATGCTGTCCTTACCCGACAAGTCCCGAAATTCAACGGGGATTCCCGACATCTCACGAGCCGTAATG